>Ga0099364_10008944_pt1 | contig 13986 bp, 9 predicted proteins | sample TergutTh196P3_FD_73070 | JGI IMG/M metagenome (GOLD analysis project Ga0099364, IMG submission 73070) | Microcerotermes parvus P3 segment gut microbial communities from Pointe-Noire, Republic of the Congo - Th196 P3 | ecosystem: Host-associated > Arthropoda: Insects > Digestive system > Gut ...
GAAAGGGAGCGCCGGATTAATCGGTAAATCCGAACTTAAAAACGCCGCCGCAGAAGTTGAAGTTTTGCTTAAAGAAGGGACGGCATCTGTCTGGGAAAACAGAATGTCCAATCTAAAAGTTGAGTTAACTCCGGTTCTTGATGAACTTAAACGGCAGTTTGATAAACCTGCGCCTGCGAAAGAAATAAAAACCTTGTCTGCGGCAGAGGTAACGGCTTTATTTGAAAAATTGGAATCTCTGCTCAAAGACGATAATACCGATTGTGTCCATCTTGTCGACGATATTCGTGCCATTCCGGGAACGGCGCAACTAGCGTCAAAACTAGCGGCGCAGCTTGCATCGCAAGTGGACGATTTTGATTTTAAATCCGCTTTAAGTACGCTTGCCGAATTAAAAAAGGAATTGGAGGAAAACAATGGGTGAACCCAGAAAGTTTAATATACTGGTTGTCGACGATGAAAAATCCAATATTCTGGCTCTTATGGATATACTTAAACCTGAATATAATGTTTATGCGGCAAGAAGCGGACAAAGCGCTATTGAAATGGCGGAAAAACATCTGCCCGACATAATCCTGCTGGATATCATCATGGCCGATATGGACGGGTATGAGGTAATTACCGCATTAAAAAATTCAAATAAAACAAAAGATATTCCTGTTATTTTTGTTACAGGTCTTAGCAGTGCAGGTGATGAAGAAAAAGGATTGGATTTTGGAGTTGCAGATTATATAATCAAGCCTTTTTCTCCTGCGATTGTAAAACTTAGAGTACGAAACCAGATAAAGTTAATAGAACAGTTTAGAATGACCATTACCGAAGAAGTGCGAAAAGCGGAAATCGCCGAGGAGAGCAACAAGGCAAAAAGCAGATTCCTTGCAAATATGAGCCATGAAATCCGAACGCCCATGAATGTAATTGCCGGGCTTACGGACTTAATGCTGGAAGAAAATAACCTGCCTTCTAATTTAAAGGAAAATTTAAAAAAGATAAGTATCGCAGGAAACACATTGTTGGGGCTTATAAACGATGTCCTTGATATTTCAAAAATTGAGGCAGGCAAACTTGAACTGCTGCCTGTTCAGTACGAAACCGCAGGTCTTCTTAACGATATTTCCACGCTCAACAAGACACGCATAGAAAACAAACCTGTAAAATTTATTCTGGACATTAATGAAGATCTGCCAAGCTCTCTTTTGGGAGACGATCTGCGGGTAAAACAGATAATTAACAATCTGTTAAGCAATGCTTTTAAATATACCCGGCAGGGATCTGTTACACTGGGCATGCACTGTTCGCCTGACTGTTCTCAGGACAGCGTGTGTATTTCGATCTATGTAAGCGATACAGGTATCGGTATACGCGAAAAAGATATGGAAAAACTTTTTAGCGATTACGGCCAGGTGGATATTCATGCAAACAGGTTAATCGAAGGAACAGGTCTTGGACTTGCCATAACAAAACGGCTTACAGAAATGATGAACGGAGAAATCAGCGTAGAAAGCGAATACGGCAAGGGGACAACCTTCCGTGTCAACCTCAGGCAGGGTTATATCTCCGATGAAAAGATCGGCGCAAAAACAGCGGAAAGGCTTAATAGTTTTCAATATGCAGAAGACATACATATTACAGCTAAAAAACTTGTACGCCCGGATTTAAGTTTTGCAAGGGTGCTGGCGGTAGACGATATGCAGACCAATCTTGATGTAGCCGCTGGACTTTTGGGCAAGTATAAAATGCAAGTGGACTGCGTACTCAGCGGACAAGAAGCTGTCGAAAGAATACGCTCAGGAGAACCTATTTACTCTGCGATTTTTATGGATCACATGATGCCGGATATGGACGGCATAGAAGCTGCAAATATAATTCGGGATCTTGAAAGCGATTATGCACGGAATATACCAATCATAGCTCTTACAGCCAATGCCATTCAGGGAACAGAAAATATGTTTTACGCAAATGGTTTTCAGGAATTTATTTCCAAACCAATCAACATTATGCAGCTGGATACTGTTGTTCAAAAATGGATTCGTAAGAAGGATTTATGAAAAGAAGCAAATTAATTAAACGTATAATACTATTAACAATGTTAACTCTGGTTGTTTTTACCGGATGTAAAAAAAAGCCGGAGAATAACTTTTCGCCGGAAAATATTTCATTTAGGGATATTCCCGGCGTTACAGAAGAAGAAATCCGCGCTATTGAAGAGCTGCAAAAAGAAGTTGACTATTTTATATACGGGTTACAGCCAAGCACAGAAGCGTTTATCGAAAAAAACGGCGAAATAAAGGGCTATACCGCCCTGTTAAATGAATGGCTGACCAATTTTTTTGGAATCCAATTTAAACCGGAGCTGTACGGCTGGAGCGATTTAATCGCGGGGCTTGAAAACGGAAAGATTGATTTTTCCGGCGATTTAACAGCTACCGATGAACGTCGAAAAATCTATTTTATGACAGATACAAAAATACAACGCCCTGTTAGATACATTCAGCTTGTTGAAAGCATGCCTCTTTCTGAAGTTGTCCTGTTCCGTCCTCCGCGTTATATCATTCTGGACGGAACAACTACCGTTGATGATGTCAGAAACGCATTAGGTCGGTGGTTTTTGAAACAATTCTGATAAGAGATACCGATCAGGTGTACGATCTTCTTAAAAGCGGAGAAGGAGATGCCTATGTTTTTGAAGGTCCAGAAGAAGCTGCTTTTGATAATTACGGCGATATTACTACATTTACTTTTATGCCGTTGATATTCAGCTCTGTTTCCCTTTCAACGCAAAAAAAAGAGCTTGAACCAATTATTTCGGTTATGCAAAAATTTTTACAGAATGGAGGCCGCCGTTATCTGGCCGAACTGTACAATCAGGGTTATGATGATTATCTGAAACATAAACTGTTTTCAAGATTCACAAGTGAAGAAATTGAATATATCCAAAATAATCCTTTAGTGCCGTACGTCGCCGAACCTGATAATTATCCGATCTCATTTTACAACTTCCGGGAAAAACAGTGGCAGGGTATCTCTGTAGATATACTTAAAGTAATCGAAATGCTTACAGGGCTTCAGTTTGAATGGCTTAATGATGAGAATACAAATTGGACTCAATTGTTAATGCTGCTTGAAAACGGAGAAGCGGCTATGGTTTCCGAGCTAATCCGGTCGGAAGAAAGAGAGGGCAGATTCTTGTGGCCGGCAACTCCGGTTCTGATAAATAACTATGCGCTTATTTCCAAATTGGAACTCCCTTATGTCCACATTAACCAGATTTTTTTTAATAGAGTTGGCCTATTAAAAGATACTGCTCATGCTCAATTGTTCAAAGACTGGTTTCCTGAACATCCTAATTTAGTGGAATTTGATAATGCGGACTCCGCTTTTATGGCTCTGGAGCGCGATGAAATAGAAATGGTAATGGCGCGGCAGAGCAGGCTGCTTGATCTGACCAATTACCGTGAGCTTCCCGGATATAAAGCCAATTTTGTGTTTGATCTGCCTGTAGAATCTACATTTGGATTAAATATTAACGAAGCTGTTTTATGTTCCATTATTGATAAGGCGATGCAATTAGTCGATGCAAGGGAAATTTCGGGACAGTGGATGCGAAGGACTTATGATTACCGCGCCAAAGTACTGCAGGCGCAGCGTCCCTGGCTGATTGGCGCATCAGTATTGTCGCTTATTATTCTTGTGCTTGTCTTTGTTCTTTTTATTAAGAGCCATAATATCAGAAAACAACTGGAAAAACTTGTTGTTATACGGACAGGCGAATTGCAGATACGAACCGAAGAAGCTTTGGCAGCATCCTATGCTAAATCAATATTTCTTGCTAAGATGAGTCATGAAATCCGTACGCCATTAAACGCGGTTATAGGACTTACAGATCTTATACTTGAAGAAGGAAGTTTAACTAATAATGTTTCTGAAAATCTGCACAAAATTGGCAAAGCAGGCAATAACCTGCTGAATATCGTTAATGACATTTTGGATTTTTCTAAAATCGAAACCGGGAGTCTTGCGCTTGTGCCGGTGGAATACAGTTTAGCCGGCTTACTGAACGATGTTATTACTCTTATGAATACAAGGATAACAGAAAAGCCAATTGTTTTCGGCCTGAATATCAGCGAGAACCTGCCGGCCAGGCTTTACGGCGATGATTTGCGTATAAAGCAGATACTAAACAACCTGCTTAGCAATGCGTTTAAATACACTGAAAAAGGAAACATCGAATTAAGTGTAAACTGCAGCATAGGCGGCGAAAAAGATGTATGGGTGGATTTCGCCGTAAATGACACCGGCATCGGTATAAGCAAAGAAAACCAGGATAAACTTTTTACCGATTATTATCAGGTAGAAGACCATGCCAGCCGAAAGGTAGACGGTACAGGTCTTGGACTGTCCATTACCAAGAGGCTTGCAGAGATGATGGGCGGCGGCGTCTCCATTGAAAGCGAGTTGGGCAAGGGGTCTGTCTTCTATGTCCGTATCCGGCAAGGCTATATCGATGATACAAAAATTGGTCCTGTTATAGCGGACAATCTCCGTAACTTCAATTATACAGAAGACAATCGTATAATCAGAAAAAAATTCATACGCCCGGATTTAAGTTATGCCAGAGCTCTTGTAGTTGACGATATGAAAACCAATCATGATGTAGCATCAGGACTTTTAGGCAAATATAAGATGCAGATAGACTGCGTATTGTCGGGACAGGAAGCAATAGACCTGATTCGCGCGGAAAAAACATGCTATAATATAATCTTCATGGACTACATGATGCCGGAAATGGACGGCATTGAAACTGCCAATAAAATCCGCGCCTTGGGCACAGAATATGCCAGGAATATTCCTATTGTAGCCCTGACTGCAAATGCCGTTCAGGGGACAGAGGAGATGTTCTATGCGAACGATTTTCAGGGATTTGTTTCAAAACCAATTGATATTATGCATTTGGATTCTATAATTAAGAAATGGGTACAGCATATAGAGCTGTAATAAAAAATAAAGGAGTGCAATCATGGAGAAAACTAAAAACAGTGTATTAATTGTCGACGATGAAACTGCTAATGTTTCTATGCTTTCGCTGATGCTTAAGTCTGACTATACAATTTATACAGCAGAAAACGGGAAAGATGCCATTGAAGTAGCAGAGGAACATGTCCCCGATGTCATTTTGCTGGATATTCTTATGCCGGAAATGGACGGATACGAAGTAATTACTGCCCTGAAAAAATCAGAAATTACTAAAGATATTCCTGTAATTTTTATAACAGGACTTAGCAATGATGATGATGAAAGGAAAGGGTGGCTTTTAGGAGCTTCGGATTATATAACTAAACCATTTTCAGCAACAATTGTAAAATTAAGAGTTCAGCATCAAATTCAGATTATCAATCAGACCCGTATGATTATACAGAAAGAACTTGCCGAAAAAGTACATCATAATAAGATTGGAATCCTTTTACGCATGAACAATGAGATGTTAACGCCCATGAACGCAATCATCGGAGTAACGCAAATACTTAGAATGACGTGTACCTCAGAACATTGCGTTGAAAATCTCGGAGAAATCGAAGCGGCTGCTTACCGTTTATTGGAACTCATAAATGATTTACTTGATATTTCTGACAGCAACGACAAAGTATTAGAGCTAAATGAAGCTGCTTTTTCATTCGACGAAATGTTCCGGGGCGTATTAAAAAGGATAGGCAGCAATGTAACGAAAAAAAATATTTCGCTGACATTTGATGTCGCTTCATCAATACCAGACCTGCTTTTAGGAGATGAAAAACGCCTGGCAAAAGTTATTGCCAATCTGATGATGAATGCTGTCTGGTTTACGCCTGAAAAAGGTGCAATACATTTTTCCGCCTGTACGATTGAAGAAGATAAAGATAAAGTAACCCTGCAAGTTGAAATTACTGACAATGGTATAGGAATACCAAAGGATCAGCAGGAAATGATTTTTGATATCTTTGAGCAGGCGGATATAAGTACAACAAGGGATCACGACGGTATCGGACTTGGGCTTCCCATTTCAAAACTTATTGTAGAAATGATGGAAGGCAGATTATGGGTTGAATCAGAAGTTAACAAAGGTTCTAAGTTTATTTTTACCTGTAAAATGAAAAAGAGATAAGTCTATTGGAAGCAGCTGTGAGTAATAACAATAAAACTGTTCTTGTTATTGATGATGAGATAACTAACATTACCGCACTCACAGTAATTCTAAGGTCTGAATATACTGTTTACTCCGAAGACTGCGGCAAGGACGGGATCATTGCGGCGGAAAAATATGTGCCGGATATAATTCTGCTTGATGTCATAATGCCGGAAATGGACGGGTACGAAGTAATTTCCGCATTAAAGAACTCAGAAAAAACCAAACATATTCCTGTTATTTTTATTTCTTCACTTGACACATACATTGACGAAGAGCTTGGACTTAAACTAGGCGCTGTAGACTATATCTCTAAACCATTCTCCGCTGCTATTGTCAGGCACAGAATCAGGAATCAAATGCAGTTTTTAACTGATTTAACCGAGATTAAGCAGGCACATGAAGAGCTTGAAAGGCGTGATATTTTGCTTAATGCGGTAAACAAAGCAGCAAATGTACTGCTTACAGCGCAGGACGATGAAACATTTACCGCCACCATTCAAAAAGGAATGGAGATAATAGGCACTTATATAAACGGAGACTGTGTAGAAATTTGGCAAAACGAATATAAAGACGGAAAACTTTATGCTGTCCTTAAACATTATTGGTACAGCGAAAAAGGCAAGGAAGTAAAATACAACCCTACAGCTAATATTTTTTCTTACAGCATAACACCCGATTGGGACAACAGATTAATACGGGGCGAAAGCATTAAAGGGCCTGTATGTGATCTTTCGCCCGAAGATCAGGAATTCTTAAGTTCATTTGCAGTAAAGTCAGTATTAGTTTTACCGGTATTTATACATGATAATTTTTGGGGTATATGCTGCATTGACGATTGCTACTCAGAGCGGAGTTTTCCTGATGAACAAATCGACATATTACGCTCTGGGACTTTAATGCTGGTCAATGCTTTTAACCGGAATGAACAAGCCAACGAACTCCGAAAAATGATGAATATTACAGAATACCGCGCCAAACTTTTATATGCGGTAAATCGCGCCGCTGCTTTTCTTCTTAATTCAGATATCGATTCTTTTGACAGTAACTTGTATCAAAGCATGAGGGTAATGACAGAATCTATCAACGCTCACAGAATGTATATATGGAAAAATTATGAAGCTGACGGGCGGCTTTGCTGCAAACAGGTTTATGAGTGGTCAGGAGGCGCATATTCGCAAATGGATAAGGAATTTGTGCGAGGCATACCATACAGTGATAATATCCCCAGGTGGGAAACAAAATTTTTAAAAAATGAATGTATAAACACCATTGTAGACGATGCGCCGCCGGAAGAGCAGGAATTTTTAAGGCCGCAGGACATTGTTTCACTCCTTGTCGTGCCGGTCTTTGTTAACGACCAGCTTTGGGGTTTTGTCGGTTTTGATGACTGCCATAACAAGCGAATATTCACAGAAGAAGAGGAATCAATACTGCGTTCAGGAAGCCTGTTGTTTGCAAACGCATGGCTTAGAAACGAAATGGTGTTAAATATCCGTGAAACTTCCGTTCAGTTGGAAACCGCATTTGAACAGGCAAATGCCGCAAGCAGGGCAAAAAGCGATTTTCTTTCTACGATGAGCCATGAAATGCGTACACCCATGAACGCAATTATCGGTATGACATCAATAGGAAAAAAAGCGCAGGATATAGAACAAAAAAATCGCGCATTAATAAAGATCGAAGATGCCTCATCACATCTTTTAGGCGTTATCAATGATGTACTGGACATGGCAAAGATCGAAGCAAACAAACTGGAACTTGCACCTGTCGATTTTAATTTTGAAAAAATGCTGCAAAAAGTTATAGCCGTTGTCAATTTTCGTGTGGACGAAAAAAAGCAGGAGCTTACTGTAAATATTGACAAAAATATCCCGCGCTTTATTTTTGCGGACGAACAGCGCCTTGCACAGGTAATAACAAACCTTGTGTCCAATGCGGTAAAATTCACTCCCGAATACGGAAAAATCCGCCTTGATGCGTTTTCTAACGGAGAAGCTGACGGTAATTTTGAACTGCGTATAGAAATTGCAGACAGCGGAATAGGCATATCTTCTGAGCAAAAAGAAAAACTATTCCATGCCTTTGGACAGGCGGACAGTGGAATAAGCCGTAAATTCGGAGGCACAGGACTGGGGCTTACCATTTCCAAACGTATCATAGAACTTATGGGCGGAAATATTTGGGTGGAGTCGGAAGCTGGCAAAGGAGCAAAGTTTATTTTTACCGCTAAGACAATGTGCAGCAAAAGAAATGGTGATTGCTATAACGATGACAACGGCAATGCAAATATAAACGAAGATACAGAATGTTCAGTCTTTGATCTTTCCGGCAAGAAAGTTCTGGTTGCCGAGGATATAGATATTAACCGTGAAATACTTTTGGCGCTTCTTGGCAACTCCGGGCTGGAAATCGACTGTGCCGAAAATGGAGAAGATGCGTTTAATATGATTAAGGCATCTCCTGACAAATACGATATTATTTTTATGGATATGCAAATGCCAAAAATGGACGGCCTGGAAGCAACAAGACAAATCCGCACTCTGCCGGGACGCAAACTCCATACCAATCTTAGCAATGACAGCAAATGTTTTTAAAGACGACATTGACGCGTGCATTGCAGCAGGCATGAACGATCACCTTGGCAAACCGCTTGATGTCGACAGAGTATTTGAAATGATGCGGAAATATCTTAATCCAATTAACCGCGTGTAAATTCTATCGTATCTTTTTTGACATTCGCAGTTACAACGTCCCCTTCGCGAATTACGCCGGCAATGATCTGCTTTGCAAGCGGGTTTTCAATATCCGCCTGAATAGTACGCTTAAGCGGCCGCGCTCCAAACACAGGGTCGTATCCCTTTTCTGCAAGCAAAGTTTTTGCCGCATCGGTCAGTTCAAGAGTGATTTTACGCTCTGCAAGCCGCTCTTGTAACCGCATCAGTTGAATATCGACAATCCTGCCAATCTCACCCTTTCCAAGCCTGTTAAAAATAACCGTCTCATCAATACGGTTAAGAAACTCCGGCCTAAAACTTTGTTTAAGAAGTTCCAAAAGAGAATCGCGTATCGTCTGCGTATCCTTTGCTTCAAGTATCATGTCCGAGCCAAGATTACTTGTCATGATGATAATGACATTTTTAAAATCGACAATCCGCCCCTGCCCGTCTGTCATACGGCCGTCGTCGAGTATCTGTAAAAAAACATTAAACACTTCCGGGTGCGCCTTTTCGATCTCATCAAAAAGGATCACGCTGTACGGCCGCCGCCTTATCGCTTCGGTTAACTGACCGCCCTGCTCGTAGCCGACATACCCTGGCGGCGCACCAATCAAACGGCTTACAGAATGTTTCTCTCCATATTCGCTCATGTCGATTCTTGTAAGCGCCTTTTCATCGTTAAACAAAAATTCCGCAAGCGTTTTTGCAAGTTCCGTCTTGCCAACGCCCGTCGGCCCCAAAAACAGGAACGACCCCAACGGACGCGCCGCATCGGACAACCCCGCCTTGTTGCGCCGAATTGCATCGGCAACCGCCGCAAGCGCGGAGTCCTGCCCGACCACTCGCTTTTCCAGCGCTTTTTCAAGGTCAAGGTATTTTTGCAATTCACCCGAAAGCATTTTTGAAACGGGAATCCCCGTCCACGCAGACACCACTCCTGCAATGTCTTCCTCGCTAACTTCTTCGCGCAGCAATGAGGTAACGCCGCCGCCGCCAACCGTGTCGGCTTTTCTTTTACTCTCCATTTGATCCGCAAGGTCTGCAAGTTGTTTTTCCGCTTCGGGAATTCTCCCGTGTTTCACTTCCGCCGCCTTGGAAAGATTGCCGTCTCTAACAAAGCGGTGTTCTTCTATTTTAAGCTCTTCGATCTGCTGTTTAAGCTCGCGTATCTTTTGAATATCGACCTTTTCGCTCTCCCAGCGCAGTTTCATCGCATCTCGTTCAGTTGTTAAATCGGTAATTTCCTTTTCAAGTTTAGAAAGACGATCTTTAGACGCAGAATCTTCCTCACGGGAAAGCGCCTGCTTTTCTATAGAAAGTTGTAATAACTTGCGCTCAAGTTTATCAAGCTCTGTCGGACGGCTGTCCAGTTCCATTTTAAGGCGGCTTGCCGCTTCGTCCACAAGGTCAATCGCCTTGTCCGGCAAAAACCTGCTTGTGATATAACGCCCCGACAAACTCGCCGCCGCCACCAACGCCTCATCTTTGATCCTCACACCATGATGAACCTCATAGCGTTCTTTCAGCCCACGCAAAATCGCAATCGTATCTTCCACCGAAGGCTCGGCAGTGTACACCTGCTGAAAACGCCGTTCAAGCGCCGCGTCTTTTTCTATATGCTTTCGGTATTCGTCCAAAGTCGTCGCACCGATACACCTAAGTTCCCCTCGAGCAAGCGCAGGCTTCAACAGATTGGAAGCATCAGTCGCACCCTCCGCCGCCCCCGCCCCGACAAGCGAATGAAGCTCATCGATAAACAAAATGATCCTGCCGTCAGCAGACTGCACTTCGTGGATAACCGCCTTTAAGCGTTCTTCAAACTCTCCGCGAAATTTCGCACCCGCGACAAGCGCCCCCAAATCCAGCGCAAGCAGTTTTTTCCCCTTTAGCCCTTCGGGCACATCACCCTCGACAATACGCCGCGCAAGCCCCTCGACAATAGCCGTCTTGCCGACACCCGGCTCCCCGATAAGCACAGGGTTATTTTTAGTCCGCCGCGACAACACCTGCATACAACGGCGTATTTCTTCATCGCGCCCAATCACAGGATCAAGTTTTTCCTGACGAGCCAGCGCGGTTAAGTCGCGGCAGTAGCGCTCCAGCGCCTGATATTTTTCTTCCGGGCTTTGGTCGGTAACACGCGCATTCCCCCTCACCTGTTTAAGAGCGCCAAGTATAGCATTTTTTGTAACCCCAATTTTTTTTAAAAGATCCGCCGCCTTGCCTTCCCCCGCCGAAATAGCGATCAAAATATGCTCGGTAGAAACATACTCGTCCTTCAAAGCGGCAGCCTCAATCTCCGCCTTTGCCAGCATCTTTGTTGCCGCCGAAGAAAAGTAAACCTGCGCCGCCTCGCCGTAAATCTTAGGCGTCTGCCTAACCAGCGCTTCCACAGAGCCGGTAAGAGCGGCAACATCGCCCCCTATCTTCTCGATAATTGCCGGGACAATCCCGTTTTCCTGCCGAAGCAGCGCCAACAAAAGGTGTTCGGTTTCGATCTGCGAATGGTCATCTTTCTGCGCAATCCGTGTCGCCTCATCAAGCGTTTCCTGCGCCTTTATTGTCAATTTATCCAAGTTCATGCTTTTTCCTTCTATATTATAAGATACGCAAGGATATTGTTTAAGTCAACTTTCCCAAACAGTGTTTCAAAATCCCACCCCCAATACTGGACTTTCCCCAATTTTTTCACTACTATAATAAACACCTATCTCCTTTAACTCTACCTATCTTCTTTCTATTTTACTTTACCTGCCCGACCCAACCAATACACGCATTAATTTTATTACGGGGTGCACTATGGATATTATCAATCTTCACTATGAATCCGATTTTGTAAGGATTCCTTTTACGGATTACGATCCGGCTTTGTTTCGTTGTTTAATTAAAAAAGGCGCAGTATGGAACAAAAGCCGGCGTGAATTCACTTTAAGGTTTAACAAGGCACATAAACCTGTTTGGAATTTTCCTGTTCCATATATAGAGATTTTCCCTAAAAAACCGCTTCCCTCGTCTCAGTCTCAATCTCCTTTTGCATTCCCCCGTCCTCAATCTCTCCCTGAAAAATTTCCCGATTCCCGCCGCGGCCAACTGGAGGCAGAACTTCGCGCCAGAAAATACAGCCCTCAAACCCGCCGCGCTTATATCTATTACAATAAATTGATCTGCCGCACTCTCCAAAAAACTCCGGAAGAAATCCGCCCCGCCGACATAACTCAATTTCTTGCAAACATGGAAAAAACAGGAGAATACTCCGTTTCGTCCATGAACCTTGCTATCAGCGCAATCAAGTTTTTCTTTAGGCATATTTTAAAAAAAGATGATATTAACGATCACCACCGCCCTCACGCGGACGGCCGTCTTCCGATGGTTTTGTCAAAAGAAGAGGTGAGCAAACTTTTTGGCATGGAGAAAAATCCCAAACACCGTCTATTGTTAATGCTTGCTTATTCTTCCGGCCTGCGTGTCAGCGAAGTTGTCGCATTAAAAAAGGAGCACATAGATTTATCCCGCAAAATAATTTACATAAAACAAGGCAAGGGCAGAAAAGATCGCAACACAATTCTTTCCGAAGTTGCCGCCAAGTTTATAGTTGAATACTGCGATTTTTTTAATATTGAAACCTGGCTTTTCCCCGGCCAAAACCCAAAACACCCTCTTACAATCCGTTCCGCTCAAAGCATTTTTAACAAAGCCCTCCGCCATGCCCAAATCCAAAAAGATATTTCGATCCACAACCTGCGCCACACTTTTGCCACCCACCTTTTGGAAAACGGCACGGACATTCGTTACATTCAAACCCTGCTTGGGCACTCCAACCTCCGCACCACCGAACGCTACACCCGCATCGCCCGCCGCAGCATTCTTAACATCAAAAGCCCGCTGGATACCATACTTTGATATATTGACAAAGTATAAAAATTGACGGAATATGAAAGTGTAATGGAAAAGAATAAAATCGTAGCCATAGTTGGCTCGCTAAGACAAGCTTCTTACAATCGTCAATTAGCAACGGCAGCCGGGAAGATACTCGCAAGCGTCGCAGACTTCGTAAGCGTCGCAGACTTTGAAATACTTGATTACGATGATGTTCCGTTATTTAATCAGGACATTGAGTATCCTGCTCCGGACGCCGTAAAGCGAGTCCGCAAAATCATTCAATCCGCCGACGGAGTTTGGTTTTTTACCCCTGAGTACAATCATTCTTTCCCCGGCGTCCTAAAAAACCTAATCGACTGGTTATCCCGGCCAATAAGCGACACTGAACCGCAAGTACTTAAAGGCAAACCCGCCGCTATCAGCGGCATTACACCCGGCATGTCCGGAACAGGAATAATGCAGGATCACCTGGTTACCCTTATCAGTTTTTTAGACATGAAGGTAATGAACCAACCCCGCCTAACGATTCCAAACGCCCTGCAACAAACGGATAATAACGGCCAACTAACCCTAACCGTCAGCACCCCATTTTTAGAAAAACAAGCGCAAGCGTTTCTTGAATTTATAGAGAAGAACAAAAAGTAAAGAAAACCAATCGGCACTTTTCCAATAATTTATATTTCATTCTTTAGCATATTTTTCCAATCTCTTCTGCCATACAAAAATCTTATTACGTTTACTGTTTTATCAATTTCATCGACTGTAAAAAACAACAAATAATTTTTTATTATAACAAATTTAAGTCCTTTTATTGCTAAATGTTCATCCGGTACATTCAGATATATATTCGGCGTTTTTTCAAGTATTTTTTCATGTTTTTCAATTTCATCTAATAAATTATTTGCAGCCATAGGCGCTTTTAATTCATCAGCGATATATTGTACAGTGGATAAAATCTCATCTTCTGCAATATCAGTAATATTTACAAGGTACATTTTTATATCATTTTTTGTCTTATCATTTTTAAACTTTCTTTCATGGGTTTTGTTTTTCCCTGTTTTACTTGATCCAATCCTGCCCCTATTAATGAATATAATTCCAATTTTCCGGATAATAACTCATATGTTTCCATGCTCATTACAGCAAGATCCCCTTTTCCATTTTTTGTGATAAAAACCGGCTCTTTATATTCATGGCATAAGTCAGAGATTTCATTATATTTATTCC
>Ga0099364_10008945_pt1 | contig 13986 bp, 9 predicted proteins | sample TergutTh196P3_FD_73070 | JGI IMG/M metagenome (GOLD analysis project Ga0099364, IMG submission 73070) | Microcerotermes parvus P3 segment gut microbial communities from Pointe-Noire, Republic of the Congo - Th196 P3 | ecosystem: Host-associated > Arthropoda: Insects > Digestive system > Gut ...
CTGCTCACGGGCACTGCCATCTCCGGGTCTGCGCGCAAAAATGGCTGAACAGAGCTGTAATTCATTTTCGTTAAACGAAATACATGCCTTAAGCGCAGACACTATCCCAGGCAGTTCTGCAAGGTTTTTATCCTGTACAGCCTTGGCCCTGCCTACATAAGAAGGGTCTTTTCTTGAAAGGGTAAACTCAGCAAGCCCCAGGGGGTTTGAGCGGAAGGATGATGTTTCGCCTGAGGGTATAAGTTCGTCAGTGGTTGTAACAGGATCATTTATAAACGCTACGATTTTCAAAAGCAGGTTTTTTCCAAGGCTGTCCATGTGCGGCCAGTCTGTGATGTTTGGGCCGTATTGTAACTCTGCGTTTTTTAAAGGCTTTCCAGCTCCGTTATATACCCTTGAAGAATAAGGGGTTGAATTAAAATAATAAGATGTCAATGCGTCCGGTCTTCCAAGGGATTCTGCAGACGCAAGATAACCACTGTTCAATGCCGTGGCTGCAATGCTTCGGCTGTCCATAAGGCAGACAGAAGATATCTGTCCCTGGTTGGGCTTTGAACCTTCACGATTGGGAAAGTTTCGCGTAACATGTCTTATGGAAAGGCCCTTGTTTACAGGCACATCCCCTGCACCAAAGCAGGGACCGCAGAATGCCGAGCGCACGATTATGCCCTGGGCAAGCAGAGAGCTTATAGCTCCGTTATTCGTAAGTTCAAGGTGTATGGGCTGACTGCCGGGATAAACGGAAAGACTAAAACCTTCATTGTCCAGGCCTCCCCTGCAGCCATGAGCGCCTATAAGGTTACGTGCAGCCATGATATTGTCAAATGTCCCTCCGGCACAGCCTGCAATTATCCCCTGATCAACCCTTAGGCCTTTTTTTGTTATTCGTTTTGTAAGATCAAGACTTATATCCTTATTATCCAAAACTTCTTTGGCTTGCTTTTCAGTCTGTCTTAGTATATCACCTGGATTTTCCAAAAGTACATCAATCTCAAAAACATTGCTTGGATGGAAAGGTAATGCAATCATGGGTTTTATTTTTGAAAGGTCAACATTAATAAGCCCGTCATAAAAAGCAAGATCCCCTGGAGACATTTTTTTGTACTCTTCATCCCTGTGATGAATACTTAAATATTGTTCACATATATCATCAGTTTCCCAGACAGATGACCAGCAGGCTGTCTCTGTAGTCATTATATCAAGGCTTGCCCTAAAATCAGCGCTAAGACAGGAAATACCGCTTCCTACAAATTCCAATACAGCGTTTTTGGCAAACCCGTCATTAAAAACAGCCCCTATTATGGCAAGCGCGACATCCTGGGGCCCAACTCCGGGTCTGGGTTTCCCTGAGAGATAAACCGCAATGATTTTTGGAAAAGAAATATCATAAGCCTGACTCAAAAGCTGCTTTACAAGCTCGCCGCCTCCCTCCCCTACTCCAAGGGTTCCAAGGGAGCCGTAACGGGTATGACTGTCACTTCCCAGTATCATCTTTCCAGGAGCAGCAAATACCTCTCTTATATATGAATGAATTACAGCAAGATGTGGAGGCACATATATAGCTCCATAACGACGCGCTGCCGAAAGACCAAAGCAATGGTCATCGGCATTTATGGTTCCGCCAACAGCAGCCAGGGAATTATGGCAATTTGTCAATATATAGGGCAAAGGAAAGTCCTCAAGCCCGCTGGCTTTGGCAGTTTGGATAATATTAACATAGGTAATATCATGGGAAGCCAGCAGATCAAAATTGAGCTGCAAATCTCTGGATAAAACAGCTGGATCAGACTGTTTTTGCCGGTTGTGAGCAAGGAGAACTTGGGCTGCCATGGTCTTTAACCTGGCATATTCCGGGTTTGCATTGGGAGCTATGCTTAATATCTTTTCTTTGTTTTCGGCTGTGTCTTTAATAATCTCCCGTCCCTTTGAGAGATAAACAGCATCTTTATAAACTTCTACCATAAAGCCTATTACCATATAGTTCGATTTTTAACAAGGTATTTTAAAAGGTGTATGAAGGACAATAATAATAGTATAAAAAGCACTTGCTTTTATATTTAATATAGACGATAATACATTAATATGGCAAAGATTAATTTTGTTAATTGGTCGTCAACTTTTTCTGTTGGAATACAATTAATTGACGATCAACATAAAGAACTTCTAAAATTAACCAACGACCTTTATGCTCACTGCGTTGGGAATGTAGAAGAGGAGCGGGCTTTCTTTAGAAAAGTAATTAAAACCGCAGTAGATTATGTCAAGGTACACTTTGCTACAGAAGAAAAGATCATGATAAGAACCCAATACCCTGGCTATAATGAACACAAAAGACAGCACGACAGTTTTATACTCAATGTTGTTGATGCAATAAAAAACTATGAAGAGAGTAAAAAACCTTCGTTAATATCTTTTACCAATTTCCTTAAAGACTGGGTTTTAACCCATATTGCAGTCTCGGACAAGCAATATTTCCAGTATTTCAGGCAAATTGCAACAAGAAAACAGGATGGTTCTCTAAGTATCAAGCGCGAAGATATTCCTGTAAGATAAGCATTATTATTTTAAAAGAACGGTAAAAATGAACACTCAAGTAATCACAGAATTGGACATAGTAATCAGATTGGCTTTAGGGTTTGCTGCAGGGGCAATTCTTGGTCTTGAGCGTTCCAGCCGTCATCAGATTGCAGGACTTCGTACTCATATACTTATATCAATGGGTGCAACCCTGTTAATGCTTCTTTCCATATGGATACCCCAGGAAGTAGCAGGTTTTAGCGGCTCAGATCCTGGCCGTATTGCTGCCCAGGTTGTATCAGGCATAGGTTTTCTGGGTGCTGGCGCTATCTTAAGGCTTGGCAATAATATAAGAGGTCTTACCACAGCTGCTTCACTTTGGTTTGCTGCAGGTGTAGGCCTTGCGGTGGGAGCAGGAATGTTTTTTGCTGCTGCCGTTGCAGAAGCAGCAGGATTTTTTACACTGTTTTTTTTAAATAAATTCGAAAAGAAGGTTTTTCCTATACAACAGATAAAAATGCTGGAAATCGCTTATAAACAATCAAAACCCAATATAGAAATTGTTACAGAAATACTAAGATCATCAAAAATTCGCATTAGAACAGTTAACCTGGAACATGGTTCTTTAACAAAGGGATCAAGGTTAAAACTGCTTGTCAGCATACCAAATCATATTGATATTACAAGCCTGACTCATGATATAAAAAATCTTGAAGGTGTTGTTAAGGTTTCTTTAAAGGAGAACTGATCTGTAAATAAGGAATTACAGGTTCTGTAAGCTCTATTTTTGCAGGGAAATCATCTGTATTAAGCAGGACTGTTTCACCATCCATCTGTGCAAGGATTGGGTATTTACAGGAAAATTCAACGCTGTTTGCATTAAATAGTATGGATTCAGGCTTGTTGATATGCCCTCCTTTACTAAAAAGACCTTTAAGCATAAGTTTTCGCAGCAAAGACATTTGCTTTATTCCGCAGACATTTCTTTCATCAGGGAGTATCATTTTACGCGAACCATAACAGCGATGACCGCTTTCTCCTACAGCCAATAGCAGCAGTTTTTCACTAAAATTAATTAGTTCATTCCCGTTTTCATCAAAACCCCGGACATCCATGGAACCTACCTTGTAAATTCTGTCATAAAGAAGCGCTGCAATATCGACCCATAATTTGTAAAAATCTCCAGGAAATTTTCCTTTCATTTTATTGGTCATGTGTGTTACAAAGGCATCAAGGCCAACAGAGAGTATATTAAATGCCAGAAATTGTCCGCTTATACGGGTTCCAGCAAAAAGTCTTATTGCCCTCTGCAGGACTATGTCCGAAGGACTAATAAGTAAGTCAAGGGCCTTATCAAGTTCAAAACTGTCTGCACCGTCATTTCCTGTTCCCATGGGCAGGCGCAGTATAACAAAAGATGAGCGTATGTCTTTTGGTGCATGATAAAGCGCGCTCATAACTTCAAGGCTTGTTCCATCTCCGGCTGCAGTAATTATAAGATATAAAGGATTTGATTGGTTTCTGTTTGCAGAAGCTTCTTCTATAAGGTTTTTTGTAATTTTACCTGCATCCCCTCTGCCTGTTGTAAGGATAAGACCATGTTTATTCCCTTCCTTTAAGCTGGTTTTTGAAGGACTTGCAGAGTAATTTGGCGGAAGCGATGCAGCCAGTTTTACACTAGATAAAAGTATTTCAAAATGCTTTTTCCAGCGGGATTTAATTGTAAATCCGCCTGCTCCTGGATTGACGATAATTGTCCAAAAAAACGGGCGATCTTTGGCCAGGGGAGAGTGAGTACAGATAAGAGAAAGTCTTGAACTGAATTCATCAAATATTAAATTCATAAATAATTTACCTTAATATATGACAGAATGGTTTTTAATTTTCAAGCAAGGTAATCTCAACTCGCCGGTTTCTTTGACGGCCTGCTTCTGTAGCATTGTCTGCAAGAGGTCTTTCTGCCCCAAAACCCTGGATAACAACACGGTCAGGAGGACGTACATTTTGATCAATAAGATAATTTGCAACGCTCCTTGCCCTTTCCAAAGACAGTTGATCCCTTCCCTCCCTGGTTCCTGCCAATGCAGTATGTCCGCTTACAAGTATATCGCGGTCAGGATAAGCTAAAAGTATCTCTGCAAGTTTATCAAGTTTTACTTTTTCTATATCCCTTAATATGGCAGAATCAGGGAGAAATTGTATGTCCTCAAGACTGATGGTAACACCAATATCTTCTATGCGTACTGTTGCTCCTTCAATATCAAGCCTTAGTATATCTTCAAGAATTTCTTCTGCTACAGTCTCCATATCCATTGGCTCTACTTCGATAACTTCTGCTTCTGCCCTGCCAATAAACTCTATAGTCTGCCCGTTGGATAATTCAAACAACATCCTGAACTGTTCTTCATAAGCAGCTGCCATGCCCAATTCAGAATCCCAGTAAACTACCTGATCAAAGGCACCCTGTATGCGGTTTGGCCAGATCCTTCCGCTTACAGGCGGCGGCTGGTTATTTATACGATAACTGACAGAAAAAGCAGGGTAACTTAAACCATTTCTTTCCATTGTGCCAAGATAAACATAATAAGCCCAGAATGTTATACGGTAAGGTTCTTCTATACCAAAGCCGTCGCGAAAGTCATGTACTTCATATCCTTCTGCACTCCAAAAATCGCCTGGCTCTAAAGCCCTGTCAGGAAAAACAGGAACATTGCGCACAACAGGCATAAAGAACTCGTTTCCGATAGTAAGGTATCCAAGACGGTCGCGGTCAAACTCGGAAATATACTCCCTTGACCAGTCAAAGGTTTCATTGCCGTCAACAGCAACTGTCTTTTCAGCTGTCTGGAAGACCGCACGGAAGCTTCCGGTTTCACCATCAACCCCGGTTGTTTCTACTGCAATACGGTTGATAATTTCAGCACTATGGTTTAAGCGCCTGTTTATAAGAACATCCTGGTTAACCGTGGAAACAATACGGTAACGCTCTCCTTCCCGGTGTTTATAGTAGAACTCCTCGCCAAAAACATGGGAAGTAATAAGAAGTAGTATTACCAGGGCAAGGGTTCTTAAAATCCGCATTTTTAGCCCCCCGGGACATTCCCTTCAATAGAAGGTATCTTTTTTTTGGGCCCCCCTGGACTTGCTCTCCAGGGCTCAACCTCCTGTTTCGCCCTTCCTAGCCAGCTTCAGCTGCTGTCGCGTGCATCCATGCACGCTATTCCTCCCTTTGGTCGGCGCAGCTTTTGCTTCAAGTCCAGTTGGGCGGGTAAGTAAGAAAACTTCAGTAGAAGTTTCTATTTTTTTGGGCCCCCCTGGACTTGAACCAGGGACCAATAGATTATGAGTCTACTGCTCTAACCAACTGAGCTACGGGCCCTATCTAAAACTATCTATAACATACAAAATAGCGTTATTTTTGTCAAGATATGATATAATGGAGTTATTATGAAAATTTACAAGTCTCCAAACTGTAAAAAGGTCAGAGGCAGTCATATACTTGATGTAAGCTGTGCATATTGCAAGTGTTTTATTGCCAAATATCAAAAAGTAGGGAAAAGCAATTTTGTAAAAATGTATAATGATAGAATAATCGAAGGAAGTATTGATTTTTCGCAATATCATGGGGCACTTTATTGTCCTGCATGCAATGAGAAGATAGCTACAAGGTATATTACAAAAATGGATAAAAAAGAAGCTTACAGGCTTGTACCTTCGGCATTTAATTCAAAGAGAGGATAGGCACTAAAAAAGCTCAAGTAAAAACATTCTCTTTACTTATCTGTCATGTTAATTGTTGCATCCCAGTCAGATGGAGGCGGATTAAGGATAAACTCTTCGATACGGTTTAAGTATAGCGTACAAAGATAATCTTCTTTGCCGGCTTTTTCTGCAATGGATAGAGCTTTTGAAAAATACTGCCTTGATGTTTCCCACTCGCGCATATAATAAAGTTTAAGCCCCTTGTTGTACTGGTCAAGGGCTTCCCTGTCTATAACAAGCGAAGCCGGTGTATTGTCATCTGCTTCATCCTTAAAAGACTCATAAACAGTATAAAGGCCCACAGGCTGCTCTTTGCCTACAACGCGTACGCTGTCAGCTTTGCGGAATATAAAACCTTCTTCAGCTTTAGCGCTGCCGGACTCCCTTACAGCATTGTAAATATTTTCTGAAACAATAATTGACTGCTTATAATACTTTGTAACTCCTTCAACACGGGCTGCGAGATTTACTGTATCACCTATAACCGTATAATCAAGTTTATCCTGAAACCCTATATTGCCTACAACACATTCGCCGCAGTTAAGGCCTATGCCTGTGCCAAAACCTGCTTGTGGCAGCGTTATACCGGAAGTATCCAAATGGCAAAGTGCCTTGACCATCCTCATCGCAGCCCTTACAGCACTTGCAGAGGAGTTCTCTAGAGTTTTTGGCGCGCCAAAGATCGCCATGATTGCATCGCCTATAAACTTATCTATGTTGCCGCCTTCTGCAATAATTTCATTACCCATGCAGGAAAAATAATTATTCAAAAAATTTACAAGTTCCTGAGCCTGGGTGTTTTCTGAAATTTTTGTAAAACCCCTTATATCAGAAAAAAGAATGGCCACAACCCTTGTTTCACTTTGAGTGGCCTGGGTTGTAGATTTTTTAATAATTTCGTCCATTACATCAATGGGCACATAACGCGCAAAAGCTGTCCTTGTTTTCTTTTGTAAAACCTCCATCTGTTTTAAGCGGAGGGCATTGGCAATTATTGGAGCGCATGAAGATAGAAACACATTAAGGTTTTCAAGAATTACAGAAGAAAAATATTCTTTGATGGATGTGCCTATATGAATTGTCGCGTATTCAGAACCTGAACATTTTAAGGGAATCATGATATAGGATTCTATTCTTTTATCTTTTTCCCCGGCCTTGTCAAAATCACAAACTTCATTTGACAATACTTTATAATCAGAATAACGTGTATTAAAATCCGCAATACTTATTGCCTTAAAATCCTCTGTAATATCACTTGTATATCCTGCATTATTTGCATTAAAAACCAAAAGCCCGTTGTCATCATCTTTTATCATTATTGAACAAATGTCTGCCTGACACACATTGGATAAAAGTTCAAATACACCTTTTACAGTGTGTTCCAGGGAGCTAACCTTACCGGACAATTCTGCAAGCATTCCTATAAGAGTTGTCTGAAATAATTTATTATCCAAAAGATTATTTACCATTTCTATAAGCGAATTATCATTTATTCTTTTTCCTTCACGTTTGATCATCTCTGTATCTACAGGAGGGCTTTCAGTTACAAGACGTTTTATCTGAATGGAAAGCTCATTAAAACTTTCTGGCTTTTTTTCTATATAATAATCTGCTCCTGCCTGCTCACCCCAGAACTTATCCTTTGTTTCTCCAAGGCTTGTAAGCATTATTACAGGAATGTTTTTGGTAGAGGCACGTGATTTTAAAAGTCTTGTGGATTGATAACCCTTAAAAAGCGGCATCTCTATATCACTTATTATAAGGTCAGGGATAAAGCTGTATACTTTTTTTATACCTTCAAGTCCGTTCTCTGCACGCTCTGTCTCATACCCTTCTTCTCCAAGGAATTCCAAAAGCATGTCAGCAAAAATATCCGAATCTTCAAAAATAAGTATCTTGCTGTTTTTATCCATGCGCTGATCCTATTAATTCATTTACCGCTGTCTTTAAAATCTGATTATTAAATAAATCCTTTGTTATATAGCGGTTTGCTCCCAAAAGAGCTGCCTTGTTTTGATCTTCTTCAGCGGTTTTTGAAGATATAATAATAATAGGTATATGTTTTAACTGATCGTTTTTTCGTATATTTTCTGTCAGCATAAAACCATCCATGTTTGGCATAACAATATCTGTGCAGATTAGATCGTATTGTGTATTTTTTGCCGCTGCAAGTGCCTCTGAACCGTCTTTTGCGGTATCGACCTTGTATCCTTCTGCTTCAAAAATATCCTTTAACACATCCCTTGTGGGACCTGAATCATCAACTACAAGGATTGATTTGCGCAGACGTTCATAGTCAATATGACGTTTTTTCATATCTATTGTTTTTGTTTGTCGTGCCATCCTGATCAGCTGCGGGATATGCAGGGCAGGAATCATCTCATAATCTTCGCTTAACACAAGACCGGAAAAAATAGTCATCTGTTCCATAAACGAGGGCATATTCTTTAGTATAACCTGCCGCATACTGCTTATTTCATTAACTGCAAGGGCAATTGTTTCTTCGTAGGCATGAATGATTACTACAAAAATTGAGTTTTCATCCCCGGTTTCCTGCGCATGTATTTTTAATATATGATGAAGATGGAATAACTTTATTATTCTATCTTCGTACTTAATGCCTGGTCGATCCACAACAGTAATTATGTCTTTTGTGTTTACAAGCATTATTGTATCAACAAAGTTTGCTGGTATAATAAACCTCATATTGCCGGAAGTAACAGGAAAGCCCATAAGAGAAGCCATGGATAATGGTACAGAAATAGAAAAAACCGTTCCTTCTCCAATTATTGTTTTAACTGCAATGCTGCCCTTCATACTTTCAATATTACTTCTTACTGCATCCATTCCCACTCCCCTTCCGGAAACATCGGAGAGTTGATCCTTTGTTGAAAAACCACTTTGAAATATATAATTAAGCAGTTCTTCCTCTCCAAGTGCTGCAGCAGCATCTTTTGAGACAAGTCCATATTCAACTATTTTTAATCGTATTGCTTCTGTACTTATTCCTTTACCATCATCAGAAATTGTAACCTTCATATTTCCGCTTTCCCGGACACAGCAAATTGTTAAAATACCTGTCTCGTTTTTTCCTGCCTTGCGACGTTCATCAGGGGTTTCAATACCGTGATCAATGGAATTTCTTATCATATGAAGAAAAATTTCTGAAAGGGATTCAATAAGATTTTTATCTATCTCATTATCAGCACCTTCAATAATTACCCTGACCTGTTTACCCAATTCCGAAGCCATGTTAAAAACATAACGCGGGTACGCGTCTAAAGCTGTTGATAAAGGCAGCATGCGCAGGGAAATAACACTATCATAAGCACTTCTTATATGATTTCCAACATCCAAAGCATAATTTTTTACAAGAGAACCAAGCTTTGTACTTATTGATTCTATGGAACGGAATTCCTGCAGTAAAGGAGATGCAAAAGCAAGCTCTGTCCTTGCAAGTTTAGAAAACTGCCAGGACTGTGTATTTAAAACTTCAAAATCTCTTGCAATATTTCTTGCAGCTATCTCAAGAGACTGTAAAGCAGCCATATTATGAATGATATTGTTAATTCTATCGAGCGATATTCTTATACTCTCTGTTTTGTTGTTTTCGTTTTTAGATATTATTTTTTGTTCAGCTTCCTGGGATAAAGATTTGTGATCTTTAGTTAACATTGCTGCATCAGGTGTTATTACTGCCGGAACAGGTACATCATAATCTTCGTTTGCAGAAAGAGCTTCAAGCTCCTTTATAAATAATCCTGTTCTTATATTTTCTTTTTCTCCGGATTTAACTTGCCCTGATTTTATTTTTTGGATACCTGTTTCAACCTCATCAAATCCTGAAAGTAAAAGCCGTACAGCCTTGTCATTAAGATGTATGCGTTCTTCTTTTAATGCAGTAAATACTGTTTCAAGTGAATGAACCAGAGATTCGATTTCCCTGAATTCAAGCATACGGGCAGAACCTTTAAGTGTATGAAGAGCACGCATAAGCGTTATAATATCATCCTGCGGCGAAGTTGATTCTTTTATTTCAAAAAGAAGAGTTTCTGCAGTAGTTATATTCTCAAAACCTTCTTCAACAAACCTTGGTATATACTTTGATTTATCAATTTTTGATTTTTCTGTTTTAGGTTTATTGGCCATGCACGCCCTTTGTAATATTGTTTATACCCTGCGCCTGATTGGAAGTTATCTCTGCACCTGAACGAATATCCATAAAAATATCTTCCAAATCCTTTATAAGTTTATATCCTTCTGCAATTCTATCAGAACCTTCTTCGCTGTAAAGAATAAGATAGGAGGAAGAACTGCGGATTTCTTCAACCTGCTCGCGTACCTGGCGTGTAAGGCCGGCTATATCATCTGCAAGCCTGTTTACTTCTCCGGCAACTACAGCAAAGCGTTTACCTGTTTCTCCGGCACTTGCAGCTTCCAGCGAAGCATTAAACGCAATTACCTTTGTCTGATCTGTGATGGTATTAATAACCCTTACAATATCACGTATCTTGTTAACTTTATTGCCTAAAGCGACAATACCATTGATAACCCCTGAGTTTTTTTCTTTAATATCTTCCATTTTTTTAACATTTTTTTCCAAAATATTAAAACCTTTTAATACATCCTTTTCCATTTTTGCAGCAATTGCAGCGACACTCTTTGTCTTATCCGCGATCTCTGCGGCAATACCTTCAGCCTCAGGGTTTTCAATTTGACTATTTTCATTTATCATTGTTTTGCTCTCCTGCGATTTCAACCCCTCCGCTGATCCCACTGTGAGTTTTATACTTTTTAACCTTGTCTTCAAGGTCTTCTGACATACCATTTAATGCATCGGCTATCCTTGACGTGGAAGATGTGGCTACAACAAATTGCTTTACACCTGCAGATATTTCCTTTAATGCAGTAAATATCTGTGAAGAAGCCAGTTCTTGCTGTTTGCTGAGATTGGAAATCTGCTGGGAACGGGTTGCCACATTCTGGGAATTATCAACTATATCCTCAAAGACAATCTTCTGTTCTGTCATTCTTTCGTAGCCTATTTCAATTTGCCTTGATCCATTATTGGCCTCTGTAATAAGGGTTTGAGAAGCGCTTTGTACTTCCTCTATACGCTGTTTTATTTCGTGTGTTGACTCAACTACATTATCAGCAAATCGTCTTATCTCGGCAGCCACTACAGAAAATCTTGCACCAGCCTCACCTGAAGAAGAAGCTTCAAGAGAAGCATTAAACGCTATAAGCTTTGTCTGGTCTGCTATGCTGTCAATAATTCTTATTGCTTCATTTATTCTGATAATCATGTCAGAAAGATTGCGGATTTCACTTATTATCTTCTGGTTTTGACTGCGGATATCTTCCATCATTGTTTGGTTTGCTTCCCTGAGATCCGCCCCCTTGCTGCTAAGACCCTGGGTTTCCATTGCTAGATTTGCTACTTCTGTGGTTTTTATGGCTATCTGCTCAGAAAGATTTTTAGAACTTTCCATGGTACTTACAATCTCTGAAACGCTTGTAGACTGTTCATTGGCAGTGCTTGTAATTTCTTTGGATGATGAAGAAATATCAAATACTGATTCTGCCACAAGCTGGGCACTTTGCTTGAAGCTGCCAAATGTTAAGCGGAGTTTTTCAAGGAATACATTAAAAGCTGTCATCAATTCTCCGAATTCATCCATGGAATTGATCGGCAGTGAAAGTGTAAGATCGTTTTCATTTAATCCCCTAAAAAGTGTTTTAAGGGATCTGACGGAACGGTTTATATCCCGTGTAATAAAAATAACAAATCCAATTGCAAGCCCAAGAGAAATAACAACCAGGATCATGTAAAGAATTAATTGTCTTTGTGCACGTGAAGTATTATTCTGAACTTGTATATCAAGATAGTTAAAAGTTTCATCCCAGATACTGCATAAACTGGTATTAAGATAAGATATTGTAGTAAGTATTTCTGCTATTGAAGCCGGGTTTTCTATATTAAACCCCCACATCCTTGAACGCTGCTCGGATAAAACAGAAAAAGTCTCTTCAAATTGTTCAATCCTTGCGCTAAGCTCATTATACAAATTACTATCTTTTCCATCCATCGCTGTATCAAAACCTGAGATCAGACGTTCCCTGTCAGATTCAATCAAGAGAAAATTATTGTTTAAAAGTTGTAAGTCAGCAAATTGTATCATTGAAAAACCAATGCTGCGGGGATTTCCATCAAATGGGTTTGTTGTAAGACGGCGCCCCAAAGAGTGGGCGTCTGCTAGTTCATTATTCCAGCGTTCAACTACAGCTTCAGCTTCAAATAAGTTCCGCCTTAACAAATTACCTATGGTGATCAAACGATTATATGCTTCAGGTATGGTATTTAAAGCTGATGCAACAAAAAAATAGGTGTTCATGTCAGAAACAAGAATAAGACGTGAATATTCCCCTGTCATATTTATTAAGTTTGTAAGCTTTACAGCAAAATCCATATATGATTGATAAATTTCCGGATTGTTATTAGGTATGCTTTTAAGGGTATCCCATTCATTAAGTAAATTGGGTAAATCCCTTTGTGCTGTCCTGTAACGGCTTATCTCCCTGTTTAATACTCTTAGCGTGTTTGAAATTTGCTCGTCAAGAGATCGTAGATTTCCCTGCTCCAATTCCAGATAAACATTAAGGTATTCAGGTAACACCTGCATAACTGTTACTACTGGCTTAAGGATCACAATACCTGCATGTTCATCCATGCTTTTTTGAATTAACCCCAATGTCATGGAGCTAATAAAATAAAGCATTACCCCTATGGGTATTAAAAAAACAGCACTGGAAATAATTAATTTTGTTGAAATCTTTAACTTTGAAAAAAACATTTTTCCTCCAATATAAACAATTTATTCTATCATGCATTTCTGTTTAGTAAAATAAAAAACATCATTTTTATTTTGTGGTTTTAAGTTATTATGCTGCACTCCGGAAGTTTCTGAAACTCCCATAATAAGGATCCCTCCATCCTTTAAAGCCCTTGATAAATTGGATAACACACGTTCCCTGCTTCTTAGGGTAAAATAGATAAAAGTATTACGAAAAAAAATAATATCATAATCTTTATCCGGAAGTTCGTTCATCAAATTATGCACAAAAAAATTAATATGTTTTCTAAGAATGCTGTCAATCTGATAGCGTTCTTCTTTTTTTAGGAAAAGCTCAGCAATATAATGAAAAGAGCTTCCGTCCTCGCGCAAAGAACGCTGACCATAATTACCCAGCATGGCTCTTTCAATGACCTCCGGGTTAAGATCAAAAGCATCAATATGATATGAAAGCGGAACAACATGATCTCTGTTATAGGTCTCAATTAACATGGCTATGCTGTATGCTTCACAGCCTGCGGCAACTCCGGCAGAACATATCCGCAGCATGCTGTTTTTATTTGACTTTTGAAACAAAGGAAGAAAATCAAACAAAAAAGAAAAGTGTATAGGTTCCCTGAAAAAATAAGTTTCATTTACTGTAAGAAAAGCAGCAGCATCTCCTTTAGAAAAAACATTTTGTATTATATCATGGTTTATGCGGCCATGATTTTCCAAAAGCCAGGACATTAATTTTTTTATGTCTCCGGGATCTGCTTTAATGCCAAACCAGTCCTCTGCAGCCCTGTCCAATAAAGTGATGTAATCCGGCTCTGTCATTTTACAAGCCTCAAAAGTTCTTCTGCAATTCCAT
>Ga0099364_10008946_pt1 | contig 13985 bp, 14 predicted proteins | sample TergutTh196P3_FD_73070 | JGI IMG/M metagenome (GOLD analysis project Ga0099364, IMG submission 73070) | Microcerotermes parvus P3 segment gut microbial communities from Pointe-Noire, Republic of the Congo - Th196 P3 | ecosystem: Host-associated > Arthropoda: Insects > Digestive system > Gut ...
CCCCATCGCCCACGCCAACACCCACGGTAACGGTTACCCCATCGCCCACACCGACACCCACGGATCCGATTACCCCATCGCCCACGCCAACACCCACGGATCCGGTAACTCCATCGCCCACACCCGAGTCGCCGACTGAGCCTGAACCTTAGGGCTTACAATGAATAAAACATCAGCGGGGCGGCTACATGCCGCCCCTTCGTTCGTTCTACACCCTCTTCGTCATTGCGAGGAGTGTAGTGACGAAGCAATTGTCACTACAGATAACTGTAACCACGATAAATGTAACAGAAGTATGTTACACATCAATCTAGTCTGTGAAATCTCTGTTTTGCTGTATTTTCCCGTTAATTCAGTGCCTGGATTGCTTCGCTTTGCTCGCAATGACGAGGGGTATTTTAATAGTCACATAATTTGAAAGAATAATTTGAAAGAAAAGAGTATCTTCTATTTTGGTTACGTTGCGGACGGAGTCTGCCGTGTGGTATACTTGCATTGCGCCGTGTCTTTTGCATGTAAAATATACTATGGCTTATGCAGGATTGCGACTGGCTTTTTGCCTGGCTCGGCGAAAGACGGCAGAAAAAAAGGGGATAGCTGCATGCAAATACACAAAGATGTCGAGGGGATCTTCAACGACTGCCAAGAGATAAGGCACAGTTTGCACCGGATACCAGAACTGGGGTTTGAGGAGTTCAAAACAAACAAATTTATATTGTCCGTGTTGGAGCGGTACCCGCCTGACAGCGTCGAAGTTTTAGCTGTAACAGGCATAAAAGCTGTTTATTACGCAAAGGGATCAACGAAGACAATTGCGTTCCGTGCGGATATTGATGCCCTAAAAACTGACGAAGTAAACGATGTGCCATATAAGTCGCGACACGAAGGGAAAATGCACGCCTGCGGTCATGACGGGCATGCAACGATTTTATTGCTGCTTGCGCAGCTTATACATAAGAACCGCGAAAAGCTGGTTGTAAACGTCGTGCTGTTGTTTCAGCCCGCCGAAGAGGGCAGGGGCGGCGCCTACAGGATGATTGCTGATGGCGCACTGAAAAACCCTGACGTCGACAGGATATACGGCATGCATTTATGGCCGGAGGTACCAAAGGGCAAGATTGGCATCCGCTGGGGTTTGATGATGGCAAAAACATGCGAATTTGATATGACTGTGCGCGGCATAAGCTCGCATGGTGCAAGCCCGCAACATGGCGTGGACGCGGTAGTCGCGTCGGCGTTGCTTATTACGGCGTTGCAAACTGCCATCACGCGCAACGTCGACCCGCATTCGGGCGCTGTGCTTACTATCGGCAAAATCAACGGTGGCGTAGCCCGGAACGTTATTGCCGACAAGGTTGTTATGAACGCCACGCTACGTGTTTTCTCACAGCAAGCGTACGACCTGCTTATGGGGCGGATAAGCGCCATGATGGACGGTATTGCGGTTGCGACGGGCGCGGAGTTTGAAATATTCGAGCACCTGACTTTTCCGTGTGTCGACAACCCGAGGCATCTGGTTGAGGATTTTTATAACTACATAGATATGTCAGACGTGGTACTGGTTGACCCGGTAATGGCAGCTGAGGATTTTTCGTGCTATCAGCAAGAGGTTCCCGGGATATTTATGTTCCTTGGCGCGGGCGGTGGCAAAAACTCCGCGCCACTGCACAACGAACACTTTGATTTTGACGAAGACGCCCTGCTTTATGGGGTTGAGGTGTACAGGCGCTTGGTGTTGAACGGTTGAGGTATAATGCAGGCGCTTGGTATAGAAGGGATGAGGTATAATACACGTGCTTGGTATGGTATGGCGTGGTATGGTATGGAAGGGAATGGAAAGGTTGAGGAATACAACGTTTGGCATGGAAGGGAATGGAAAGTTTGAGTGTACAGGGCTTGACATGGAAAGGTTGAGGTATATAATGCTTGACATGGAAGGGTTGATGCTTTATGGGTGCAAAAAGACAAGGCGAATACACGAGTATTTTTTGCAGGCGGCATAAGAAAATGCAAATGCACAAGCATATGCAAAAGCATAAGCTAATACAAATGCATAAGCGTATGAATAAGCTAATGCAAAAGCAGATTCATAAGCAACATGCCAAGGCGGCATTAGCAGTGGTGTTGTTGGTTTGCCTTGTTGCGCTAGCCATACTTCCAGGCATGGTTAACTCAGCCCACGCTGAACACGAACATAGCGCGAGTGGTACTGACAACAATTGTGCTGTATGTGTTTTCTTTGCCAACATTAGCAATCTATTCAAACAATTTAGCGTGGCATTCGCCTATACATTCCCGAGGCTAGCCAGCCTTCTTTTTGCAACAGCTACTTTATACCACGCCGCGCCCAATTCATGTTTATGCACGCCGATTTTGCTTAAAACCCGGCTGAATAATTAAACCTAGCCACAATGTAACATTTGTGTAACATGCGCAAAACGTATAATAAGCGTAACATGCACAACATGCATAACAAGCGCATCAAGCGCAATATGCATAACACGCATGACAAGCTCAATAAGCGTAACATGCACAACACGCATGACAAGCGCAACAAGCGCAACAAGCGCATCATGCATAACAATTTTGAGAAATTGTGGAGGTTTGGATTATGAAGCGGTTTATATCGATTATTCTTATTTTGACATTAGTTGCCACCGCAGTGTTATCCGGTTGTGCGCAAAGAGGGCAGGCAGGGGGAGACGCTGTTTCTCTGGCGCTGTCAAGCGAAATACAAAACTGGGAGGGTACTGATGGCGTTTCTGCGGCGGCATTGCTCGGAAGCATGAAAAAAGCGCAAGACAAGGGGGGCAAGCTAAGCATTGTTTGCACGACTTTCCCGCAATACGACTGGGTGCGGCAAATTGTTGGCGACTCTACGGACAGAGTAGATCTAACATTGTTATTGAACAGTAGGATCGATTTGCATAGCTATCAGCCGTCTGTAGGCGATATAGTGAGGATCTCCGAATGTGACTTGTTTATTTATGTTGGAGGCGAATCCGACGGGTGGGTCGAAGACATACTTGAACGAGTGGTTAACGACGACATGATTGTAATAAACATGATCGAAACGATTGGAGACTCGGCGAAGATCGAAGAGGTCATTGAAGGAATGGAAAAAGACAGCCACGATGGCGATGGCGATGGCAATATCGGTGACGCTGATGATGACGGCCATGGTGGCGATGGCGATGACGAACATGACGAGGAATATGACGAGCATGTTTGGCTCTCTCTAAAAAACGCGCAAATACTTTGCGCTGTTATAGCATATGTGATTTCGGCATTGGACGTCGAATATGCGGAAACCTATCAAAACAACGCGACTGGGTACATTGAGAAGCTGGATTCTTTGGATTCGGAATACCAAAAAGCGGTAAGCTCTGCCCCTGTCAAGACATTATTGTTTGGTGACCGCTTCCCGTTCAGATATCTCGTGGACGACTACGGCATAGGCTATTATGCGGCTTTCTCCGGCTGTTCCGCAGAAACCGAAGCCAGCTTCGATACCATTATTTTTCTTACTGAAAAAGTGGATGAGCTGGGCTTAAAAAGCATTATGGTGACGGAAAGCTCGGATAAAAGATTAGCGGAAACCATTATCAGGGAATCAAATCTTGGCAACCAACAAATTCTTGTTTTGGACGCTATGCAGTCGGTAACAATTAGCGACGAAACAAGCGGTACGACGTACCTTTCTATTATGGAGAGTAATTTAAACACGATAAAGGAAGCATTAAGTTATAGCTGATAGCGCAGAGGAACTTGTGGAAAACAAGTTGGCAGGGTTGCCGTAGGCTTTTACCGGCGGACCCATTGTTTGCCAAATCATTGTGTTATCGGGCATAGGAAATAAGGAGAAGAAGCATGCAACAGTTAGCCTGTCAAAACCTGACCCTTGCTTACGAAGGAAAAACGGTGGTTCAAGACCTCTCGTTCGTGGTAAATAGCGGGGACTATCTTTGTATTGTCGGAGAAAACGGCTCCGGGAAAAGCACGTTGATGAAAACCATACTAAGACTCAAATCGCCAGCATCGGGCCAGGTTGTGACGGGTGGGGGGCTGGGGCACAATGAGATCGGCTATTTGCCGCAGCAGACCGTAGTGCAGAGGGACTTTCCCGCATCCGTGAGGGAGGTCGTCCGATCCGGTTGCCTTAACCGTTGTGGCTTGCGCCCGTATTACAACAAAGGGGAAAAGCGGGAAGCGGAGGAAAACATGGGGAAGCTTGGGATTGCCCACCTAGCAAAGCGATGCTACCGTGAATTGTCGGGCGGACAACAACAGCGGGCGCTCTTAGCAAGGGCATTATGCTCAACGCAAAAAATACTGTTGTTAGACGAGCCTGTGGCTGGGCTTGACCCCAAAGCGACAATAGAAATGTATGAATTGATAAAAGGGCTAAATGACAGTGGCATTACCATAATCATGATTTCTCACGACATTGCGGCTTCAGTTAAATATGCTTCCCATATTTTGCACATTGGGAACCAGTCGGCATTGTTCTTTGGCACGAAAACGGATTACCTTGATAGCGAGGCCGGGCGCATATACGCCGGGGTTGGAGAAGATGGCGGAGTATATGCGGGGATTGGAAGAGTGGATGGAGTATACGCCGGGATTGGAAGAGTGGATGGAGTAAACGCAGGGATTGGAAGAGAGAACGGAGTAAACGCAGGGATTGGAGGAGAGGGCGCATGAATGAAACAATTGATTTGCTCGTATTGTATTTTTCGAAATACCCATTTGTACGCTACGCGCTAATTGCAGGGGTTCTGATTGCGCTTTGCTCCTCGCTCCTGGGGGTGACGCTGGTGCTAAAAAGGTTTTCGTACATCGGAGACGGCCTTTCCCATGTCGCCTTTGGCGTGATGGCTGTTGCTACAGCTGTGGGTTTGACAAACGATTATATTTTGGTTTTGCCGATTACTATTATTTGTGCGGTTTTGCTCTTGCGGACTGGGCAGAATGCAAGAATAAAAGGCGACGCAGCAGTAGCGATGATTTCAGTTGGATCGCTGGCTATAGGCTACCTCTTAACGAACCTGTTCTCGAAATCGGCTAATCTGGCGGCGGACGTATGTGCCACGCTTTTTGGCTCAACGTCAATCTTGACCCTGTCCCTGAACGACGTCTGGTTTTGTACCGCGCTTTCGGTATTGGTGATTGCGGTGTTCCTTACGTTTTACCATAAAATATTCGCGGTTACTTTTGATGAGGATTTTTCCACGGCGACGGGCGTAAACGCTAAAACCTACAACCTAATCCTCGCCATTGTGATTGCCGTGGTAATCGTACTGGCAATGAACTTGGTCGGCGCCCTCTTGGTTTCCGCACTGGTAATATTTCCGGCATTGTCCGCAATGCGGGTATTTAAGAACTTCAAAGCCGTAACAATATGCGCAGTTGCCGTATCCGTAGTGTGCGCCGTTATTGGCATACTTACTTCCATTATAGTGGAGACGCCTGTTGGCTCAACGGTTGTGGCAGTAGACATAGTTGGCTTTTTTGTATTTTCTATAGCAGGATTTTTGATGAGGGGGTATAATGCGCCATGAAAAGAATTGTATATGCGTTGTCTTTTGTTTGTATTGTTATTTGTATTATGTGTATTCTTGTAGTAGGGTGTTCTGGCCAAGGCAGAAGCGTTGGTATCGTTAGCAACGATGGTGGTGCAGGCAATGATGGTGGTGCAGGCAGCGGCGTTAGCGGCGGTGTCGGTGTCGGTGGTGTAGCTATCAGCGATGGCGGTGCAGGTGGCGGCGATGGTGGCGCAGGTGGCGGAAATGGCAGTGGCAACGCTAACGGTGGCGATGACAGCGGCAACGTCGGCAGTAGCGGCAACGCTAACAGTGGCGATGGCAGCGGCAACGTCGACAATGATGGCAAAGTTGGCAGTAGCGGCAACGACAGTAGCGGCGATGGCAACGGCAACGTTGGCAATGATGGTAAAGTCGGCATTAGCGGCAATGTCGGCAACGACGGAGCTATCGACCTGGACATTAGCGAATTGGGGGCTATGATGGCTTATTCGCAAGTTCTCAATATCTATGAGAGGCCTGACGAATACATGGGGAAAAGGATCAAAGTCAGTGGTTCTTATTCTGCAATGTACTTTGGCGAAACCGACACGTTCTATCATTATGTAAATGTAGGCGACGGGGCCGCATGCTGTAAAGTGGGGTTGGAATTTGCGCTGGACGGCGATCATAGCTATCCTGACGATTATCCGGAAGAACAAACGCATATTGAAGTGGTCGGAGTGCTTGGGAGATACGAAGAGTTTGGCGATTCTTATTTTCACTTGGAATCCGCAGATATGTCTGTGTTTAGATAATTATACCCGAAAAATGTGTCTGTGTTCAGATAGATATCCGAAAAATGTGTCTGTGTTCAGACAGTTATCCGAAAAATGTGTCTGCGTTCAGATAGATATATACGAAAAATATCTCTGTGTTTAGATAGATATATCCGAAAAAGTTGTAAATGTTGTTAAAAGTTGTAAATAGTCGTGAAAAAGTGGTAATAATGATAATAATAGACGAGAAATTATACAAATAATGTGGTATAATCCAATCACCGTTGAAAGAATGTACAGCTGGGGTTAAGAGTACGAGCGAGGGGGATTGGATACATATAATGGATGGCTCTGATCAGATTACTCTGTATGAATCGGTTTTTTCAGCGCATTTTTTGCCGCGCCCGCGGATTGACCAAATACTTGAGCGTGCGTGCCGCTGTAAGATGGTTTATGTGATTGCAGGGGCTGGCTATGGAAAAACCCTGGCTGTGCGCCGTTTTATTGAACAGCAGGATGGCGCTGTTGTCAGGTGGCTACAGCTGACCGAAAACGACAATGTCGGTTCGCGGTATTGGGAAAACCTTACGCACATGGTTTCACATGACAACGAGGAGTTGGCAAACAAATTGCGCGAGCTCGGGTTCCCAGAAACGCTTGCCCGCTTCAAACAATTCGCAGAAATCATCGGTAAAGCAGAGCACCGCGCAATTAAGACATTTCTAGTGTTGGATGATTTTCACTTAATACATTCAGAACAGGCGCTGAGCTTTGCGGAGCGTTGCGCTTACTTGCAGATGCCCGGGGCGTGCGTGGTTATCATATCCAGAAATGAACCCGGCATCAATGCGGTGTCGCTATTGTCTAAAGAACAGGTTAGTATTATTACCGAGGATGAGCTGAGATTTACGGATACCGAGATTTCAGACTACCTAAAGTTGCGCGGCATCCCATTTTCAGCAAAGGACCTCCCGCTATTTGTCGACGCCACCAAGGGGTGGAACCTTGCTGTTCAATTGCTATCGCTTGTGCTAAAAAGGGCGCCGGGCAATGTAAGTTACGCGCTTGGCGTCATGAAGCAAAACATCTTCAAATTGATGGAAGTTGAAGCGTACAACAGTTTTCCCAAGAAAACACAAAAACTTTTAGTCAAGCTGTCGCTTGTGTCTAACCTGCCCCTTACTACGCTACAGGAGCTTTTTCATGACGCTTCCTTTTTGCGGGAGGCGCCACAGCTTGCGTCATTTGTGTGGTTTGACAGCTTTACTGGGGAGAATAGGGTCCACCCAATGTATTGGGAGTTTTTAAAAAGCAAGAGACACATTTTGTCCGGCGAGGAAACGCAAAGCACGTATCGGCAGGCTGCGCAGTGGTGCACACAGCACAATTTCAGCCTGGACGCCGTGTATTATTTTTCAAAGTCGGGGGACTATGGGCGCATGCTAGAGCTTCTTTTTTCGTACCCGTTTAAATTGCCCCATGATACTTGTGAATACTTTTTGGACATTATTGAGAACCTGGATGGGGACACGGCAGTTGACGAGGACAGTATAGCAGACGTTTTAGTTATGAAGGACTTTTTTGTGCCGCGCCTGTTGGTCGGATGCGGCAGGTACGAAGAAGCTAGGGACAGGGCTATCGCTGTCATCAAAAAGTGGCAGCAGTCGGACAAGCCGATTGCGGCAAGGCTTCTGCACGGCAACTATAGCAACCTTGTGTATATTGACATGTACACATGCACTGTTACACATAAGTACGAGGGGCCGAAGTATATAAAAAAGTCGATTGAGTATTCTAAGCAGTCTCCGTCGCCGCTCGTAAATGCCTCCGGGCCTTTCACCGTCGCCGATGTGCGGGCTTTGGCTTGTCTAGTGGGGGAAGGGGCAAGCCTGTCGGAGTTTGACGATTTTGTCAATGCGGCAAAGGAAACAGCTGTTTACATCGCCGAAACCCACCATAACATGTATTACGGTTACGATGACCTGGTAGAGTGCGAATTGGCGTTTTTCCGTAATCAGCCCGACATGGCAAAGACCTATGCCCATCAAGCTATAGTGAAGGCACGCGAAAAGAAGCAGTACAGCATTGAAGCAATGGCTGAGCTGTACATGCTTAGGGTTTCAATGCAAGAGGGGGATTACAATGCCGCAAAAGGGGTTTTGAAACAGTTGCGGGCTCATTTGGACAACCCGGTTTTTTGGAACCGTCAAATGCTTTACGATTTATTCACCGGATTCTTTTATGCTCAAATCGGCCTCCCAAGCAAGGTACCGTCGTGGCTGATTATGGACGAAGCGGATTCGACTTCAGAGGTTCGCCTTCCCATAAGGGAGCTAATCGTCAGCGCGTTAAGCCACATTGCGTCAAAGAAATACCATCAGGCCCTTACGGTATTAAACAGTTCGTATCCGAGGGAGCCGCACGAACGGTTCGTTTTGGCCGAATTGGCGCTTTCGTTGTTGACAGCGGTTGCGCGTGTTAACACGGGCGACGCGGCGGGTGCGGCTAGGGAGTTTGAGAGGGCGTACGCGCTTTCGTATCAGGGTGTGTTTGAGATGCCATTTATTGAACGGGGCAAAAACCTGAACCAATTGATCAAGGCTGTTACAGAGCAGGGGGGTTGCGGCATACCAGAAACATGGCTCAAGGAGGTTGGCCGCAAAGCTTCAATTTATTCTAAGAAGGCTTCTGTCATAACGATATCGTTTAAAAGGGAAATAAAGATTGACGACTCCATTCAGCTGTCGGATAGGGAACAGGAAGTGTTAAACGACCTATATCATGGGCTTTCCCGCGATGAGATCGCAGAGAACCAGTACTTATCAATAAATACTGTGAAGAAAGTCCTCCAGTCCATATACATTAAGCTAGATGCGAATAACAGCGTGGACGCCGTCCGCATAGCAATTGAGAAAAAATTAGTGGAGTAGCGAGTAGAGTTGTGTAGAGTTGCATAGAGTAGAGTAGAGTAGAGTAGAGTAGGATAGAGTAGGATAGAGTAGGATAGAGTAGAGTAGGATAGAGTAGAGTAGGATAGAGTAGAGTTACTTTTTGTTGGATTTATACCTTTTTGGGTGTAGTATGAAAACTCTGTGCTGGTATTATATATATAAGAATGATTATGCGGTGTTTATTCTAAGCCCCCCAGAAAATGGGGCAGATTTGCGAAGGAGGAATAACAGGTGCAGGATACAAAGGTTGTTTTCACGGAATCAGCGAATGGGTACGACAAGGGGCAGGTTGATAGGTACATTGAGAAACTTAGCGACGCATACCAGTCGGTATACGATGAATACCAGGATTTGAGCGTCAGGCATGAAGAATTACTAGATAAAGTCAATTCAGACGACAGCAATAAACCTGACACACAGGGCCAGACATTGTCAGATTCCGATATGGATGAGAAGGGGTTGGCTAATGTGGAAGAAATGGTGCAAACGATAACCGAGGAGGCTAAGGCTGAGGCGGCGGCTATTATTTCTGAGGCGCAGAGGATAAAGGGCGAGGTTGACGCCGCGACGGAAAAAGCCAGGGTATCCGCGCAGAGGATGCTGAAGGCCGCAATCAACGAAACTGACAAGGCGAAAGAAACGGCAAAGGTGATTATTGACGGCGCAAATATTGAGGCAGAGACCGCGAAAGAAACGGCGAAAAACATTATTCTCGCCGCAAACGCCGAAGCAAGGTCCATTGTTGTCATGGCAAGGAAGAGCCTTGTGCGGACGCATAAGTTAACGTTACAGGCGGCAAGGGAGACTAAGAAAATGCTGGAATCCCATTTGGAGAAGGCTTCAAAACAAACCCTTGGCTTTGTTGACGCATCCAAGCAGGCTCACGGCTCCGTGGATGATGCAAAACAGGACCTTGGCTTTGCAAATGATTCCAAACAAGCCCATGGCCACGTAGGTGGTGCCAAACAGGGTGCCAAACAGGCCCATGGCCATGTAGATACCGCCAAACAGGGACATGACCTAGTAGATGCTGACGTACAGGGACATGACCTAGTAGATGCTGACGTACAGGGACATGACCTAGTAGATGCTGCATCGGCATAGAATTTTAATAAAAAAACTGGGAAGGGGGGACGTTGTTAGTGGCTATAAAAACATTGGGAGAGTTAAACCGCGAATTCGCGTTAGACGCACAGTTTGGCGGGCATGAAAGCGAAGCCCCCAAAGCGCAATGGAAAAGGAAGATGCGCGGGGTACCCAAAATAGTGTTAATCATACTGCCCTGTGTGGTAATACTGGCGGCTATGCTAATAGCGACGGCCTTCTATGGCAGCGAATCCCCGAAAACGATTATGGGGTACTCGTTCTTCACAGTCCTTACTTCAAGTATGCAAAATGAGATACCAAAGGGGTCGCTTATCGTTGCGCAAAGGACTGAGCCGCGAAGGCTCATGGTGGGGGACAACATAACCTATATTAAGGGCGAGGGCGTTACAGTAACCCACAAGATTGTAAATACTTACGAGAATTTCCGAAACAGCGGTTCCAGGGGCTTCCAGACAAAAGGCGTGAACAATGATTCGCCCGATAGGGAACTTGTCTACGAGAAAAGTGTAATTGGCAAAGTGGTGTTGACCCTGCCTGTTGTAGGCGCTGTTCTAACCTATTTTGGCGACAACATCAATGTAATTCTTATCATATTAGCGATTTTTGCAATAACAGTAATACTGTTGCGCATTTTTCAAAAACAACGACAGGCAGCATAAGGGGTTAAACCTATTATGCCCGATAACGAAAAGATTTGCAGTTTAGGTTTGTAGTGGCACACAAATCAAATAACACGCACTAAAGCCTTGCACTGAAAGGCTTTAGTGCGTGATAACACTGTACATTTCTTCCATAAGTCCTTTATTACCAATCCAATAGTAGGGCTTACCAACATCCGGTAGACTCTCTCTCAAAAGTGGTAATGAACGTTTACGGTTCATTTTAACTGAGTTTGTTGAATGATTGCTTGCCGCCGCCGACTTCTCCGTAATTGTCAATAAACGTATTTTACAAGGCTACTTATTACGCTGTGTTTTTCAATTCATCATAACGCCCAAACTGGAACAATCATTGTATTTCGATCTAGTGCAGACATTTCCTTCTTCGTACAAATAATTGCCCCTGCACCTCGCCGTAGCGGTGCTTTGTCAAGCACTTTGAATGTGCTTGTGAGTTCCAAAGGGGGGGAAGCTGTTTTTTTAATTTCAATCGGGTGCAGTTCGCCATCGCTTTCCAGGATTAAATCAATCTCTTTGCAGTCCTTATCGCGGTAATAATGAAACATGACCTCCAATCCCTTATTTCCGTAGCTCTTTATAACTTCCGAAACAGCATAGTTTTCAAGAATTGCTCCATTTATCGCACCGTTCATCAGAATTTCCGGAGACGTGTATTTTGTGAGATGCGCAACAAGCCCGGTATCAAAAAAGTACATTTTGGGTGTCTTTACTGTCCGTTTCAAAAGGTTGTTTGAAAATGGGCGCAAGTAAAAAATAACATCGGACTTTTCCAATAAGCCAAGCCAACGTTTGGCCGTATCGTCTGATACTCCCACATCAAGCGCGATATTATGAACATTCAGCATTTCCCCTATGCGGCAAGCTGCCGCTCTTATAAAATCGGCGAATTGCAAATAGTCTACTCCTTCATACATATCTCTGATGTCCCGCTGAATATACGTTTGCAGATAACTAGAATAGAAAATATCCCGCTGCGGGTATTTCCCGCTGATATGACCCGGCAAAGAGCCTTTCCAAATTCGCTTGTACTGTTCTGCCGTGCCAATTTTATTCCTGCCTTTTGTTCTTTCCTGTAGTTTTTCCAACTCAACAGAAAACGGCTCGTCTTTTTCCCCGCCGTAAATCTCACGTTGTGAAAGTGAGGTCATACGCAATAACGCTACACGTCCGGCAAGCGACTCCTGCGCTAAGGTCATCAAACTAAACGGTTGTGAACCGGTCATCCAATAACTGCCCGGTGCTGCGCCGTTGTCAATCTCAATTTTAATTCGTGAAAAAAGCTCTGGAGCATACTGAACCTCATCTATCAAAAGTGGCGGTTTGTAAATGGACAAAAATAATTCAGGATCTGTTTTCGCCATTCGCCTTGCTTCAACGTCGTCTAATGTAACTTCGGTACGGCCGCTTTCGGAAAGCTGACGCAAGGTAGTCGATTTTCCGACCTGACGCGAACCGATAATGATTACTGCCGCATAGGACTTCGACACTTCCAGTATAGTTGATTCAATATCCCGTTTGATGTATTCCATATCCAAACCTTTTTTAAGGCTAATATTCGACTTGATACGATTTTAGACGATTTGAGATGAAAAGTCAAGATATTTATGACAGATATTTATGATATTTATGACATATTTATGACATATTTATTACAGGTATTTATGAGCTGATTTCTGGTTTTCTGATTTATGATGCATATTTCAATTTAAAGCTATACCCGTTTGGGTGTAGTTGTAAAAAATCAAATCTTTATAATTAATCTATAACGATATTGCGTTGAATGGAAAAATGTTTTGGAGGGGACTTATGATAGTTAAAAACAAGAAGGGAATTAAAGGGGTTCTTGACATAATAATAGCTTTAGTACTTTCCGCTACAATAGTATTAATATCATTATTGCCGGGCATTGGCGGAACTATGGCAAATCCAGTGCAGGCTGGTGAGGAGGCTTCAATTATTAACTTTGAACTGACAAACCCTGTTTTTGAGAAGAGGGTGAGCGCAGGGACAACATTAGAAGAATTGTCATTGCCAACAGTACTGCGCGCAATATTAATGATTGAAGACGCAGTAGACATTGACAGTGAACCAGTTGCAGGTAGCGAAGGCTCAGTAACAACGCCTGAAAGCGTTGTTTCTAGCGATGGGGCCGCTGCTGGCGGGAAAAACGAAAAAGACCCAAGCGGCGAAGGCAAACTGGAAGACACACTAAACAACAATGAAGAAACCCTGGCGGTCGAACCTGGAACATATAAAGCAGGTGAAGGCGCGGGAGAAACAGGAACCACTGCAACGGGCGAAGGCGAAACAGGAACCGCCGAAACGGGTGAAGGTGAAACAGGAACCGACGAAACAGGAACTGCCGCAACGGGCAAAGGCGAAACAGGAACCGACGAAATAGGAACTGCCGCAACGGGCGAAGGCGAAACAGGAACCAGCGAAACAGGAACCGCCGCAACGGGTGAAGGCGAAACAGGAACCAACGAAACAGGAACTTCCGTTACAGGCGAAGGTGAAACAGGCGAGTCCGTAACAGGCAGAGATAATGCAGAAAAAGTTGGTCAGGGTGTAGATAGCTCAGACAAGGCCGCAACGGGCGAAGATAGCTTATACAAAGTCGGTCCGGGCGGAGACAGTGCAGGTAATGCCAGGCTGGGCGGAGATGGCACAGAAAAAGCCGGGATGGGCAGAGATGGCACAGAAAAAGCCGATCCGGGTGGAGACAGCGTAGGCAATGCCGGGCTGGGTGAAAGCGAAACAAGTAATGCCGAGCCGGGTGGAGCCGTTTCAGGCGAAACCATAGTGGATGGGGCTGTGCCAAGCGGGCCTTCGGCAAGCGTAGTTGCATCAGGTGAAACCGTAACGGGCGGGGGCGCATCAAGCGAAAGTGCGGCGGGTGAAGCTTTCATGGCCGGTCCTGCGGTAAGCAGAGGCACGGGAACAAGG
>Ga0099364_10008947_pt1 | contig 13984 bp, 12 predicted proteins | sample TergutTh196P3_FD_73070 | JGI IMG/M metagenome (GOLD analysis project Ga0099364, IMG submission 73070) | Microcerotermes parvus P3 segment gut microbial communities from Pointe-Noire, Republic of the Congo - Th196 P3 | ecosystem: Host-associated > Arthropoda: Insects > Digestive system > Gut ...
GGGGAGGGGGTCGGAGCATGACCGCTGCCAGTGGCAGAAGAAGGGAATGTGACGACGTCAAACGCGAGGTAAGCACAAACGAAGTGAAGTGCGAACCCGCAAGTGCAGACTGGAGGCCAGCGCAGGGACGGGGTGGTTCTCCCGCAGGATTTAAGAGATAATACTATGGTTAATTGGGTTAAAAATTGCATACCGCCGTCTGATTGCGCGAAGAATTTGTCGCTGATGGATGTTGGTACGGTCAAAAAAATACGGGAGTTTCACAGGAGTTTCCCGCAATATTCCGTCACGCCCCTTGCGGCGCTCGACAATTTGGCGTTTGATTTGGGGATAGGCGGGATATATGTAAAGGACGAGTCGCCCCGATTTGGGCTGAATTCGTTTAAGGCATTAGGCTGTACATTCGCGCTTGCCTGTTATATCGCCCAAAAATTGGGGCTGTCCGTATGGGATTTGGACTACCATACACTGCCGGAAGCCGCAGAAAAACTGGGTGAGTTCACTTTTTACGCAGCGACGGACGGCAACCACGGCAGGGCGGTCGCATGGGCTGCGCGTGAGCTTGGGCAGAAAGCTGTTATCTTTATGAACAAAGGCTGTCCGCAGGTTCGGCTTGAACATATTCGGCGCGAGGGCGCAGAGGCTTCGATTTCAGAGTTGAACTATGACGATACTATCCGTTATGTAACCGAACTTGCCGCCAAAACACCCAACAGCGTCATTGTTCAGGATACCGCGTGGGACGGTTATGAGGATATCCCCGGATGGATAATGCAGGGTTACGCAGTTATGGCTCTGGAAGCTTGCGAGCAACTGCGCGAACGCGCAATAGCACCCACTCATGTTTTAGTACAGGCGGGCGTGGGAGCGTTCGCAGGTTCGGCATTAGGTTTTGTGTCTAACTTTTACGGTGCGGATCCCCCCGTTTCGATCGTTGTTGAACCAACCGCCGCAGATTGTCATTACCGCTCCGCGCTAAGAGGTGACGGAGAGCCTGTTTGTGTCGGCGGCGACATGAAAACTATCATGGCAGGCCTCGCCTGTGGGGAGCCGGGTCTTGTTTCGTGGGAAATCATCAAAAATAAAGCTGATTTTTTCGTAACGATAGAAGATACCGCCGCCGCGCGTGGGATGAGGGTTTTGGGAGCCCCAATCCCCGGCGACCCCAGAGTCGTTTCGGGAGAGTCCGGCGCCTCGTCAATGGGTTTCCTCTTAGAACTGCTGACCCGCAATGATTTAGCGAAACTGCGGGAGCAAGCAGGCATTAATAAGGATTCCCGCATTTTGCTGTTCAGCACCGAAGGCGACACAGACCCCGAAGGCTATCGCCGAGTAGTATGGGATGGGCTGTTGGGAGTTAGGAGTTAGGAGGAGACCATGCTGTTAATTGGTAATGGGAGATTGATTACGCGGGGCGGAGATAATCGGCTTATTGAGGATGGCGGGGTCGTTACCGAAGGCGGCCTTATTAAAGAAATAGGCGGTACAAAAGAGCTTGCCGCAAAGTACCCCGAGGCTGAGTTCATAGACGCACGGGGCGGTGTCATCATGCCCGGGCTTATCAACGCGCATAATCATATATACAGCGCGTTCGCGCGGGGTTTGAGTATCAAAGGGCATACTCCGACCAATTTTCTCGAAATACTGGACGGGTTATGGTGGACTATAGACCGCCATCTGCTTTTGGAAGACACAAGATGGAGCGCGATGGCGACTTATCTTGACTGTATCAGAAATGGGTGTACAACAGTTATCGACCATCACGCCAGCTACGGAGGCATAAAGGGCAGCCTCTTTGCCATTGCGGATACCGCAAAAGAATTAGGCATCCGAGCAAGTTTATGTTATGAGGTCTCAGACCGTGACGGCGAAGAAAAGAAACGTGATGCCGTTGCCGAAAATGCCGAGTTCATCCGCTATGCCATAAAAGACGAGACCGACATGATCAAGGGCATGATGGGGATGCACGCCTCATTTACGTTATCCGACAGCACACTTGCGCTTTGCCGCGAGAATACGCCAAAGGGTATCGGGTTTCACATTCATGTGGCAGAGGGTATGGCAGATGTGTTTGACAGCCTGAAGAAATACGGCAAACGCGTCATCAACCGCCTATTTGACCATGCCATACTCGGCAGAAACACACTCGCCGGGCACTGTATTCACGTAAACGGTACGGAGATGGATATTATAAAGGAAACGGACACGGCAGTGATCCACAACCCGGAATCGAATATGGGCAACGCGGTGGGAATCCCGCCCTGCATGGAGATGATGAGACGCGGAATTTTACTTGGGTTGGGTACAGACGGTTATACAAACGATATGCTTGAATCTGAAAAGGTGGCTAACATCGTACATAAGCATGAGTTAAGCGACCCCTGTGCCGCATGGTCGGAAGTCCCCAAAATGCTCTTTGTAAACAACGCCGAGATAGCGAACCGCAGTTTCCGTACAAAGCTTGGGGCACTGGAACCGGGTGCGGCGGCGGACATTATCGTAAGCGACTATATCCCGCATACGCCTATGGATACAGGCAACTGCGACGGGCATATCCTTTTTGGCATGAGCGGGCGGAGCGTAACGACAACGATCATCAACGGCGTTGTCAAAATGAAGAACCGTGAGATGATTGGCATAGATGCCGAAGAAATCTTGGCAAAATCCCGCGAACACGCCGCAGACCTTGCCCGGCGGATAAACTCGCGCTAAATAATTTTAAGGAGAATCATTATGCACACTGTCAGGAATATTACGGATGATATAGTCTTTGTTGGGGCGGACGATAGGCGGCTTGCCATGTTTGAGGGGATTTATTCTGTTCCGAGAGGCGTATCGTATAATTCGTACCTCTTAAAAGACGAAAAGACAGTGTTGTTTGATACCGTGGATAACGCTGTACGGCGGAAGTTCCTGCAAAACCTCTCATTCGCGCTTGGGGAGAGGTCGCTTGATTATATAGTCGTGCAACACGTTGAGCCTGACCATACCGCAGTGCTTGATGAGCTTATGCGTATTCATCCCGATGCGAAGATTATCTGTTCCGAACGTGCCCTTACGTTTATCGGTCAGTTTTTCGGGGACGCTGTGGCTTCACGCGCTCAAACCGTAAAGGAAGGCGACGTTTTATCCACAGGGAAACATGAGCTAAGATTCTTCATGGCGCCGATGGTGCACTGGCCGGAGGTTATGGTCACATATGATTCACTGTCAAAAACCCTCTTTTCGGCGGATGCGTTTGGCGCGTTCGGGGCAATGAACGGCGCGTTATTTGCCGATGAAGTTGATTATGACAAAGACTACATGGACGAGGCAAGGCGTTATTATTCAAACATTGTGGGTAAATATGGCAGCCAGACCGCCGCATTGCTCAAAAAAGCGTCAGCATTGGAGATCGAGGCGATATGCCCCCTGCATGGGTTTATTTGGCGGAAGGATTTAGACAAAATCATCTCAAAATACGCGCTTTGGAGCAAATATGAACCGGAGGAGCATGGCGTTCTGATAGCGTATGCCTCGATTTACGGCAACACCGAAAACGCGGCGGACATAATCTCGTGCAAGCTACGTGGAAAAGGCATCAAGACCGTGATGTATGACGTCTCCGTTACCCCCGCGTCTGAAATCATATCCGAGGCGTTTAGATGGAGCCATTTTGTGTTCGCCTCAACGACTTACAATGCGGGCATTTTTGTCGCAATGGAAGCCTTTCTCAACGATCTCACAGCGCATAATATCCAAAAAAGGACAGTCGCAATAATAGAAAACGGCTCTTGGGCACCGGCGGCGGGAGCGCTTATGCGGGGCAAGCTGGAAAAATGCAAAGATATGAATATCCTTGACGCAGGGCTTAGTATTCGTTCAAGCCTTAACATTTCGCAAAACAAAGAGCTTGACTTGATGACAGACGCGATAGCCGATTCTTTTCCGCCCGGTGTTGTTAGCCGAGACGGTGGGGTGGGCGTACAGCAGGCTGCTGCAGAGGCCTCCGCTCCCCAACACACACAAGTTGAAGCAATCGCCCCTCAAACCCTTGACCCTGCGGCTTTCACAAAACTCTCATACGGGTTGTTTGTTGTGACCGCAAGAGACGGAGCAAAAGATAACGGATGTATCATAAATACGGTCACGCAAATCACCGTCTTCCCCAACAGGATTACAATAGTAGTCCATAAGGATAACTTCACCCACGATCTCGTCTCTAAAACAGGCAAATTCAATATCTCCGTGCTCACCGAACACACACCCTTCACTATTTTTGAGCAATTTGGTTATAAGTCCGGCAAAGACACGGATAAGTTTGCCTCAGTCGAGTATGATAACAGGATGCCGAACGGGATAAGATATCTCCCCAAACACACCAACGCCGTCATTTCAGCGAATGTCACAGAAAGCGTTGATTGCGGGACGCACACCTTGTTTATCGCCGACGTGACCGAGGCGATAACGCTCTCGGATGATAATAGCGCGACTTATTGTTATTATTGCAATAATATCAAACCCAAGCCGCAAGCGCCAAAAGAGGTAAAAAAAGGCTTCATCTGCAAGATATGTGCCTTCATATACGAAGGCGAGGTTTTGCCACAGGATTACATCTGCCCAATATGCAAACACGGCGCGGTCGACTTCGAGAAGCTGTAACTTACAAAATGGCAACCTCTGAACTGTTACAGTTACAATGGGGTGTTTCAAGTTACAATTCCCCGTCATCACGAGGAGCACGTTTATATTTTGCAGAAATACCCTATGCGACGTGGTGATCCAGACAAAAATACAACTTGATTACGAAAACAACATCTGCAGATTTGACTTGATTCCCGGCAAGAGAAAACTGCTTTTTAATCAGAAGGAGCAGTCCATCCATGCGATTGACCGTATAGACAACTGAGATACGAAGATGAAAAAAAACACTTTGCATAAAAACATCGTTGCGTTGCTGCTCATGGTCACATTGCCCATAAACATGATTGCCTGTTCACCGGACATGGGCGAACTAAACGGTAATTTGTACTCAGAACACATAGCGAACCCTGACAGGTCGCCCTTTGAGGGAGAAACCCTCACCATCGCCACATCGCTATACGGTTTTCTCTTAAGGCCGTTTGCCGATAAGTATATGAGGGCGAACCCCGGCGTGAGCATAGAGGTAATTGACTATAATGATGATTTTAGGCTAGACGGCAACTTGGAGCGTATACAGCAGGAAATTTCCGCACAGCTTATGGCTAACACCGGCCCGGTGTTGATGGATGGAACTCTCGTGGATTATCTTGACCCGCGTTCAATCCATTATTTTACCGATTGGTTTCCCATCATGGATGCCGACCCGGATTTCAAAGAGGAAGATTGGTTCATGAACGTCTTTCGTGCGACAGCGGTAAATGGCCGGCTCCATGCTTTCCCCACGACGTTCAGTTATTATTATGTCACTGTGAATAGCGCGATTCACGAGCTAAGTGAAACCGTGGCAGGGCGAGACGGGATTACTATGCCAAGATTAATGGAGCTGTACAGAGAAATCAAAACTAATCCGCAGTTGTTTTTTGAACCTTATTTTGGCGTGGACTGGGTGATTGGTTTCTATATCGATAATTTTGTTGACCTTGAAAACCGATGGGTAAACTTTAGTGATGAGTTCGTTGACTTTATAGTATATGCCGAGGATATGACCTCTCCTGATAGAGATGTTTGGTATCAGGCTCCTCTATCAGCCGAGAAGGATGCGTATTGGAGCGGGAAGTATTACTTTTGGTTTAGCGAACCGTCATGGTTTTACCAGTATTTTGTTAATCATAGTGTACAACGCTATTTTACCGGCTCAGCGACTCCGATTGTCAACAACGGTGGGGAACTAATGATTAGCCTCCAAGAACACTATGTTTTAAGTGCCAACGCCTCCCCCTCTGAGCAGGCGCTAGCTTGGGATTTTATCAAGTTTATGATGAAACCGGAGAACCAATCAAGCATTTCAGTTATTCAGCCAACTAACAGAACCCTACTTCGTTTCTCTGTAGAGCAATATTTGCGCCAACTCAATACGGATGGAAGTTGGCGGATTTCCGGTAGTTTCGATGATGCGGTGGAGTCTGCGGTCATCCAATTGACTGCATTCGGCGAGATGCCTATGCAAAATATGCGTAGCCTTCCTGATGTGATCATAGGGCGCAACGGAGCCATCCCGCAAGCTTTACAGTTGTTCCTAGACGGTCTGGTATCTGCCGAACAAACCGCCGCAAATCTGCAAAATCAAGTTGAACTGGTGCTGATGGAGATTGACGTGCGGTGACAGAGCATCAATAACTACATCGCTTATGTTCTGCTTGAATCGGGTATAGCGTAAAAGCAGACAGGCCACAAACTAAACACACACAAAAACAAAACACTTGACAATAGCGCCTGATGGTGCTATTTTATTATTAGCACTCTACGCGGTCGAGTGCTAACCGTTTGGGCAAGAGGTTGAAAATGCTGTTGAGCGAGCGAAAAAAGACGATACTGCGTGTCGTTATTGAACATTATGTCCGCTCTGCGGAGCCTGTCGGGTCGAAGACCGTCGCTGCGGGGCTTGGTTCATCCGTGTCGTCCGCCACTATCAGAAACGAGATGGCGGAGCTTGAATCTCTCGGTCTGTTGGAGCAGCCGCATACGTCTTCCGGAAGGGTGCCGACCTCACAGGGCTATCGCGTCTATGTCGATGAGCTTATGCACAACCATGAGCTTTCAAATGACGATGAGCGGGAGATCAACACTGCACTCAGCATAAAAATGCCGGATCAAGACCGGATCCTCACAGAAGCGGGTAATCTCACATCTAGGCTCACAACGTACCCCGCATACGCGATGGCGGCTACGACAGGGCTTACGACGATTGCGAGATTTGATTTGATTTATGTCGATCCCCGCACATTTATTATTGTCGCGCTTATGAGTAACGACATGGTCAAAAACAAACTGGTTCATTTGATCACACCCACGACGACTGAGTTTCTCACCAAATTGGCGACTATGTTAAATGCCAGTTTCACGGGAATAACGGAGGAGCGTATCACGCCATCGCTTGTATCGGCCTCAGAGCGGGCTTTAGGGGATGTTTCAGGCATCGTCGCGGTCACGGCAGGTTTTGCCATAGAACTTCTTTACGAGACAAAATCCACGCAGTCTCATATTTCCGGGGCTATCAATCTCTTAAACCATCCCGAATACCGTGATGTGGAAAAAGCAAGGCGCATTATCAATTATCTCTCTGATGATACCGAGCTTGCGCGTTTGCCGTCGCCTGAGGCACCCGGCGAAGTGAAAATCACTATCGGGTTAGAGAATTTAGCTGATGAGCTGCGCGATTCGAGCGTCATGGCTATCCGTTATGACGCAGGCGGCGAGACACAGGGGCTTATAGGCGTCGTTGGCCCCACTAGGATGGACTATTCAAAAGTAGCCGCCCGCCTTTCATATATCGCGCGAGGGCTCAGTTGGCTGCTATCCGCTGAGGAGATACAGTAATCCCCAATCCCTAATCCCTGAAAACCATAAGTGCGAAATTTGAGCTAAAAATATACGAGGAGATGATGATATTGCCGAAAAAAAGCGAAGACTTGATAATGGACGCAAAACAAGAGGCCGATGCGCCGGAGGCAGGGTTTTCTAATGAGGAGCCGCCCGTTGATGAACAGGTCACGAAAGCTGATGTCAGCGCAAATGACACAGATGACGACATGACCGCCGATGCCGCGACCGCCCAAGACGGGGAGACGGGTGTCTCGCATGACAAGTATCTCAGGCTTGCGGCGGAATATGATAATTTTCGCAAACGCAGCGCGAAAGAAATGCAATCAACATACGGCAACTCACGAGCGGACACAATATCCGAGCTGCTGCCCGTATATGACAACCTTGAACGCGCACTCAAAATGCCATGTTCCGATGAAGCCTTTTACAAGGGTGTCGAGATGATTATGGCGGGTTTTTTGGAAATACTCGAAAATATGGGCATCACGCCGATACAGGCACTTGGCGAGGTTTTTGACCCAAATCGCCATAATGCGGTGATGGCGATCGAGAAGCCTGACTTGGGCGAGAAAATCATCGCCGAAGAATTTCAAAAGGGTTTCATTTACGGCGATAAGGTAATACGTTTTTCCAGTGTAGTTGTCGCGAATTAAACGTGAGGCTCCGCCCCACAACCCGGACGCCGTGCGTTACGACTTATTTCGCTCACGACCGAAATGAATTCGGTCTGCGAAATTAAGTCTCCACTTCGGCGCACTGCGCTTCGCACAGTGATTAGTAACATAAACAACTTCTTAAAAAATAAGTTGTTGTGGTTTATGTCACTAAACGAGCATAGCATATTATGAATCTATTAAACTTGGAGGAATAGAAAATGGGTAAGATTATTGGTTTAGACTTAGGCACAACAAATTCATGCGTCGCTGTCATCGAAGGCGGCGAACCGGTCATCATCGCGAATGCGGAAGGCAATCGCACCACACCGTCGGTTGTGGCGTTTTCTGCCGATGGTGAGCGGATGGTAGGTCATGTAGCGAAACGGCAAGCTATCACAAATCCCGACCGCACGGTGCAGTCGATAAAGCGCGAGATGGGCAGCGCGTTCCGCGTCAAAATTGACGACAAGCAATTCACCCCGCAGGAAATTTCCGCGATGGTTCTGCAAAAACTAAAAATAGACGCAGAGACATACCTCGGCACAAAGGTCACGGAAGCGGTCATCACAGTGCCTGCGTATTTTACGGACTCACAGCGTCAGGCGACCAAGGACGCGGGTAAGATAGCGGGTCTCGAAGTCAAACGCATCATAAATGAGCCAACGGCGGCGGCGCTTGCGTATGGGCTTGACAAAGAGCATGAGCAAAAAATCATGGTCTACGACCTCGGCGGCGGCACTTTTGACGTGTCGATCCTTGAGATTGGCGATGGCGTCATCGAAGTGCTTGCCACAGCGGGCAACAACCGCCTCGGCGGCGATGATTTCGATGAATGTGTAATGACTTACTTGCTCGATGAGTTCAAGAAGACTGCGGGGGTCGATCTTTCCACAGATAAGATAGCCGTTCAGCGTCTGCGCGAGGCTGCGGAAAAAGCCAAGACTGAGCTTTCCGGTATGATGACAGTCTCAATAAATCTGCCCTATATCACAGCGGACGCAAGCGGGCCTAAGCATCTGGACTGCTCGCTCACAAGGGCAAAATTCAACGAGCTGACAGCGCATCTTGTCGAAAAGACGCTCGGCCCTGTTAATCAGGCGCTCTCCGATTCAGGGCTGAATGCCACACAGCTTTCTAAAATTCTGCTCGTCGGCGGTTCGACCCGTATCCCTGCCGTACAGGACGCGGTCAAAAGAATTACGGGCAAAGACCCGTTCCGCGGCATCAATCCTGATGAATGTGTCGCGGCGGGCGCGGCGATACAGGGCGGGGTCTTAGGCGGCGATGTTGAAGGCATCCTCCTGCTCGATGTCACACCACTTTCGCTGGGTATTGAAACAATGGGCGCTGTTTTCACAAAACTCATCGAACGCAATACAACGATCCCGACCAAAAAAAGCCAAGTATTCTCCACTGCGGCGGATAACCAAACATCTGTCGAAGTTAATGTATTGCAGGGCGAGCGTGAGATGGCGCAATACAATAAATCCCTCGGAAGGTTCCACCTTGACGGTATCGCCCCCGCGCGTAGGGGTGTGCCGCAGATCGAAGTCACATTTGACATTGATGCCAACGGCATAGTCAACGTCACCGCAAAAGACCTCGGGACAGGCAGGGTGCAGAATATCACCATCACAGCCTCGGCAAATCTCTCCAAAGACGATATCGAAAAAGCGGTCAAAGAAGCTGAGCAATATGCAGCGGAAGACTCGCAACGCCGTGACGAGGCAGACACACGCAACCATGCTGATCAGATCGTCTATCAAAGCGAAAAGACCCTTGACGATATGGGCGATAAGATAGAAACCGCCGACAAAGAAACGATCACGGCGGCTATAGAAAAAGTCAAAACCGCGTTAAAAGGCACGGAAACAGAGCCTATCAAAACGGCGGTCGAAGAACTGGAGAAAGCGTTTTTCGCGGTAAGCGAAAAGCTGTATTCCCAAGTGACCCCACCCCCCGAAGGCGGCTTTGGCGGAGAGGGCGGTCCCGGTGCTGACCCCGGCGGGTTCGGCGGCGGCCCCGGTTCAGGTGGCGAGGACTTCGTTGATGCGGATTATGAAGTGGTAGACGATGAATAAAAGTTACAATTTGCGGGTTGCCGATTTTGGTAGCGTTAGTGGAGCGCATTAGTCCGCTCACGGCGAAATTGGAGCAAAAAGGCTTGCACTGATTAGTGGAACATGGCTCACGTCAAGTTTTGCAAGCCGCGGAAATGAGCCTATGAGCGGCTTTGCGCGGAAGTTTGCGGACAAAATGGCAACCTGCAAATTGTTACAAATAAAAGGACGGCAATATGGCGGAAAAGCGTGATTATTATGAGGCGTTGGGTTTGCAAAAAGGCGCTTCAGAGGACGAAATAAAAAAAGCCTTTCGGCAGAACGCGAAGAAATACCATCCCGATGTCAATCCGGGCAACGCATCTGCGGAAACGCGTTTCAAAGAAGTGAACGAGGCTTATGAGATATTGTCAGACCCGCAAAAGAAAGCGCGGTACGACCAGTTTGGCCATGCCGGCGTAGACCCGAACTTCGGAGCGGGCGGGGGCTTTGGTGGTGGTTTTAGCGGTTTTGGCGGCTTTGGGGGCATGGACTTCGATTTAGGCGATATATTCGGCTCTATTTTCGGCAGCGGAAGCGCGGGTCGCAGCCCCAATGCGCCCAGAAAAGGCGAACGTGTACGCGCCGAGGCGATTATTTCATTCGAGGAAGCGGCGTTTGGTTGCGAGAAGGAAGTCTCTGTCATGCGTATTGAATCGTGTGATGAATGTGAAGGCAGTGGCTGTAAAAAAGGCACGACCGCCGAAACCTGCCCTCAATGCAGCGGCAGAGGCACAGTCACCACACAGCAACGCACGCCTTTTGGTGTTATGCAAAGCACCGCTGATTGCCCAAAATGCGCCGGTCGCGGGAAGATCATCCATCAGCCCTGTGATAAATGCCGAGGGCTTGGGCTTGTGCGGCGCAAGAGCACGATAAAAGTAAACATTCCCGCCGGGATAGACGACGGGCAGACTATTTCTATGCGCGGGCAAGGCGGCGCGGGCATAAACGGCGGCGAGCCGGGCGACCTCTATGTCACGATTTCCGTATTGCCGCATAGCGACTTTCAGCGACAAGGTAATGCGGTACTCGTGGGTATGCATATTTCATTTGCCCAAGCGGCGCTCGGGACAGAGCTTGAAGTCCCTACTCTTGACGGCAAAGTAAAATACTCGATTCCACAGGGGACTCAGACAGGGACGGTGTTTCGGCTGCGGGGCAAGGGGATCAAGAACCTGCGCGGCATGGGTCGGGGCGACCAATTTGTCACAGTCACGGTGGATGTGCCCACTAATCTTTCAAATGAGCAAAAAGATCTGCTCCGTAAATTTGAAGCGGCTTGCGCACCAAAACCCGGAGGCAACTCATCGGCCAAAGACGGCTCCGATGACCGTTCAAAAAAACGGAAGAAAAAATAGAGACAATTCCGCAAACAGGGGGCGATTGCGTATCACGATGACGCGTCGCCCCACTTGCTTTTTCAAATAATGCGCTGTATAATCTAGTGGTTATGAAAAAAAGAATTTGGCTGTCTTCGCCCGCGATGTGCGGCAAAGAAATTGAATACATAAATCAAGCGTTTGACGAAAACTGGATCGCCCCGCTCGGCCCGAATGTCAATGCGTTTGAAAAAGAAATCTGCGCGTACATCGGCGCGAGATATGCGGTCGCCATGACTACGGGCACAGCAGCCATCCATATGGCTTTGAAGTACACGGGCGTCAGCTCAGGCGATATTGTCTTTTGCTCATCGCTGACCTTTGCCGCAAGCTGCAATCCCATTATTTATCAAAACGCGATTCCCGTTTTTATCGACAGCGAGCCGAAGTCTTGGAATATGTCGCCGATCGCTCTGCAAAAAGCATTTGAGGAATACCCTTTGCCAAAAGCCGTTATTGTAGTAAACCTATACGGCCAATCAGCGAATATGGACGAAATAGCCGATATATGCAAAAAGCATAATGCCCCCATTATTGAGGACGCGGCAGAAAGCCTCGGGGCGGTATATAAGGGCAGGCAGAGCGGCTCTATCGGCGATTTCGGCATCCTCTCATTCAACGGCAATAAAATCATTACAACCTCCGGCGGCGGGATGCTCATATGCCCTGACGCTGATTCTCAAAAAAAGATACTCAAATGGATCACCCAAAGCCGCGACGAAACCTTGCATTATGAACACAGCGAGCTGGGTTATAATTACCGAATGTCAAACATTTGCGCGGGGATAGGCAGGGGCCAGCTTTTAGCCCTCAGTGAGCGGATCAGGCAGAAAAAACGGATTTATGACACATATAAAAACGCGTTCTCAAACATGGAAGTCATTGAAATGATGCCGCTCTGTGATTATGGCGAGCCAAACTATTGGCTGTCTTGCATGACTTTGAAAGAATCCTCCGCAGTCACTCCGATCGACATCATCAAAGCTCTGGAAGGCGAAAACATCGAGAGCCGACCAATATGGAAACCGATGCACCTTCAGCCGTATTACAAATCTTATGAGTATTTCACACATGATAAAGACATTTCGGCTGATGTGTTCCAAAGAGGCTTATGCCTGCCCAGCGATGTAAATATGGATGCCGGCGACATCAACCGCGTTATCCAAATCATCCGCCGCTGTTTTTAATCAGGAGACACACATTGTACAAAAAATACACAAAAAGGCCGCTCGACCTAACCCTTGCGCTCCTTGCGCTGATCGTCCTGTCCCCCATTTTTCTGATAACAGCCATTCTGGTCAGGGTCAAACTCGGCAGCCCTGTAATATTCAAGCAACAGCGGCCGGGCAAAAATGAAAAAGCATTTACATTACTGAAGTTCAGGACGATGACTGATGAGCGCGGCAAAAACGGCGAGTTTCTGCCGGATGAGATCAGGCTCACCAAGTTCGGCAAAACCTTGAGAAGCACAAGCCTTGACGAACTGCCTGAGCTTTTGAACATTATAAAAGGCGATATGAGCATTGTCGGCCCCAGACCGTTATTGCTCGAATACATACCGCATTACAATGATTTTCAAAGACGCAGGCATGAGGTACGCCCCGGACTAACAGGCCTCGCGCAGATAAACGGGCGTAATGCCACGACATGGGATGAGCGGTTTGATTTCGATATACAATATGTAGACAGCCTGAGTTTTTGGCAAGATGTCAAAATCATCCTCGCCACAGTCAAGGCGGTCTTAAAACGTGAAGGGATAAACTCGGAGACATCCGCCACGATGGAACGTTTCGATTCGCAATAAATCGCTTTGAGCGGCTTTGTGCGGAAGTTTGCGGACAAAATCGGCAACCTCTGAATTTATACTTTAATAAATAAGGAATAGCCATTCTATGAGTAAAAGAAAATGCCTGTTCATAGCGACGGTCACAGAACATATACTGGCCTTCCATATCCCATACCTGAAATGGTTTAAGGGGCAGGGCTGGGAGGTCCATGTGGCGACGCACGGAGACGGAGTTATCCCTTATTGCGATAAAAAACACGATATTTCAATTCAGCGCTCGCCGTTTAAGCCGGGCAACATCAAAGCCTATTTTCAGTTGAAGTCGATTTTGAGGGACGAGAGGTTTGAGCTGCTCCATGCCCATACGCCGATGGGCGGCGTACTGACGAGGTTATGCGGAAAAAAACATCGGAAAACCGGCACGAAGATAATGTATACGGCACATGGGTTCCATTTCTGCAAGGGTGCGCCGGCGGCAAGCTGGCTGTTGTATTACCCGATGAAAAACTGGCTTCAAAAAATACCGACAAAATTATTCCTATTCAAACCGTAAGC
>Ga0099364_10008948_pt1 | contig 13984 bp, 13 predicted proteins | sample TergutTh196P3_FD_73070 | JGI IMG/M metagenome (GOLD analysis project Ga0099364, IMG submission 73070) | Microcerotermes parvus P3 segment gut microbial communities from Pointe-Noire, Republic of the Congo - Th196 P3 | ecosystem: Host-associated > Arthropoda: Insects > Digestive system > Gut ...
CAGCTTCCCAACCGCAGGGCATCCATGGTCAACTGACCCAGCGCATCAGGATACAATGGACAGAAAGCTCCTAAATAAAAGAGTGCGCTACTATGGAGACGACATTGCGGCAGTTATTGCCGTTGATGAAATCTCCGCCGTCCGTGCTCTAAAAGCCATCAGGGTAGATTACGAAGAATACCCCGTAATACTTGACCCTGAAGAGGCAATGAAAGAGGGGGCATCGCTGCTCCACGAAGGAAGCCCCCGCAATATACTCAAACAGACCAGCATTACAGACGGCGATTTTGACGGAGCCGCTAAAGAAGAAGGACTCATTTACGTTGAAGGCGTTTTCAAGACGCCCATTGTCCAGCACTGCCATATCGAAAATGCTGTCTCCTTTGCCTGGATGGAAAATGACCGCATCATCATCATGGCCTCTACCCAGATCCCCCACATGATTCGCCGCATGACCGCTCAGGCGCTGGGAATTCCCTGGGGCATGGTGCGGGTTATAAAGCCCTATATAGGCGGCGGCTTCGGAAACAAGCAGGATGCGTTATACGAGCCCCTGAATGCTTTTATGACCCAGGCCGTGGGAGGCCGCCCTGTCAAACTGGAACTTTCACGGGAAGAAGTTTTTCGCAATACCCGTGTCAGGCACGGCATGAAGATAACCCTCCAAAGCTGGCTGCGTCCCAACGGCCGCTTTGTCGCCCGAAGTTACTCGGCTATTTCCAATCAGGGCGCTTACGCCTCACACGGGCACAGTATAGCCGCAAAGGGGACAAATGCCTTTCGCCAGCTCTATACTGAGGAGAAAAAGGCGCATAAGGCTGAGGCAATAACCGTATACACCAACACCGCAACAGCCGGAGCCATGCGCGGTTATGGAACGCCTCAGGCCATCTTTGCTCTGGAATCCCATATCGAGGATATTGCCGTTAAGCTTAACCTTGACCCGCTGGAACTACGTTTCCTTAACCTGATGCCGGTGGGCTTTAAGGATAATTTCTCAGGTAATGTAAATAACTTTGATTCTTTTCGTCAGTGTGTGGAAAAGGGCAGGGAATACATAAAGTGGGACGAAAAGAGAGAACTCTATAGAAACCAGAGCGGCCCTGTACGCCGCGGAATTGGCCTGAGTCTTTTCTGGTACAATACAGGCGTATGGCCCATCTCCATAGAAGTTTCCTCCTGCCGCATGGTGATGAATCAGGATGGCAGTGTGCAGGTGCAGCTGGCGGAGACAGAAATAGGACAGGGTTCAGACACGGCCTTTACACAGATGGCCGCGGAGACCCTCTGCATCCCATGGCAGAATGTCCATGTGGTCAGCACCCAGGACACTGACATCACCCCCTTTGGCCTCGGCTCATACGCCTCCCGCCAGACCTATGTGGGAGGAGCTGCCATTCAGAAAGCTGCCCTTATGCTGAAGGAGAAAATTATCACTGCCGCCCGCACGTTTATAGATAAAGATTTCGTTGAAGAGGCGCTTGATATCGTGGAGGGAAATATTGTTCTCGCAGAAAACCATAAACAGATTCTGATGAGCCTTAAAGATCTGGCTATGGAATCATTTTACTCCGCCGAGTCTTCGCATCACCTAACAGCGGAAACCACCGCTCAGGTTAAGACAAACGCCTACAGTTTTGGCTGTGGCTTTACCGAGGTGGAAGTTGATATGCCTTTGGGGAAGATCAAACTCCTTGACATGGTTAACTGCCATGACTGCGGTACTCTGATAAATCCTCTGGCGGCCGCAGGCCAGGTTCACGGCGGCATGAGCATGGCAATCGGTTTCGGCATCTACGAGCAGCTTCTATACGATCCCAAAACAGGGAAACTCCTTAACGGCAACCTCCTGGATTACAAGCTCCCTACGATTCTGGATCATCCCCGTCTGGAAGCCCGCTTTATCGAAAACCCTGAGCCCACAAGCCCCTACGGAACCAAGGCTCTGGGTGAGCCCCCCACGGTGCCGGGAGCCTCGGCAATACGAAATGCGGTGCTTCACGCCACCGGAGTCGCCTTCAACCAGATTCCCCTGACGCCTCATTTGTTGTTTACTGAATTCAAAGCTGCAGGGCTCATTTAAGGAAAAGCCATGTACGACATAGAAGCGTTATACGAAGCCGAAAGCCTCGCCCATGCCCTCAAGCTGCTGTGTGAACACCCCCAAGCCCGCATCATCGCAGGCGGCAGTGATGTCTTAATCGAAATAAGGGAAGGCAAGATTTCAGGCTGTACTCTGGTGAGTCTCCAAAAACTTGATGAACTGCGGGGTGTAAGTATTGATAGTGACGGAGCCCTCCGCATAGGTGCTATGACAAGCATGTCTGGTATCAGTTCCGATCCTCTTATTCTAAACCACTTCCCCGAACTTGCGGAGGCGGCGGAAACAATAGGAAGCCCCCAGCTTCGCAATATAGCCACAATAGGCGGAAATGTCTGCAATGTAGTAACATCCGCTGATACGGCTTCCACGCTCATGGCCTTTGACGCAGTAATGGAATACATGGGCAGGGGAGGGAAGCGGCTAGTTCCTATACAGGAGCATTATGTCTCGGCAGGCAGAACGGCGCTTACACCCGGGGAAATCCTTGCAGCAATAATTATCCCGCGTGAAAGTTACGAAAACTGCTTCGGTAACTATATCAAGTACGCAATGAGGGAAGCTCTGGACATTGCAACCCTGGGCTGCTCTGCAAATGTGCGGCTTTCCGATGATAAAAAAACAATCGAACGCCTTCGCCTTTCCTACGGAGTAGCCGGGCCCGTGCCCATGCGGGCATCCTCCGCCGAGGCCGTCGCACAAGGCCGCCCTGTGAGTGAAGAAACCATAAATGCCTCGGCTGTCGCCGCCCTTGCCGACGTCAAGCCGCGAACAAGCTGGAGGGCCAGTGCGGAATTCCGTACCCACCTTGCGGAGGAACTTGCCCGGCGCACAATCAGGGAATCAATCAAGAGGGCAGGGGGCATCGTCTCTTTTGGAGAGGCACTATGAGCTTAGCAAAAAAACTTATTCACTGCAAAATTAACGGCAGAGACACCGAAACCTACGTAGATATAAGAGCCTCCCTCGCAGATATGCTCAGGGGCGATCAGGGCCTTACCAGCGTAAAAAAAGGCTGCGAGGTGGGTGAATGCGGAGCCTGCAATGTGATAATCAACGGTGAATGTTTTAACTCCTGCATCTATCTTGCAGTTTGGGCCGACGGCAAGGAGATCATTACAACCGAAGGACTCGTCGGAATTAACGGTGAACTGGCGGCAGTTCAGCAGGCTTTTATAGACGAGGGGGCCGTTCAGTGCGGCTTCTGTACGCCCGGCTTTATCCTGAGCGCACATGAGATAATCAGCTCCGGCAGGGAGTACACCGACGAGGAGCTCCGAAAGCGTCTTGCCGGACATCTTTGCCGCTGCACCGGTTACGAGAATATTTTCAGGGCGGTAAGAAAAATCACCCGTTTAAAACAACAAAATAAGGATGGAAATCATGCTGGCAGCCAATGAAAAGAAAACAGATACACACCGCCTCTTTCTGGAACACGGTCTCTTTATTGTCTGGAAACCTGAGTATAATCTGGGCATCCCTATAATTGACGAGCACCACAGGGGGATTGTCTCCATTATGAATTCCCTGCATTTCGGGATGCAGAACAACTATGCCAAAGAAATACTTACCCCCATTATTGACATGATGCATGACTACACGCGCATACATTTTCAGATCGAAGAAAATTTTCTCGAAAAGATCGATTTTCCCAGCGCGAAAAAACACCATGAATTCCATCTAGATCTGTCCTCCAGATTAAGCAAGCTTAAAAAAGAAAGCGTTTTGGATAAGGATTCATACCAGCTCATGGATTTTCTGAAGCAGTGGTGGATCAGCCATATTTGCAGCGAAGACCTGATATACCGGGATCATTTCTTTAAGAAATAATGTCCGGCTCTTTGTACCGCCCGGTAAAAATCGGCTCTCTTGAACTGCCTGGAAATCTCTTTCTCGCTCCCATGTCGGGATATACAGACAGAGTTTTCCGCTCTATCTGCGTGGAGTATGGAGCGGATTTTACTTTCACAGAGCTGGTCTCTGCCGAGGGGCTTGTACGCGGGGGAGAATCAACTTATATGCTGATCCGCCGGGGAGACAGGGAAGAGCGGTATGCAGTTCAGCTCTTCGGCCATGACCCCGATACCATGTACAAAGCAGCCCTGGCTCTCGCTCCCTCTAAACCGGATGCAGTGGATATAAACTGCGGCTGTCCCGTCCCCAAGGTGGTAAAACATGGGGCCGGTTCGGCTCTGATGAAAGAGCCAGCCCTTCTCGGGCGCATTGTGGAAAGAGTGCGTCAGGCTTCCGCCGAGATGCTCGGGGATGTTCCCGTAACAGTGAAAATGCGTTCCGGCTGGGACCCGGCCTCTATTAATTACCCCGAATGTGCCCGTATAGCATGTGAAGCAGGAGCCGCCATGGTTACCCTTCACCCCCGTACAAGGGTTCAGGGTTACGGCGGAAAAAGCAGCTGGTCTCACATAGCTGACCTTGTTTCCCGAATAAAAATCCCCGTAACAGGCTCTGGAGATCTCTACACCCCCGAAGATGCCGAAAGAATGCTCCATGAGACAGGCTGTGCAGCGGTAATGTTTGCCCGCGGAGCAGAAGGGAACCCCTTCATCTTCCCTGCGGCAAAAGCTTTTCTTTCAGGTGGAGAAGGCAAGGGCTTTTGGGAAGCTCCGGATTTTCAGCAGAGAATGGATACTGCTCTCCGGCATCTTGAACTATTGGCTCTGGACATTGGCGAAAAAACTGCGTGTAAGGAAATGAGAAAACAGTTCTGTGCCTACACAAAGGGGCCGCCCGGGCGGAAAGGGGAGCGAGGCAGCGCCGTTATGCGAAGCCGCATTGTAAAAGCAGAGACGATCGAAGACTACCGGCTACTATTGAGTATAAAGTGAAATAATCGTATCTTTACAGAATGAAACTGATTAAACGGCCTTTCCGTTACCGGTACAGCAATATAGTCTTATGGCTTATAGGAATCAACTTCCTTGTTTTTTTTGTAATGATGCTGTTTGAAGACAGATATTTTATTTCTTTAGAAATATCCAGATTCAGAACTTTTAGGATAGATATTCTTACCTGGTTTCTCTCTATGAGCCCGCTAAATGTTACACAGGGCCATGTCTGGACATTTTTCACCTATATGTTTGTCCATGGAGGGTTTACCCATATTTTATTTAATATGTTTGCTCTGTTTATTTTTGGAACCCAGGTGGAGCGGCACATGGGCAGCAGGGAATTTCTTTTATTCTACCTCCTCACCGGGACTCTTGCGGGGATTTTTTCCTTTCTGGTTTATATGTTTACCGGAAATTATATTGTTTTTCTTGTAGGTGCTTCCGGAGCAATTTTCGCAGTTCAGCTGGCCTATGCGTCATTTTTCCCCCACTCAATTATCTATATATGGGGTATTCTTCCCATTAAAGCCTGGATTTTGGTGCTGGGCTTTGCCGGATTGGAAGTATTTTTCATACTAACAGGCAGTCGAGGCAATGTAGCACACATGACTCATCTGGCAGGTTTCGCATTCGGCTGGTTGTATTTAGTTATTCGCCTTGGCAAAAATCCCTTGCGCTCGATGCGAAGATAGATGCTGCCTGCTTGCATGAGTGGACTTTGATGCACTATACTATACTCAGTAATAAAAATTATGGAGGAATAATATGAAAAAGTATATTTGTGATCTCTGCGGATATGTTTACGATCCGGCTGACAATGATTCGGTCGCGTTCGAGGATCTTCCGGCAGATTGGGTCTGCCCCCTCTGCGGTGCTACAAAAGACGAATTTTCAGTTCATGACTAAGACCCTTATTACCCGGGGTAAAAAGATTGTTCCCGGGTAACTGCCCCATGCAATTATAAAGCCATTGACCTCTTCTTTTTATTTATGCTATCCTCTGTGATAATTCTATAGTTAAGGAAGTTCTATGAATACATTTTTTATGTCATTGCTCATGGTGCCGCCGGCTCAAAACGGGGAAGGGGGTGGGGGTGGTTTACAGATGCTTATCCCCATTCTTCTCATGGTAGGTATTTTCTATTTTTTGATTATTAGACCTCAGAGCAAAAAACAGAAAGAAACCCAGAAAATGATCTCGGCCCTTAAAAAAGGCGACCGGGTTGTTACAATAGGCGGAATTCACGGGATAATTCAATCCGTTAAGGAATCAACAGTTATTCTTAAAGTCGATGAAAGCGTGAAACTGGAGTTTAACAGAGGTGCCATTTCCAGTGTTACCACCCAGGCCAAAGAAGACAAGGAAGAGAGAAAAGCCCTGGAAGATAAAGATGATGATTCTTCAAGTGATGATGATTAATAACATATTATTTTTTCTGAATTTTGGAGCAAACAATGAATAAACGCTATAGGTTTTTCTTAATCCTGCTTGTTTTGGGCCTGTGTTTTATTTTCCTCCTGCCCTCCATACGCTGGTATTTTATGACATCCACCCTTGATCAGACCAGAGCACTGGGATCCAGGGAAGAAATCAGAACCTATTCTTTAGAAACAGCAATGATGCAGCTGGCAGATTTAATGGTCAGAGCCAGGAATGGTGAGGATTTACCCGAAGATCTTGATTTTCTAGTTCCCATAGCCAGAAGGGCTTACAGGGACGCAGGGTTGAGAGCTCCTGATGTAATGGACGCAAGAGCAGTACTGAGGACATTTGCTCCCAGTGAACTTGCTCAGGAACTTGCTTTATCCACGATAGAATCCCATCACCGGGATACAATTTTAGGCCTCAAGGATCTTCAGAGAAACGCAGTTCAGCTTGGCCTGGATCTTTCGGGGGGACTTAGCATAATTCTTCAAGCGAATACTCCTGGTCGAAATTTAACTGATGATGATGTTGAAAGAACTCTGGAAATCCTAAATAACAGAATTGACCGCTTCGGCCTTACCGAACCCACCATACGCCGTCAGGGGCAGAATCAGATCTATATTGAGATTCCCGGATCCGCCGATCCTGAGCGGATCAACGATATTATCATGGGAAGGGGCAGCTTGGCCTTCCATATAGTTGACACCGAGGCAACCGCTGCCTTTAATGCTTATTATCGTGCCAACTCTACTAACACCCTTTTCGATGAGTATGGAGAGCTCCTTGACCCAAACATAGTACCCGGCGATGTAATCATCCGGGGGGTATATGACCGGGATCAGTATGGCCTGGAAGTGCAGCAACACGATGCGGGTTTATATATATATCAGGCAATCAGCAGGGAAGTCGGCCTTGATGGTAACTATATCCAGGATGTAAATATCAGCCGGGGTAATATAGACGGAAGACCGACAGTAAACTTTCAGCTAACATCGGAAGGGGGAGAGATTTTCTACAGACTCACCTCTGCCAATGTAGGCAGACCCATGGCAATTGTTTTGGACGGACGTGTCCGATCCGTTGCCACAATCAACAGTGCCATCAGGGATTCGGGGCAAATTACCGGATTCGGCGCGGAGGAAGCCAATAATATTGCCAATATACTTAGGACAGCCGCCCTGCCTGTGGAACTGGAGGTTATGAATCAGCAGTCCATTGGTGCAACCCTTGGGGCTGATACCATCAATCAGGGCATGACGGCCCTTTTATACGGTCTTGTAGCAGTGTTTGTATTTTTAATTCTGTACTATAAATCAGCGGGAATAAACGCCGTTATTGCTCAGCTTCTTAATTTCTATATCATGTTCAGTATCCTTTCGGCTTTCAACTTTACCATAACTCTGCCAAGTATTGCCGGTTTTATTCTTACCATTGGCATGGCAACCGACGCAAACGTAATTATCTTTGAAAGGATGAAGGAAGAACTCAGGATGGGTAAGAACCGCAAGGCTGCCATAGAGATGGGATTTAACAAGGCTTTTTGGGCAATTATGGACGCCAATATTACCACCTTCATTGCAGCCATGTTTCTCTCCCAGCTGGGCACAGGCCCGATTAGGGGCTTTGCCGTTTGTCTGGCAATAGGTGTTTTCTCCTCGGTGTTCACCGCGCTTTTTGTGTCCCGGTTGATTTTCGATTTCAGCACTGATGTATTAAAAAGCAAAAAGCTATCAGTCAGCTGGTTTATAAAGTAGGTAACGGTATGAAGAAAATTATTCCTTTTTCAAAGTATTTTTTTCCGGCAGCGGTTCTTTCAGTTTTTCTTATTGCCTTGGGCCTCGTGGGGGTTTTTCATAAGGACAGGGGCTTTAATATGGGCATTGATTTTCAGCCAGGCCTCCTGCAGGAGATACAGTTTGCACCCACAGCTTTCGGCCTGACCTATAGCGGCCCCGGAAATGCCAGTGTTTTTCTCACCCCCGGAAGCTACTTGGAAATTGTTATTGCAGGTGCCATGGTAGATGACATAGGCCACAGGATCGATTTTTCATCCTATCCTACCTTGGCTGATCTCGCAGGAAGGCTAAGGGAAATAGAAGGTATTTATATTACCGAAAACGCACCATCGAACATTCGAACTTCATGGTTATTGCAAAGTGCCCAGAGCAGTCCCAGACTTGATAGTTTGAATCCCTTTGCGCTGCACTATCTTCCCGAAAATGCCCAACCCATTGATATAGGGGAAGTACGGGAAAGTTTCGAAGGGGCAAGAGCTGTTTCGGTTCAGGTTCTTGGCACCCCTGAGGAGCGTCGTTTTATGATCCGGATGGAAGACAGTGACCTTAGCGCCGAGGAAAGAAACGAGTTCGTTGTACGTACTCTGGAAGGTGTGTTTGGCTATGGAGAAGTGGCGGTAACCCGCTCCGAATTCGTAGGTGCAAGGTTTGCCAGACAGTTGAGCGATCAGGCAGTCTTTCTTGTATCCATGACACTCCTTCTTATACTCCTGTATTGCTCTTTCAGGTTCAAATTACAATATGCTGTTGGTGCAGTAATTGCAATAATACACAACGCCCTAATTACAATTACTTTTATTGTCTGGACAGGTATGGAATTCAATACCATAACAATTGCCGCAATCCTTACCATCCTTGGCTATTCAATTAACGACATAGTTGTAGTTTTTGACCGTCTTAAGGAAACCCGGAAAATTTTTCCCGATGATTCTTTTGTCGATGTTCTTAACCGGGCAATTACGGAAACCCTTAGCAGGACGATTATTACTACCGTTACAACGTTGCTTGCCGTTTCCTGCCTTTACTTTTTTACCACCGGAACCATGAAGGATTTCGCCGCCGCCCTGATAGTTGGAATGATTACAGGTGTATATGCTACAATCTTTATTGCCATGGGGTTTGTCAACTTATGGGATATTCAGGCCCGAAAGAGTGATAAAAAGAAGCAGGCTCTGGCTAAGTAAAATCCCCACAAATGCAGATAATTCGTTCGGATGTTCTTGGCTTTTGCATGGGTGTCAGCCGGGCTGTTTCAATGGCCCGGCAGGCAGCTGATAAAGCACCACTACAGCCGGACAGAGCTAGTGTTTTTACTCTTGGCCCCCTGATTCATAATCCCCAGGTTCAAGAAGAGCTGGAAGGGCGGGGCATCAAAGTTCTCGAAAACGGAGAACTTCCTCCTTTTTATTCTACTGTGATAATACGGGCTCATGGGATTCCCCCCCAGGAAGAGTCCCTTCTAGGGGAAGGCGGGGTAACGCTCCTTGATGCAACATGTCCAAATGTTAAGGCAAATCAAAGCATTGCCCGTGATTTTTCGGAGAAGGGTTTCTGGGTTTTTCTGGCAGGGGAATTAAGCCATGCCGAAATAACCGGTATAAAGGGCTATATAGGAAATACCCGCTGTTCAGTGGCAGCCAATCCACCAGAAGCCGAAGCGGCGGCAGGGGAAGTATTCAGTTTTAATAACGAAGAAAAAACCGCCCTTATTGCACAAACCACAATCAACCCCAATGAATACAGAGCCATAAGTGAAAGTATAAAAAAATATTTTCCTGATCTGGTGGTTACCAACACCATCTGCAATGCCACCGAAGAGCGGCAAAGAGCCCTACAGGAGCTCTGCGGTAAAGTTAATGCAGTGATTGTTATTGGAGGCAGGAACTCCGCAAACACAAGGCAGCTTTTAACTCTGGCTCTTAAACAGGGGAAGCCGTCCTGGATTGTCGAATCATCTGACAATATTCCCCCCGAGGTAAGAGCCTATGAAATTGTCGGAATATGTGCCGGAGCATCAACTCCGGATGATTTAATTAACGGGATAGAGAAAGCCCTGATTTTTCCCGATAATATAGAATGAGCAAGAAATTATTTTTTGGGTTCATCCTTTTATTATTCGCTGCCGCAATAGTTCCGGCTCAGTTCTCACAGCCACAGATGCCCTGGTGGTTTCTCCTGGAGCAGGGGAAACAGCATTTCCGTAACGGCTTATACGGAGAAGCCTTCTCTTCTTTTGAAGAGGCCAGACGCGCAAGGCATTCCCATTTTACAAGGCTGGAAGAGGACTTTATCATGTTTCTTTCTATACCTGATGTCAGGTGGCTGGGTGACTCTCTTGAATTCGTCGAATGGTACATTGACACAAATAATCAATTCCAGGCAGCTGAAATTCTAAATGAGCTTTATCATTATTATCCAAGGACAGCTCTGGGAGGATCTGTAAACCGAGCCCTGGAAGAGCTGGATCATCTCAAGAGCTATCCCGAAGCAGAGTACTGGCTGGGAGAAACCTTCAGGGTAGAAGGGGAGCTATCTCTTGCCTACCGTCAGTACGAAAGAGCCCTAAATCAGCAGGCTCTGTTTCAAAATCCCGAATTCGATCTGGAGATCCTCTACAGAATTACTGATTTGCAGAGAACCAGGGGAGATTTTGTAGAAATGGAAAAACGTACCCTAGAAATTATTCACGGGAATGATTCGGCCGGTAATCCCAGGGACAGGCTCTGGTCATCTGGTATTTCTACTGATATTCCCAATCCCATCCGTGCTGCAATGTTAAGAATCCTGGAAGGAGATGATGGAATTAACCGTTTTCTAACAATATACAGACATAACAATATGATTACCGAGAAGGCACACAGGGAACTGGGGTTACATTATTACTCCCATGGCCGTTATATAACCGCTGCCGAGCATTTAATGTTTGCCTTCCTGATCCAGAACACGGTGCTTATAGAGGAAATTATCCGCCGTGAGTTTGACTATGTCTACACTTCTCTGGAAAACCTAATGCTTATGATAGGTACCAGGCGGGAGCTTCTTAGCTTCATGGATGAAACAGAATACTTTAAAAATATCTACTATTTCTCATCGGCCCTCTATGCCAATGGCAGAACCAGATCGGCTGTTTACTTATGGGATTTTTTGGCTCAGAGCAGCAGATCGGGTGAATGGGGAGACAGGGCCAGAAGAGCCGGTACGCCTTTTATTGAGGCTGTTGTTGTAATGCCTTAATGCACACCATCGAAGATGGTGCGCTATCAAAGATGGTGCGCCTTCTTCGATGGCGACATCATTGACATAATGGAACAAAATATTGTATTCTTTCCTTACGATAATTTGAAAATTTACCTGGAGAAATATTATGGGACAAGCAAGTAAGAACTCGAGAACTGCCAGCTCCACACAGAAGTTTTTTTGCTCCTGCGGCGGAGAAGTGAAAATGAAGACCCTTTTTGAAAGCGGAAAGGTTAAAAATCAGGCAGAATGTGAAAAGTGCAAGCGGATGGAAAGGCGTCCGTCGGATTTTAAATAAGGGAGTAATCGTTTGGCCAAGAAGAAATCATCAGCGGAAAAACGGCACAGGCAGAGTGAAGAACGCAGACTTAGAAATAAATCTGTAAAATCGTCTGTAAGAACCAGCGTGAAAAAATTTACCGGTCTGGTTCATAAAAAGGATATCGAACAGGCAGAGCTTGCTCTCAGAGAAATGATCAAGAAGATTGATTCCGCCGCCCAGAAGGGAGTAGTCAAAAAGAATACCGCCGCCCGCAAAAAGTCAAGAATGCAGCGGCTTTTCAATTCTGTTAAAGCGGCTCAGTAAAAGGAGCCTCTGGTTCAAAACCAGGTGGATCAATGGCAAAAGTCACCAAAGCGGATATTGTTGACGCTCTCTATGCAAAAACAGGTATGGAGCGGAAGGATGTATATAAATTGGTGGATTTGCTTCTTGAAGAGATAAAAAATTCATTGATTTCGTATAACACAGTAGAGTTCCGCGGATTCGGCACATTCGAGATTAGAATTCGTAAAGGGCGGGTCAGGGCAAGGAATCCCAAAACAGGAGAAATTCTCTCTGTCAGACCACACGGAATTGCCGCATTCAGAGCCGGAAAAGAAATCAAACAGAATGTATGGGAAATTAAACCACATACAGCAGAAACGGCAATAAAACCTGAGACAGCAGAACTGCCATTAAAACTAACAGCAGAATTAGCATCAAAACCTGCAGAAAAACCAGCGGCAGTAAAATCAGCCGAAAAAAAATCTCCGGACAGTAATACTTCCCGTAAACAGAAGGTGAGCCGTGAAAAAGGAAGTTAAATCATCTCTGGAAAATCTGGGAGCGGTTATTTTGGCATCTGTCCTCTTTGCCGCCTCTCATCCCAATTACTTCTTTGCCAATGGATTGCCCTTCTTTGCATGGATTGCCTATATCCCCGTTTTTTGGGTGGTAAGACGCACTGGTTTTCTGGCTTCGGCCATTTTAGGAGCTATTTTCGGTTATGTTTCCTATGGACTCTACAATTACTGGCTCACAGTTTTTCATCCCCTGGCAGGCTTAATCGTCGGAACCATCTATGTGATTTACTTCATCCTTCTTTTCCCCCTCCTGCGTCTGGCTGTAGTATTCTTTCCCCGGCGGGGTTACCTCCTCCAATGGCTTATATGGCTTGCGTATGAATATATAAAGACCCAGGGCTTTTTAGGCTACTCCTACGGCATCACCGGCTATTCCCAGTGGAACATGATTCCGCTTATCCAGATTGCCGACATTGGCGGTGTCTGGATCGTCTCCGCCCTCGTAGTATTCCCCTCCGCCTGGCTAGCTGCGGCGCTGGGATCGCAGAGCTCGCAGGGAGATAATACCGCCTTGCAAACCACTCTCAAATCCTCATCTCTCTCAGCGTTTCACTCCGCGTTCGCGAACCTAAGGTTCGATGCGATCAAAACATTCTTCCATCGAGAACGAATCTCCGCTCTTGTCTGGATCGCTTTTCTCGTTTTTACCCTGATATATGGGTTTGCCTCGAGAATTGATTACAGCGACGCAAGGACAGCCAGAATCACCATGATTCAGCACAATACCGACCCTTGGGCGCCTTCACGGCCGCCTACCTCTTATCAGCGTTCAATGGCTCTCTACAGGGAAGATTTTAATATACTGAGAAGGCTTTCTGACGAAGCCCTGGCGGCTCATCCCGATACAGACATGGTAGTCTGGTCGGAAACTGCCTTTGTTCCAAGGATCTACTGGCACCATAATTACCCGGGAGATGATCTTGGCCGCAACTTAGTTAGGGATCTTTTAACCTATGTTAACTCCCAGGATGTGCCCTTTGTTATAGGTAACGATGATGCCCGAAGGGATGCTAACATAAATCCTGACCCAAGGGAAAATCACCGTATTGACTATAATGCGGTCTTACTTTTCGACAGCCGTGAGGCCGTTTCCCTATATGTGGACAAGTATAGAAAACTTCACCTTGTTCCCTTTACCGAACATTTTCCCTACCAAAGGCAGCTGCCATGGATCTACGATGCCCTTAGAAATGCGGATACCCATTTTTGGGAGAAGGGAACCGAGGCAACGGTGATGAACTCCCGGGGGCTTAAATTCTCAACCCCCATTTGTTTTGAGGACACTTTCGGGTACATTACCAGGGATTTTGTCCGGAACGGGGCGGAAATCATTGTAAATCTTTCAAATGATGCCTGGTCGGCGAGTCTGGCGGCTCAGATGCAGCATCTTTCCATGGCTGTGTTCAGAAGCGTGGAAAACCGAAGGTCTATGACCCGTTCTACCGCATCA
>Ga0099364_10008949_pt1 | contig 13984 bp, 11 predicted proteins | sample TergutTh196P3_FD_73070 | JGI IMG/M metagenome (GOLD analysis project Ga0099364, IMG submission 73070) | Microcerotermes parvus P3 segment gut microbial communities from Pointe-Noire, Republic of the Congo - Th196 P3 | ecosystem: Host-associated > Arthropoda: Insects > Digestive system > Gut ...
GTATCAATATGCGAGAACTGCTGGCTTGTGATAACGCGCTCGGATTTCCACAGCCCGCTTTCGTTAATCTCATCAGTTAGTTTTTGCCATATTTTATATGCTGTTTTCATTAAAATTTCTCCGTTCTATATTATTTTAACATTGGTTTCGCGGGCGATTGATAATCGCCCCTACGAAAAATCGGGTTTCAAAACACATCTATTATATTGTTGTCCAACTCAATCTACGTCAAATATTTTCTTAATATTTCGCTTTTTTTTATTTCCGCCGCTTCAACACTGTGATAAAATCTCTGCGCTTCGTCATTTTCCGCCGTTAATAAAAAATACTCAAATATACCCATATTTTCAATGTATGATTCCATATGTGAGAATAACAGTCGGGCTGCGCCTTGATGTCTAAATTCTTTCAAGACATATATCCAGTCAACATATACTTGTAAATTTCCGCCAAACGAAAAACTGGAAACTATTGAAAAATCTATTCTCCCGATTGTTTTATTTTCTCCATCGTTGCAAAGCATACACCGTGATGAAGAAAAAACAGGATTTTTTAGTGCGGTTAAAGTTTCTTCTTTGAATTTATCAACATCAAAATCCCCTATAAATATGTCTGGTTCTGATATTCTGGCTTCCCGCTCAAATTTTACCAACATATCAAGATTTTCACTTGTTAACATTACAATATTCAAGTTCTTGTCCTCTCTTTCAGAAACCCGTAGGGGTCGCCGCGCTCAATTACTCCCAATCCAATATAACTTTTGCGGACTGCCCTTTTCTCATTACTTCAAAGCCTTTTTCAAATTCCGTATACGGGAAACGATGAGTAATTACAGGGCTTATATCAAGTCCCGACTGAAGCATCGCGCTCATTTTATACCATGTTTCATACATTTCACGCCCGTATATCCCTTTGATTGTCAGACTGCTGAAAATAACGTCATTCCAGTCAATCGCCGTACCTGCGTCATGCAATCCTAAAAGAACAATTTTTCCTCCGTGGAACATTACTTTAACCATCTGTCGAAACGCATCCGCGTTACCACTCATTTCAAGCCCGATGTCAAATCCCTCTTTCATGTTTAACTTACGCATTATACTACGCAAATCCTGTGTCCGCACATCGACCGCTTCTGTCGCACCCATTTTTTTCGCCAGTTCAAGCCTGTACGGGTTCACGTCTGTCACGACGATGTTTCTCGCCCCAATATGTCGCATTATCGCGGTACTCATTATTCCTATCGGACCCGCGCCAGTTATAAGAACGTCTTCTCCTACTGCGTCAAAAGACAGGCACGAGTGAACAGCGTTGCCGAGCGGGTCGAAACAGCTTATTATATCAAACGGTATATTCTCGTCGCACAGCCATATATTAGACGCGGGAATCGCCGCGTATTCGGCGAAAACTCCCTGCGTGGTCACGCCAATCCCCTGCGTATCCTTGCATAAATGCCGTCTCCCTGCGAGACAGTTTCGGCATTTGCCGCAGACAACATGACCCTCTCCCGAAACAAGCTGACCGATTTCATAACCTGCGGCGTTTCTCCCCGCCGCCGCAATAGTTCCGACAAACTCATGTCCGATAACCATAGGCGGTTTAATAGTCTCTGCCGCCCATTCATTCCAGTCATAAATATGCACGTCCGTGCCGCATATTGCCGATTTTTTTATTTTCACAAGTATATCGTTATCGCCAATTTTCGGCACAGGCACTTGTTCAATAGCAAACCCGCCTTCCTGCGGGAACTTTTTTACAATCGCACGCATAGTTTTCATTGTATTCCCTCACTTTATTATTTTATTGCTTACTGTTAATTTTTCCAAATATTATATAAAATTATAACAGAAAAATATGAATATTTCAATCAAAAACGCCCTCAATTTTTCGAAGGCGTTATTATATATTAAATAAATTCAAGATTGACATAAATTCGCAGTGTGCCGAGAGCATCACGTCCTACATTTCAATTTCCGAGGCAGTCTACTATTAATAATATATTTATTCTCGCTCTTATATTTTAAAGCCCTTTCAACTTCCTAATCTTGTCTCGCAGATACGCGGCTCGTTCGAAATCAAGATTTTTCGCGCTTTTCTGCATTTCCGCAGTCAATTCTTTAATTACCTTTTCTTTATCTTTAACCGAAAGTTTCTTTGCGTTTGATTCGTCCGCTTTATCTTCAATCTCTTTTGTGTCCCTGTCTTTCAAATCTATAATATCATGAACCGCTTTTACTATACTCTTAGGCGTTATGTTATTTTTCTCGTTATATTCCATTTGTATTTTACGTCTGCGGTTTGTTTCGGTTATCGCCCTTTCCATCGACCTTGTTACATTGTCGGCGTACATTATGACTTTGCCGTTGATATTTCTTGCCGCCCTGCCTATTATCTGTATAAGTGAAGTTTCAGACCTTAAAAATCCCTCTTTGTCAGCGTCGAGAATCGCAATTAGTGAAACTTCGGGTAAATCCAAACCTTCTCTTAACAGATTTATACCGATGATTACATCATATACGCCGCTCCGCAAATCTCTTAAAAGTTCCATTCTCTCTACAACGTCAACTTGGTGGTGAATATATCTCACTTTTATTCCGAGGTTATCCAAATATTCGGATAAATCCTCCGCCATTTTTTTTGTCAGAGTCGTGACGATTATTCTTTCTTTTTGTTTTATTCGTTTATTTATCTCGCCGATTAAATCGTCTATCTGTCCGTCTACTTTGCGTACTTCGACTTCGGGGTCAACCAATCCTGTCGGACGTATGACCTGCTCCGCTATTGATACAGAACGGTTTTTTTCAAATTCTGCGGGTGTCGCACTGACATACAGCACTTGATTAAGCTTGTTTAAAAATTCCTCAAAGCCCAAAGGTCTGTTATCATAAGCCGACGGCAATCTAAAGCCATAATCAATCAAATTCTTTTTTCTCGAATAATCGCCGCCGCTCATACCCCTTACTTGCGGCACGGTCACGTGCGATTCATCAATAATCATTAAATAATTGTCGGGAAAATAATCAAGCAGAGTATACGGCGTACTGCCGCTCGGACGTCCCGTAAAAATCCGCGAATAATTTTCTATCCCGCTGCAATAGCCTATCTCGCGCATCATCTCTATATCATAACGAGTTCTTTCCTCTATCCGTTGGGCTTCTATTAATTTATTATTCTCTGTGAAAAATTTTATTCTGTCTTCAAGCTCCTGTTCAATTTCGGAAATCGCCACTTCTATTTTATTTCTCCCTACGACAAAATGCGATGCGGGAAAAATCGTTGTAAATTTTATAAATCCCAAAGCTTCACCCGTGACAATATTTATCTCTGAAATTCTGTCTATCTCATCACCGAAAAACTCTATTCTTACCGCCTTTTCATTCGAGTTCGACGGCATAACCTCAACAATATCCCCCCTAACTCTGAATCTGTTTCTGTCAAGGTCAATATCATTTCTGTTATAATTAATGTCAACAAGCTGCGCTATAAATTCATTTCGGCTTATGTTCATGCCGACTCGCGCCGTAACAACTAAATGTTCATATTCAGAGGGGTCTCCCAAGCCGTATATGCACGATACGCTCGATACTATAATAACGTCATTGCGGGCGAGCAGAGACGACGTTGCGGAATGGCGCAGTTTATCAATTTCTTCATTTACCGCAGAATCTTTTTCAATGTATATATCTTTACCCGGGATATATGCTTCGGGCTGATAATAGTCGTAATAGCTCACGAAATATTCAACGGCATTATTTGGGAAAAATTCTCTGAACTCCGTGCATAGTTGGGCGGCGAGGGTTTTGTTATGCGCGAGAATTATCGTAGGGCGGTTGATATTCGCGATTACATTTGCCATAGTAAAAGTTTTTCCCGAGCCTTTCACTCCGAGAAGAACCTGTTCTTTATCTCCGTTTTCCAAAGCTTTTGACAATTTTTCGATTGCTTCTGGCTGGTCGCCTGTCGGCGAGAAAGGCGACACGAGCTGAAATTTGTTTTTTTGTTTCATTTTTTATTCTTTCCTCCGAAATAAAAACAAAGGTTTTGTTTTCTCTGAAACGAATATCTATATTTTATCATTTTAAATATGACAACTGTATGTCATATTTAAAATGTTTTTTTTGCAAGCAGTATGTCTGAATATAAAATAAAGCGGCAAAAAATAAATTTTTAACTGCTCGCGCTGTTATATCTTCTCATACCCAATCGCAAAGCTATAACAGCCAAAACGGAAAACACAATGCCTACACCCAAATAACAAAACATCTCAAATATACTGCATTTTTGCAGTAATACTGCTGTAGGCGCATTTACCATCGGAATCGTTGGCAGTATAAAAACAAAAAGATTTCTTACATATTTATTGGAAAATATCTCTTTGGGCTTGCTTGATATGTCCTCAACCATACCGCATATATTATCTAATCCGTCTACCCGTATAAATCTAAATGCGAGTGAATGAACCAATATTCTGAATCCCGTCATCACCATAACGCCGTTGACAACAAAAACAATATATAATAATACTTGAATGATTCCGATTTGTGTTCCTAAATACCCTATCTGGACAAATAATATAGTCACTAACGCTGTAATAGAAAACAGGCAGGACGTATCAATCGAGCCGATATTTATTTGAAACATCAAATTCAACGGCTTGAGAATAATTCTGTCAAATCTGCCGTCCGCTATCCCATTCAGAAATCTGTCCTGATTCGGGCGTATTATAGACCAGAAAATATACCCTACTATTTGTGATGTGCAGACTAAAATTAACATCTCATGTTTATTCCAACCTGCTATGCTGTCAATTTGTCCGTAAATAAACTCCATACATATAAACCCTAACATTGCGTTGAGAATATTTTGTATAACCATCAATATAAAATTAATTCTGTATATCGCCGCCGACATAGCGGCTAACTTGCAATGCAAACCAAAAAGTTTAAAATATTTGAACATTTCTATCAACCTCCTTAATAGATAAATATTTTTTTCCGATGCGGCAAAAAATGAATTTAACTGCTCGCACTATTATATCTTCTCATACCCAATCGCAAAGCTATAACAGCAAGAACTGATAATATGATAGATGCTCCCAAATAACACAGCATTTCGAACAAACTGCTTTTTCTCACTAAAACTGCCGCAGGCGCGTTTGCTATCGGAATAACAGGAATTACGAAAATAAATATATTTTTAACATATTTATTTGAAAATATTTCTTTTGGTCTATCTGCTATATCAATAATATTATAAAATATATTCTCTAATCCCTCAATTCTTATATATACAAATGCAAGTGAATATAATAAAAGTTGAAATGCCGCAAATATTAAAACTCCGTTTAAGATAAACAAGATATATAACAGTATTTGAATGATACCAATTTGTGTTCCCAATTCTCCTATTTGAATAATTATTATAATAATTTGTACGCCGCAAAACATTATATTTGATATAATATCTGCAGGTCCAATATTTATTTGGAACAGCAAATTTAACGGCTTAATAATCATTCTGTCAAAATCGCCTTTTGATATACCCCGTAAAAATTTATCTTGGTTGGGGCGTATATAAGTACAAAAAAGACCGAAAATCACTATGTTTGCCGTGCAAACTAAAATAATCATTTCCTGTTTATTCCACCCTGCGATACTTTCTACGCTTCCGTAAATAAAATCAATACATATAACTCCCAAAAGCGAATTAATTGTACCCTGTATAAACCCAAGTATAAAATTCGCTCTGTATATTGCCGATGACATAAGTGCCAATTTGCAGTGCATTGCAAAAATCTTAAAATATTTCATATTATTTTAACCTCCCACAGACGAGTATTTTTTAATCCCCATTCTAAAAATAATTTTGTTTAATACCAGTAAAAAAACAACCCAAAGAGTATGCGTAATCAATAACTCTATCATTTGATTCAAGTCAAACAAACCGAGATATATTTTCGTTGGCAGATATCCCCACGAAGCAAACGGCGTTCTTTCTAATATAGGCACGCTCCATTTCGGAAAGAAGTCAAGAGGTATAAACATACCTGTGGCTAAATTTAATAACACTACAAACGACCACATGACAGCTTCTGCATTTTCAAGCCAAAATGCCATATATCCGATAATCGAATTGAGCAACAGGCTTGTAATTGTTGAAATAAACAGGAATAATATCAAAAATACCATATTAACAAAGCTTAAATTCCATGTCAGATATTTATAAATAAACGGCATAGCCGCCAATACAAACAATGTCTGCGGTAGCATAGAAGTAAGGCGTTGCGATAAATTTTTGAAATACGCTAAAACATCAATATTATACGGCTTTAATAAAACCTGACCGAGCGAGCCGCCTTTTATCATTCCCATATAATCAGAGCCGAAAATGAACCGCCTGAAAAGCCCGCCGATAAAATAATATGTGATTATTGATGACAATGTATAACCATTCAATATCCTTTCCATATCCCCATCATAAACTAATCGCCAAAATAATATTTGCATTAAGATACCTAAGTTACTGAAAAGCAAATGTATAACCGTGTTAAAACGATAGTTAAACGAGTTTAAAAAATATAGTTTGAACCCGTATAAATATTTTTTCATTCTTTTTCTTCCTCCCTGTTCATCATTTCGAGTATAATCTCTTTGAACGGCATATCGGGGCGTTTGATTTCTTCGATAGTGCCGTCAAATGCTTTTCTGCCGTGATTTAATAAAATTACGCGGTCGCACGTTTCCTCTATATCGTCCATATAGTGGCTTGTGATGATTATTGTGACATTTCGCTGTGTTCTGTACTCCCTTAAAAATTTTCTTATGGCAATCTGGCTGTTCAAATCAAGCCCGATAGTCGGCTCATCGAGAAAAACAATCTCTGGGGAATACAAAAAACTGTTTATAAGTTCCATTTTCATACGTTCGCCGAGTGACAGCCGCCTGATTTGCATATTAAGCAAATGCGAAACTTCCAATAGTTCCGAAAGCATTTTAATATTTTCCCTGTATTCAACATCGGGAACGTCATATACAAGCTGTTGGTAGCGGAAAGAATCAATCGCGGGTAAATCCCAGTTTATCTCGTTTTTGTTGCCCATGATAAAGCATAGCTTTTTGAGAAACGCTTTTTTTCTCTGCGTGGGAATATACCCCGCAATCTTGACCGTGCCGTTCGTTGGGTATAAAATCCCCGTGAGCATTTTCAGAGTGGTAGTTTTACCCGCGCCGTTTTCGCCGAGCAGTCCGACAATTTCGCCTTGATTTATAGAAAAATTGATGTTATCGACTGCTTTTTTGTCGATATATTTTCGCTTAAATAAATCCTTGACTGTGTTTTTAAAACCCTCTGGTTTTTCGTGTACGCGATAGATTTTTGATAGATTTTCTGCGGTGATTGTTTTGTTCATTTTTGAATCCTCCTAAAAATAAAAACAGCAACGCAGGCGTCGCCAAAAAATGGGAACGCACCACGTTGCTAAAGTTATTATAATTATTAACAACGATATTAAATTTTATCGGCAATTTATAAAATCGTCGATATTTAGTATAGCATAATTTATTTGTTTTGTAAATACTGTAAATGTTAAATAAATATGAATTATAGACTTTTTTTAACACGATAGCCCTTGATTTTTTCACTAAACCATGATATAATAAGATAAGACAATTCTATAAATTGCTGATATAATTAAATACGTTAATAATCAATGATTTTTAGCGACGCGGCGTTTCTTAATTTTATGGAACGCAAGCGTTGCTATTTTTATTGAAAACAAAGGCAGAATAAATAAGATATTTTTCTAACAAGCAAAACCCCGCATAAACTTTCACAGCAACAATAAAAAGCGAAATCTTTTCAAAATTTCACAACGAGTTGAAATATAACAAAAAATATGGTATAATAAAAGTGATATGAAAAAGAGTGACAGATTGAAAACCGAAGATAAAAAATCAGCCGTAATAAAAAATTACGACGCGAGGAAATACTCAAAACCATTATATTTTAGAAAAGGAGATTAACAATGATTTACAATCAATTTGGTTCGACCGCTAAGAAAGTATCGGCGATAGGGTTCGGAGGTATGCGTTTCTTAGCGGAAGAGTATAAGAAAGATGACAAGATATGCGCGGAGCTTGTGCTTGAAGCTCATGAAAAAGGGATTACGTATTTTGATACCGCACCCGGATACTGCGACGACCGCAGTGAAATTATAATGGGGGAAGCTTTCAAGCAAATGAAATACGGCGAGTTTTATGTTTCAACAAAATGCGCGCTTTGGAATGCGTCAGACGCCGACGGCGCACGCAGAATGATTGAACAATCCATGAAAAGGCTCAACGTCCCAAAGATTACGTTTTATAATCTTTGGTGTTTAAAAAACATTGATGAATACCGCCAGATAACAGCTAAGGGCGGCGTATACGACGGCATATTGAAAGCAAAAGAAGAAGGGCTTGTCGAACATATCTGCTGTACTGTCCACGCAAATAGCGAAGAAACGGCGGAGATAATAAATGAAGGGCTTGTTGAGGGCATCACTCTCGGCTATAATGTGTTGAATTTCGCATATCGGCGCGCAGGAATTATGGCGTGTCACAAAGCAGATAAAGCTGTTGTTGTGATGAACCCGCTCGGCGGGGGAACAATCCCCCAATATTCTGAACGGTTCAAATTTTTGACAGAGGGAAGCGGCGACAGCGTTGTGACGGCGGCGTTGAAATTTCTTGTCGCGCACAAAGAAATAACGGTAACGCTGCCCGGTATATCCACTTCCGCACAGCTTGACGAAGCATTGCTTGCCGTTCAAAATCTGCCTGTTGTTGACGATGCTTATCTTAAAGCATTGTCTGAAAAACTCGGCGTAGAACTCAATACCCTGTGTACAAACTGCGCTTATTGTGATGATTGCCCCGTCGGCGTACCGATTCCCAAGATGATAGAATCATATAACGAAAAACTGTTGTCGAACAGTGAAAATATGGAAGCGGTTAAAAATAAACTGCTGTATCACTGGGGCGTTGCTCCCGAAACGGCGAAAGATTGTACGGAATGTGGAAAATGCGAGGAACTCTGTACCCAAAAATTGCCCATAATTAATAGACTTAGAGAGATAGGGCAGTTGTAATACGCAGTAGAGAGCAGTAGGGGCTGGCATTGCCCGTCCGCAAACTATCGCAATTTTCGCAGAAAATTTATATTTTGTACGGGAGGAACTAAAAAATGAAGAAAATAGTTATTATGTTTTGTATGTCAATATTATTAATCACGATTTACGGATGTACAGAAGAATCTATTTCTGTAGAACGCTTGAAAAATAATGCCACATTCTTTTTCATAGATGATGATGAAGAATTTGAAATAAAAAGCGGAGGTGAAATTCCGCAGGAATTAAGGTTTTACTATTTTGCATATAGTGAGGAAAGCATTTTTCGTGAATTAAATAGATATCGTAGTTCTTCAGATGGAAAAGATATAGGACGTTACGAAGCAACTTTCAGAATAGCTGTTAACAAAAGCGAAAAATATGAAGTAGATTATTATGATAATCCGATTGCAATAACATGGGCTGAAACCCCCGATATAAATTTTCTTACAGCAGATTGGTTGGTTGTGCCGAAGTCTGTCACATTTGATCTATCTGACATATCAATTCTTATTGATAATTACGTAATGGATAAATATGTTGGAGGAGCAAAAACTTCAGAAGAAAAAGAACGCCTAAATAATATGAGATTAAAACCAAACACTACTTATTACGCTTGGGCAGTATGTCTGGGAGGGAGTATATTTGCAGGAACAGAAATTATACCTGTTTCAATGGAGAGAGATTGGATTAATGATAATAACCAACTTGTAATTTTGGAGGATTATACAGTAAAAAGTTTTACGACTGATCCTCTTATATCAATCGGTATGGAACAACCCCCTTCTTATCCAGTTATAACCGAGAGATATGGTAATGGTATACGTGTCGAATTTAAAGGCGGAGTCTCCTCATATAGGTACTATTATGCATATTCTACAAGTAATGAGCCACCTGCTGTAGAGTCTGAACATTGGCAATTAGCCCATAAGACATCTGGAAACGAACGTTTTATAGTTCCTTCTGTAGGAACTTTGTATTATGATATTTGGGAATCATTGCCATTTGATACGAAGATTTATGTCTGGAGTTACTGTGCAGGTGGCGAATTCTATGGTAATTTATATAAAGATTCCGAAGTAGCTCCTTTGCACACAACCGAGCCTTTTTACTCTGATAAGCCTGAAGAACCTATATACTATATTACAATTGAACCTGATGTTTTAGAAAAATATTTTAATAGAAAATAATTATATTTTATGCCGATGATATTTCGAGTATTAAATCTAATAACCATTTTCTACACATCAATAATATATATAACATAGCTTAAAATTAAAAAGGGATAAAAATTATGAAAGATTCTACAAAAAAAATTTTTGAAGATTTGTTTTCAGATTACAGGGCTTTGGAAATCGTCAAAAGTGAAATAATTTCAGCGTATGATATTTTGATAACTTGTTATTCAAATAAGAAAAAAACTATGCTCTGCGGAAACGGAGGGAGCGCATCTGACTGCGAACATATCGTCGGTGAATTTATGAAAGGATTTAAACTAAAACGCCCGCTTTCGACGGGGATTTCAATATTGGATAATTTACAGACGCCTTTACGTTCTCTCTCGCTTGTCAGTCAGACAAGTCTTATAACGGCGATAGCCAATGATATAGGCGCAGATTATATATTCGCGCAGCAGGTCTTGGGATATGCGGACGAGGGAGATGTTTTAATTGCGCTTTCAACGTCCGGAAACGCCGAAAATATTCTTAACGCCGCTCATACCGCGCACGCTTTAAAATGCAAGATTATAGTTTTAACGGGTAAAAACGGAGGAAAATTGGGAGATATTTGCCGCGACAGCGACAATTATTGCATAATAAAGCTTCCGTCTGATGAAACATATAAAATTCAGGAACTCACTTTGCCCGTGTATCATGCGTTGTGCGCGGCGGTTGAAAACGAATTTTTTGAAAAATAAAATATTTATAGTATATTTTTGGAGGAAATTATGGGCAAAAAAATTTATATGGTCGGCAACGCACATTTAGACCCCGTATGGCTTTGGCGGTGGCATCAGGGTTTTGCGGAGATTAAAGCTACTTTCAAGAGCGCACTTGACAGAATTGAGCAATTCGGCGATTTTGTGTTTACAAGTGCTTGCGCCGCTTATTATGAGTGGGTAGAGGAAAACGAACCCGAGATGTTCAGGCAGATACAGGAAGCCGTGAAAAATAAAAAATGGAGCATTGCGGGCGGAATGTGGATTCAACCCGACTGCAATATTCCGAGCGGCGAGAGTTTCGCACGGCATTTATTGATTAGTCAGCGTTATTTTAAAGAAAAGTTCGGAAAAATCGCGAAAACAGGATATAACGTAGATTCTTTCGGACACAATGCGTCATTGCCGCAAATCTTTGCAAAAAGCGGCATACACTCTTATGTATATATGCGCCCCGATGCTTACGGCGAGAAAAAATATCCGTTCAGTTCTAATCTGTTTAAATGGGAAGCTCCCGACGGCAGCGAAGTTGTGACTTACAGGATACTCAATAATTATAACATGAATTTATCAGACGGGGATTTCGAGCTTTTGCAGAACAAAGCGATTGCAGACAATCAAGATAAAATGTTGTTTTACGGCGTGGGCAATCATGGCGGCGGTCCAACTGTCAGAATGATTGAAACGATTGAAAGCCGCCGCGAGAAGATAAAAGATTTTGAATATATTTACGCAGGTCCCGAAGAATATTTTGAGAATATAATGCGGGAAAATTATAATCTGCCTATTCTGAAAGGAGATTTACAGCACCATGCGAGCGGTTGTTACAGTGCGAACTCGCAAATTAAAACTTTAAACAGGGAAGCGGAAAACAGGCTTGTAACCGCAGAAAAATATAATATTCTCGCAAATGAACAGAAGGGGCTGAAATATGATAATGCGCGTTTTAATTATGTGTGGAAAAATATGCTGTTTAACCAGTTTCACGATATAGCCGCCGGCTGTTCGATAAAAGAAGCGTATGCCGACGCAACCGAGATGTTAGGCGAGTCGCTTGCAATAAGTTCTAAAATTATAAATTCGGCAATCCAAAAAATTTCATGGAATATAGATACGGCAAAAACCGTAAAATATCTAAGCAAAGATATGGACTGGGGACTGTGGGAGCAAGCGGACTTAGGCTCGCCGCTTGTGATTTTTAATCCGCTCTCTTGGTCTGTAAAAGTTCCTGTAACTATAAATAACAACAGGATTGCGTATGTTGAAAACTCGGACGGAGTTAAAACGCCCGTTCAGGTAGTCCGCGCCTCGCAGACCAACGGTCGCGACGGCTCTTTTAATTCGCTGTTTATCGCGGAAGTTCCGCCGCTTGGCTATGCGACATACTGGGCGTATTTAAACGGTGAGAAAACGCATTTTAATACTAATCTGCACATCGGCTATTATGAAATATCGAATGAGTTTATTACAGTAAAATTTGATGAAGTGACGGGAAATATAAACAGTTTTATTGAGTGGCAGCCTGAAAGCGGCGGTCATAAAAACGGTTGGGACCATATGCTCACATCTAAAACCGTCGTGATAGATGACGCGAAACAGGATACATGGAGCCACGGAGTTTTCACGTTTGATAAGATATGCGGCGAATTTACGGAGCCGACGTTTGAAATTATTGAACGCGGGAATGTAAAAGTCACGCTAAGAATTACGCATAAATATGAAACAAGCGAAATCCGTCAGGATTATACGCTTTATCCGCACTCGAAAAATCTTGAAGTTGACGTGAAAATTATAAATAACAGCAAATTAAAAATATTTAAGTTGTGCTTCGAGTTAGATACGGACAAGCAAAAGCAAATGCGCGCAATCTATGATATACCGTTCGCGCATATTATAAAAGAAGCCAACGGCGAAGAGGAGCCGTCTCAAAATTTTGCGTGTGTTGAAGACGGCAAAAACGGTTTGGCTGTCTTGAACAAAGGCAAGTATTCTTATTCGGTTAAAGACAACGAGATAAGATTTATCGCGGCGCGTTCATGTGTTTTCGCCGACCATTACGGAGTTCACAACGGTATGCGTGACGGCAGATATGAGTATCAGGACCAAGGCGTTATGTATTTTAAATATGCCCTTCGCGCCTATTCGGGTAAATTCGAAGATAACGCAAGCGAAATAATTAAATCAGGTTGGGAGCTTAATACGCCTGTTTATTATATTGCGGAAACGTATCATAAAGGGGATTTATCGCAAAAATTCAGCGCGATTAATATAAATCAGGATAATATTATATTATCGTCGCTTAAAAATGCGGAGGATAACGACGGAACTGTTTTGAGATTTATAGAAACATCGGGAAAAACCACGCAGACAGATATAAAATATTTTGATTTTGATTTAAAATTAAGTTTCTCGCCGTTTGAGATTAAAACAATTAAAATAAAAGACGGCGGTTATTCCGAAATAAAACTCACGGAATTAGATTAGAGGAGTAAAATAAATGTATAAAATCGGAGTAGATATAGGCGGAACAAAATGCGCGGTCGTCTTGGGTGAAATTATTGATTCAAACGCAATCTTTATCGAAAAATCTTTTTTTCCGACAATAAAAGACGGCGGTTATGAGACGACGCTCTCAAAAATCGAGAGTGAAGTTGAAAATTTAATTGTAAACGCGAACTTAAATTTTGATGATATAGATTCGATAGGGATAAGCTGCGGCGGACCTTTGGACAATAAAAACGGGATTATTTTGTCGCCGCCTAATCTGCCCGATTGGGATAATGTTAAAATCCGCGAGCGGTTTGAAAATAAATATAAAATAAAAAGCGTACTCGAAAACGACGCCAACGCTTGCGCTCTCGCCGAATGGAAATTCGGCGCGGGAAAAGATAAAAATTTAAAGA
>Ga0099364_10008950_pt1 | contig 13982 bp, 10 predicted proteins | sample TergutTh196P3_FD_73070 | JGI IMG/M metagenome (GOLD analysis project Ga0099364, IMG submission 73070) | Microcerotermes parvus P3 segment gut microbial communities from Pointe-Noire, Republic of the Congo - Th196 P3 | ecosystem: Host-associated > Arthropoda: Insects > Digestive system > Gut ...
CCTTGTCGTGTTCGTCTTCTATATCTCCAAAAATTTGTTCTATCAGGTCTTCGAGTGTCAGCAGTCCGGATGTTCCTCCGTATTCGTCTACTACTATTGCTATGCTTCGATGTTCCTGCATGAAAAGCTGCATCATCTTGTTGCCCGACATCGTTTCGGGAACAAAAGTCAACCTGTGTATCATCGACTGCACCGACGGCGGATTTTTAAACAGCTCTTTAGAGTGAACATAACCTGAAACCTTATCTATTTCTTCGTTATAGACGATTATTTTTGAAACGCCGGTGTCCACAAATTTTTGTCTTAGCTCAGCTATCGGAGTGTTTTCTTCTACGGCAACAATATCTGTTCTGGGTATCATACAGTCGCGTAGCTTAACCGTCGAAAAATCAAGCACGTTACGTATGATTTTTGCATCGGGAGACGCATCCTGAAAATCAGAGAAAAAACCGGGCTCGGTTACTGACAAAAATACTGCCAAACCAAAGAACACGGTAAGAGCAACGACAATTTCTATCGCCACATTAGTGATATTGGGCAATAAAAGTAGCGTGTACGCAACGCTCAGAGAGACCATAGCCGTATAAAACAGCGCTTTTTGCCGTTCAATCTTCATCTTCACTTTCATTTTCAACTTCTTCTTCCCTCATGATAATTGAAGCCCGTCCTCTGCTAAGTCTTATGTTTGTAAAGTCGTCATTAGCTGTAAAGCTGTCGCCCGTGGCTACTGAGCCGTCAAATTCTGTTATGCGGGTAAACTGTTCGGAATAAATGATTGCCCTGCGGGTGTCCCAAAATAACTGTTCTGTTTCCAGCACACTACCGTCAGCTCTGGTCAGCACCACATTATCTCTTGCTTCCCACAGTTCCTCCTTTTTATCGTATCTTGCCCAATTAGCTGTCACCTCGCCGTTGAGGTCTCCGCTTGCTTCGTAGAAGCGCACGAGCAGCCCTTCGGGATATTCGTCGCGCGGCTCGGATGACGAATTAAACTGTTTCATTATTGGCGTTATCATCCTCATTTGCAGTCGGGCAGAATCAGACTGTAAAATTTCCAAATTTTCGCCAACCATGTCCGGTTCGATTTCAATATCAATGTACCTGTTTACAACTGCCATGTCGTTCGAACACGACCACAGCAATGCTGCTAAAGACAGTATAATCAGCCTGTTGCGCGTCATTTCTTACTGTGCGAAACGTATTGTTGTGCCTTCATTAATCCAACAACCTACTCTAACTGTTGCGCCTTCGCTAATGCCTCTGAAAAATGCTTCTTCGCTTCTCGGAAAATGCCGCGAAAATGTTCTTATAAGCTCATCGGCTGTTCGAGCAACGTCGGTGTCTACCCGTCTGGCAGTCTGCAGTTTGTCTACTGCCACCAAATATACGTATGACTGTTCGAACGCCTCCTCGCCGCATCTGGGTCCGCTGACATATATATTTGCCAGCAGGATGTAGGGCATACCCCAGTCGGGACGCAACCTGATAGCCTCAAGGGTGTATCGCCTGGCGTCGGTAAATCTGTTATATTTAGACAGCATTATGCCGGCTAACAGATAATTGTATCGCGCCTTGTCGAACGGGTTGGTTTCCTGCCTGATAGCCTCTTCGAAATATTCTATAGCCCGTTCGATGTTATCTCTTCTGAAGAACAACATCCCCATGCTGTAAGCTGCTGCTGCCGACGGGTTTAAGGCATACTGCTGCTCGGTAGCCATTTCAAAGAGTTCTGCATCGGTACACTCTTTTCGGGTGAGCATACTTGTTACTTTTCGCAGAAATTCGGCGTCATTTTTGTTGTCCTCGTACTTTTCGCCGTAAATTGTTATCAGGTTTTCGCATGTTGCGGCTGTGCTGTTTGCGAATGTTTCGTCAAACTGGTCTCGCGCGCGGGCTAATTCCTCGCCCATCTTTTCGTCTGACGTGTGGACAATGGCGTAGCTTATGGCATCGTTGACCGTGTTATAGTTGTCAAGCAACTCCTCGTCGGACAACATCATTTCCCTATGCTGCGAAAAAATAATACGCATATAGTTTGCATAAACATTCGCCGTTGTTTGCTCTTTTTGAGTTTCCATTATGTTCTCAAGCAAACTCATTATTCTCGGCTGATTTTCAGGCGTATCAGCAAACCGAAGCATATCCTGCAACAATTGTATCTGATAATTTGCCCTTGCCTGAGGGCGCAGTTCGATACCCCGTTCCCACACCGAAAGTAACGTGTCTACCAACGCGCTGCGTCTGTCCTGATTTAATTCCCGGCTAATGTAATGTCTGTACATATCCGCGCCGCGCGGGGTAAGATTGACTGACGACTGAGGACAATCTCTCCAAAGTATGCGCCAGTTGGCAATAGCGGCATCATAATTGCGTTGCCGGAAATCCTGGTCATACAACGTTAGAGCCCTGGCACAATTTATGCTATCCTGCCCGATACCGAACCGTGTACCGCTCACTGCACCCGTTTGCGCTGAAACGTTGGCAGTCAAAAATAAAATTATTACTAATAAAACTAATCCCAAAAAATTACCTAATCTCTTCATTTTAAATTAAACTTAACAATATTTACTAATCCAAATAACACTAAATTTGGTTCGGCAAAGGTACGCTTTTTCATTTTATTTACAAAAAAATTAATATCGCCACCCGTAAAAATTGTCACCAAATCGGGAAATTTTTTTCCGAACAAATCTATATAATAATTTACCTCAAAAACCATGCCATTTTGAACGCCCGATACGATAGCGGAGGAAGACGAGCTTCCAATTAGCTCATAATCATCTGTTTGCGAAAGCAAAAATAATTTTTGCGTATAATCGTTCAGCGCCCGAAAACGCATATTCAGTCCGGGCGAAATATTTCCTCCGTGATAATTTCCATCCTTGTCGATAAAATCAATTGTCAAGGCTGTGCCGGCGTCAAAAACTAAGGCGTCTTTGCCGGGAAAAAGGCTGTGAGCCCCAACAACAGCCGCCAAGCGGTCTTTGCCTAACGTTTCGGGCGTTGTGTAAAGGTTGCGTACCGGCACGGGCGTATCAGCCGTCAGTTCCATAAAATGCCCCGACTTCTGCGACAGAGCATCGACAACATCCTGACCTGCAGCGCCAACACTTGATATTATACAAGCATCCGCCTGCGGCAACGACATTATATAATGTATCAAGCCGGCGTTTTCGGCAACCGAAAAAGATACGACGGAACATATTTCACTATCCTTCGCAAAAGCAACTTTAACAAACGAGTTGCCGGCATCTATGCAAATGGTTTTCAGTACTATTTCACAGAAAATTTATAAATTGTTTGCGATTTATATACTTCTCCGGGTCGCAGTATTGTGGACGGGAACGTTGGCTGGTTTGGCGAATCGGGAAAATGCTGCGTTTCGAGGCACAATCCTGCCCTGCGCACGTATCTGGCGCCATTTTTTCCTATCAATACGCCGTTAAGGAAATTTCCGGCATAAAATTGCACTCCGGGTTCGGTGGTAAATACCTCCATAAACCGTCCGCTTTCGGGCTCGTAAACAGTTGCCGCTAAGGCTAATGAGCCGTTGCTGTTGCGCAACACCCAGTTGTGGTCGTAGCCCGCGCCAAGCCGCAATTGTTCGAAATCAGCGTCAATGCGGTCGCCTACCTTATGGGGCGTGGTGAAGTCCATAGGCGTGCCGGCAACTTCGGGCAAATTTCCGGTGGGTATCAGTGTGTTGTCAACCTCGGTGTATCTGTCGGCAAAGATAGTCATCAGATGGTCGGCAATAGTAGGCTGTTTGCCTGCCGAAAGGTTGAAATAACTGTGGTTGGTAAGATTAACCGGAGTAGCCTTGTCGGTAACAGCGTGATAATCAATTATTACCTCGTTGGCGTCGGTCAGGGTGTAGGTCACCGTAACTTGCAGGTTTCCGGGATAGCCCTCTTCTCCGTCCTTGCTGACGTATGTCAGTTCAATAATGTTGCGGTCAGGACCTTCAACTGTTTTTGCAACGGTCCATATCACGCTGTTGAAACCCACAATTCCGCCGTGCAGGTGGTTTTCACCATTATTTGTTGCTAAGGTGTATTCCACATCGTCTAATGTGAACTTGCCCTTTGCAATACGATTTCCGTAGCGCCCAACAATCGCACCGAAATATGGGTTGCCGCCTACGTATTCGGGACTAAGATAACCGTCTATGTTGTCGAAGCCCAAAACTACATCCCCTATTTTATCGGCTTTGTCGGGAACGTGCAATTCGGTGATAATTCCGCCAAAAGTGGTTACTTTCATCACTACGCCATTATTGTTCGTGAGCGTGTAGAGCTCCGCAGCCTGTCCTTGATACTGCCCAAAAGCCTCTTTTTCAATACCGGCTTGACTGCCTGTACCACCGCCGCCACACGAAACCAAGTTAACGGCAACCGTAAAAATCAAAATATTTTGTCTTGTCATTTTAAAAAAATATTAAAGGTTAAATAATTTTGCAAAGTAAACCTTTTCTTTTGAAAAAAACAAAAAAAAAATTATCAGGTGCATTTAAAATTTTCGCGAATGTTAGGGGAAGATACACAATCAACAAACAATCAATTATTTTTTTGTTCTTTCTAAAATAAATATTTACCTTTGCGCCTAATTTTTAATTCTTAATTCTTTCATGACCAGTCTATTTTTGTTAATGTTGCCATTTGTCAGTGTTCTTCCCTGCGAACACGACATTTCCCCTGACAATGAGTTATTTGCCTCCAAGCCCGTTGAAGTACAACTTTTAGACAGAAATCTTAGTCGGGCAAGCGCAGCGGCGAATACCGCTAACGCTGTCGACTTAACCTCCTTTGGCGGCAGTTTCGCAGCCGGCGACTATCTTGTTTTCAGGAACGTGAACTTTGAAGCCGGCGGTTATAAAATGTTTATGCTTGTTCTTGCTGCAAACAGCGACAACGCCGGAAAAAAAATTGAAATCAAAACAGGTAGCCCGTCGGCTAACAAAATTGGCGAGGTAACTATTACCTACACGGGTAGCAATCGCCTTGCTCTGTACTTGAACGAAGGCGGGACTTCCAACATTAGCGCCACTATCGTAAGCAACAACGGAAATATACCCGGACGCGCCCCGTCAACTCACCCTGACTATGAAGCTCACCACGAGGAGCTTGCTATTTTTAAACCTCATTACTCAAACATAACGGGCAACATAACGGGCGTTCACGACGTCTACCTTGTCTTTCCGACGGCAACCGAAGTGGATATGGATTTCTTTGTCTTTTCGACTTACAGCTTTGTTCCCTACGCTGATACCGACCCCGTTGGCGCCGACCTGCCTAACACTTACAATGCAATTACAGAAGCTCCCGGTGAGCGCGATGCCCGTATGAAATGGTGGCGCGACGCACGATACGGAATGTTCATACATTTTGGACCATACGCCTACATGGGTGGACATCAACTGAATCCCGACGGAACAAAAGGAGACATAATGCCAAACGAAGCAGAATGGATTATGAGGCAAACTCCGCCAAACAGCAGTGTGGATAGAAACAATTACAGAAAAAATGTGGGCGCAAACTTCAACCCTGCTAATTTTGACGCCCGAAAGATTGTAACGCTTGCCCAAGATGCCGGACAAAAATACATAGTGTTCACAGCGCGACATCACGACGGTTTCAGCATGTATGACACTAAAATAAGGCAACACAGGGATTGGTCTATAACAACGGCAGCAAATACAAACCATGACGGCTTCACACGCGATTTGTTGAGAGAGCTTGCCGACGCCTGCAAAGAGACCACAGGTACAGAACGGAAAGTGAGATTTGGCGCCTACCTCACTATGCCCGACTGGTATGACCTCACCCAATACCCGAGATACGGAAATTCGACAGCGGGACAGAACGAACATCACGGCACAGACAGATTAAGCTGGAGTTTTAACGGCACAAACCCGCAAGAACGTATGAACAACAAGGCAGACTATCTTGCGCGACTGAAGGGACAGGTCAGAGAACTTATTGTGGACTACCAGGCGCATATTATTTGGTGGGACGATGCTAACATGCAGAAACTGACGCGAGAAGAAACATACGCGCTATATCATTACATTCGTTTCCTAAACCCCGATGTCATTACTAACAACCGTATTTTCACAGACCGGATAAGCAATCGCAGAACGGCAAGAAGCCTTGACTTTTACACGGCTGAAAACACGATGGCAACTATCACTTCAAAACTGACCGACGATGTCGAAGCCTGCATGACTCTGAACGGCAAATGGGGTTTTCACTACACAGATGTCAATTGGAAACCTCCCGTTGAGGTTATCAATATGCTTATGCGTATGAGCGGCTATGGCGGCAACTTGCTTTTGAACATTGGACCCGACGGCAAAGGCGATGTCCCGCAGGCAAGTCAGGAAATCCTTCGCGAAGTAGGCAAATGGCTCGAAAAAAACGGCGAGGCTATTTATGGCGCTCGTCCGGCGTTCTATGAAACCTCCGAAATGCCGCCCGGACCACCACACAGCGTATACACAACAGCTAAGGAAGGAAAACTTTTCATACACATAATGCCATCATTTACAAACAATGTGATTGAACTGCCAGCTATGAAAAACAACATAACGGGAGTTAGAACTCTAAACAATGACAGCGCAGTTAATTATCGCATTTCAGAGGGCAAAATATTTTTTGATATTGCAAATATAGTCAGAGACCCTTACAACACAATCATTGAAGTGAGTGTTGACCAATGAATTAATATTTTCTTTTAATTTAAGTATCTCTTGATGATTCAATCTTATATACAAAACTGTCAGCGCGGTAATAGCCCACGTTCCATTCTACCGGTCGTCCGCCCGGGTCGTATACAAAACGTTTTCTTTTCAGTACCGGGTCGCCAAATTTTAGCTCCAATTTTCCGGCTATATACTGGTCTGCCGGTCGTGCGCTGATTTCCTCTTTCGAAAGTTTTACCACGGTGTGATAATCTTTTTCAAGGATATCGTACAGTGGACGTGAAAAATCTTCATCGCCTGTCAATCCTATGCGTGGATTGAAATAGGAAATGAAATTTACAAACGGCTTCTCCTTGCTGCCTCTCAACCGCTCTATTTTTAGAATTTTTTGGTCATTGGCTACATCAAAAAAATTACATATATCTTCCGGGGGTTTTACCCATCCGATGAACAACTCGTAGTTCCTTACTTCAATTCCCATTGCTCTCATTTCCTGCGAAAAGCTGAGCCAGTTATGCGCCATCGAAGCAATTGTTACATCTGCTACAACTGTTCCTACGCCTTTGCGTCGTATCAACAAACCTTCGTACACTAATTTGTTGATAGCCTGACGCATCGTACTGCGTGATACGCCTAACTGTTTTGCAAAATCAACCTCGTTAGGAAGCTTTTTCCCTTTTTGGTACATGGGATTTTTGATTTCATCTCTTATCCCGTCTTCTATCTGTACGTACAAGGGAACATGGCTTTTATGGTCCAATTTTATAAACATGATAAAATATTTTTTACAAAATTAATGTTTTTTTCTTTTTTATTTGCAAATATAAAAAAAATATATTTATTTTGCAGTTTATTATATTTGTATATACATACGTACATTAATTTATTATGTATAGATATTATTTAGGCATTGATATAGGCGGTTCGCATATTTCGTGCGCTCCGGTCGATACAGTAACAGGCGAAATCCTCCACGACAGGATTTATACGGCTACTGTGGATTCCTGCAGTTCATGCGCGTCTATAACTCAAACGTGGATAAAGCATATATCGGCGACAGTAGCCGATATTGACGGCAGTATGGAAGGCGTCGGGCTTGCCGTTCCGGGTCCGTTCGACGAAAAGCGTGGTATATCGAAGATTGCCGGAGTGCAGAAGTTTGACGCCCTTTTTGGCTTGAATATCAGGGAAATAATCAGGTCGGCGCTTGACGATTCGGCTACACCGGTCATGTTCGTTAACGATGCAGCTGCTTTTGCGTTAGGCGAATACCATGGTGGCGCCGCAAAAGGAAGTGCGCGCACATTAGTTGTCACCCTTGGCACCGGCTTTGGAAGCACGTTCCTGATAGATGGCGTTGTGCAACAGCGCGAAAACGCAAAAGAGGGTATTCCCGCAGATGGCTACCTCTACAACATCCCTTACGGGGAAAGCATTGCCGACGATTATTTTTCAACGCGCCGGTTTGTGCGGCGATGGAAAGAAAAAACAGGTGCAGATATTGGCGGAGTAAAGGAAATCTATGAAAAAGCCGTTGCCTTTGATAGCAATGCGTTAGATATTTTCGACGAGTTCACTAACGACCTCGCCCGTTTCATTTCGTCGTGGCTTGAGCGGTTCCAGCCCGACACTTGGGTAATTGGAGGCAACATAGCAAAAGCGGCGCCATTTTTTTTAGACAAGCTAAAATACAGATTGTCTGACTTCACGAAAGTGCAGATAAAAATTTGCGAACTCCGGGAAAAAGCGCCTATAGTTGGCGCAGCAATGAACCTGAAAACACAGAATGTCGGATTTTTGTGCGGTGCTTGCCACCACGCTGTCGCCGGCAAGCGCGTTAACGGACAATTTTTACCTCCGGTAAAGACGGCGGCAAGCAGCAAGGGACGCTATGATATTTATCCGTCTTTCCCGCTGGGGGCAGGCAAAATACAGGCTGGCACAGCAGCGCTTGCCGGCTGGATAGCGCAACGCCGCACAGTAGTGATTGACGGCTACGCAGGCGTTTACTGGGACAGGTTAGTGGAAGAGCTAAACGAGGCATTGAAAAAAAAGGGCAAGAACGTCCGCTGGTTTCATGTAGACGCAGCTATGAAGCCTTCAGCTGAAACAGACCGGATGTTGCAACCATTTCTTGGTGGCGACGACCCTGTGTTCGGTAAAATAACCGATTTGAAACTTGCTGACTGGTTCGACGCCGGTAAACTGAAACTTCTGCAACCCGACCCTGAAGCCGACATCAATGTTTTAGCAGGCTGTGGTGCGGCATTAGCAGGCTGGGAGGGCTGCCTGATGTATGTAGACTTGCCCAAGTTCGAACTGCATTTTCGCACAAAAGCCGGTGAGGCGACCAATCTTGGCGCCGATACTCTGTTTGACAGTCAGCAAGCATATAAACGCTTCTATTTTGTGGACTGGCGTGTGTTAGACGAACATAAAGCAACTGTTTTGCCTCACATTGGTCTAATTGTAGACGGGCAACGACCGGACAAATATCTGTCCATGTCAGGCGACGAGCTTCGAAACGGACTTGACGCTATGAGCCGCAACTTTTTCCGTGCGCGCCCTCTTTTTGAGCCCGGAGCCTGGGGCGGTAGCTGGATGCTCGACAATATAGACGGGTTGAACCGCGATGTACCTAATTTAGCATGGTCGTATGAACTGATGACCCTCGAAAACGGACTGATGTTGGAAAGTGACGGCTACAGGTTAGAAGTGTCGTTCGATTTCGTGATGTACCACCGGTATCGTGAGGTGCTGGGCGATTGTGCCGACAGATTTAAGTATGATTTTCCTATACGTTTCGACTTTTTAGACACTTTCGATGGCGGAAACCTTTCGGTGCAGTGCCACCCGCGCCCCGAATACATTACCGAAAAATTCGGAATGTCCTTCACACAGGACGAAACGTATTATATCGTTGATTGTAAGAACGAACCGACAGTTTATCTTGGTTTTCAGGAAGGAATAGACCCCGAAGAATTTCACGCTGCATTGGTCAACAGTCAGGAAAAAAATCAGCCTTTGGATGTCGAAAAGTTCGTGCAGAAGCATCCTGCCCGCAGGCACGACCTTTTTCTGATACCAAACGGGACTATACATGCCTCCGGGAAAGATAATTTAGTGCTCGAAATCAGTAGCGCACCCTATCTTTTCACCTTCAAGATGTATGACTGGGTGCGGTTAGACCTTAACGGAAAACCCCGTCCCATCAACATCGAACATGGAATGAATAACGTGTATTTCGGGCGACAAGGAAAAGTCGTGCAGGATGAACTGATATGTAAACCGTATATCATCAAACAGACGGATGATTGCGTATTGGAGCATCTACCCACGCATAAAGAACATTTTTACGATGTGCATCGGTATACCTTCGAAAAAGAAATAGTGATTGAAACCAACGGGAAATGTCATGTGTGGATGATGGTAGAAGGCGCATCGGTGATGGTTAAGACCGCCAATGGCATGCAACAGCGCTTCAACTATGCCGAAACGTTCGTTATTCCTGCAGCAACCCAGTCATACCGTATATATAACGAAGGAAAAGAAAAGGCGATGATGGTTAAAGCGTTCGTGAAATAGTTTTCAGTTTTCGGTTTTCAGTTTTCAAAAATTAAATAGATAATAATATTCTTAATTCTTAATTCTTAATTAATGTGAAATAGTTTTCAGTTTTCAGTTTTCAAAAATTAAATAGATAATAATATTCTTAATTCTTAATTAATATGACACGTTTCATTTTCATTTTTTCATTATTTTCTTTTATCTTTTTTTCTGGGTGTTCCAACACCCGCGAGATTATCTGGCAAATAGGCGTTGAGGACGGCAGTTCGGCAGAATTTGCCTTGTCGCCGGATAATTATGAGGATTTTCTTGGTCATGATTTCGGCTGGGAAGACCGTTTTTATATCGTCGGCATGTCAAATCCTGCTGACGATTGGCCCTACGTATTACCCGGCGCTGCTGATGGATGGGCTGGAACAAGTTATTTAGCCGGAAAAAGGACGCATGTGCTAAATATTCTTTTCGCAATGGAATCAGCCCCTGTAAAAGGCGATTGGATGTTCGTAGTGAACATACTCAATGCGCAGCAGCAGACCCCGCCTCTGTTCAAAGTGACCGTGAACGGCAAATCGTGGAAATACCTTATTCCGCCGGGCGATGGAAATATAAAGGAAGACCCCTTTGTCGTGCTGCACAAAATCGAAATCCCGTTAGAAGCAGGCTTAATTCGCAAGGGAGGCAATGAAATCAACCTGACAACCTTAGAAGGCTCGTGGTTGGTTTTCGATGATGTCCGCCTTGAAGGTCCCGCAAACGCAAAATTGCAAAGTGTTCATTCATCGGCATTTTTACGCAATGTGAAGGCTGCTGATTATCACATAAGCGAACAACATGGCGTGGTACAGCCATTGTTGGTTGATATTGAACATCTGTCGGGAACGCCCAAACTTACGGTGAAGTTGGACGGAAAAACTATTCTTGAGCAGACCCTCGAAGTTGGACGTTATGTGCTGGAGGCTCCGATGCCGGCGGTAACTAAAGAGACGAAAAGCAAATATACGATATTAGTCGATGGGAAACGGCTTTTGACGGGCAATGCGCTTCGTAGTCCAAGTCTGAGAACCATCACGCCCGCCGATTATGTAAATACCTTTTTGGGTACGGCACACTCGCGATGGATGATTGCGCCCGGTCCATGGATGCCCTTCAGCATGGTGAAGTTGAGTCCAAACAACCAAAACAACGGCTGGCAGGCGGGTTATCAGCCCACATACGAAAGCGTGGGAGTGTTTAGCCATATCCACGAATGGACAATGGCAGGCTTGGGGATTTTACCCGTGACGGGACCGTTGAAAACCAAACTTGGCGACCAGTCGAGCCTTGCCGACCAAACTGACACATACCGGTCGGCAATAGACAAAACCAGCGAAGAAGCGCCCTTAGGTTACTATAAGGTTCACCTGACCGACTACGATATTATTGCCGAACTTACAGCCACTATGCGATGCGGATTTCAGCGCTACACGTATCCGGTGGGCAGCGATGCCCGTGTTATGATTGATTTGGCAATACCCGCCGAATACCGCTTCAATATACATGAAGCAGAGATGAAACAGGTTAGCTCCCGCCGAATAGAAGGCTTCAGCGTACAACAATCGCGAGACGTATGGTTTTCAGACGTGCACCAGGATTACATCGTTCATTTCGTAATCGAGTTTGACCGCGACATAAAAAAGTTTGGAGGCTGGATAAATGACGTAATTATGGAAAATCAGCCCCTTTCGGGTATAAATCCATCTAGAGCCGGTTGTTACGCAGAGTTTGACACGGGCAACGACGGTGTTCTACATGTGCGCTCTGCGATTTCATACGTAGATATAGAAGGCGCCCGCCAGAACCTGAAAACAGAAATAGAAGAGCCGTTTGGCTGGAACTTTGAAGCCGTTCGTCAGCATCAGGTTGATACATGGAACGATTTGCTTGGGCGCATACATATAGTTAGCAATGACCGTCGCGAAAAGATGCGTTTTTACACCAACATGTATCGTTCGTTTTGTCGGAACACGTTCAGCGATGTTGATGGTCGTTGGGTTGATGCACTCGAAGATAAACAGCAACTTACTGACCCCGACGCCTTGGCGTTAGGTTGCGACGCATTTTGGAATACATTCTGGAACCTCAACCAATTGTGGAATCTGGCAGCTCCCGAATGGTCTTCGCGATGGGTTAAATCACAATTAGCGATGTATGACGCAAATGGATGGTTAGCAAAAGGACCGGCAGGAATGGAATACATACCCGTGATGGTTGCCGAACACGAAATACCACTTATGGTAGGAGCTTATCAGATGGGCATTCGCAATTACGATATAGAAAAAATGTTTGAAGCCGTAAAAAAAATGCAAACAACCTTGCCGGTACAAATAGGTAACGGTCTTGCCGGAAACAGAGACCTTGCGGCTTACCTGCGCTACAAATATGTTCCTGCCGACAGGGGGCGTTTCTCAAATACACTTGAATACTCTTACGACGATTGGACTGTTTCGCAATTAGCAAAAGCGCTTGGCAAGGATGACGACTACATGGTCTTTGCCGACCGTGGCAACTGGTGGCGCAACTCTATCGACCCCGAAACGGGATATGCCAGAATGCGTTATGCCGACGGCAACTGGCATCAGGATTTTGACCCGTTCCAGTCTGGGCGCAATCACCATTATGTGGAAGGTAATGCGTGGCAACTAACGTTCTTTGTTCCGCAAGATGTTCAGGCATTAGCTGAAGCAATAGGCAAACAGCGTTTTATAGACCGCCTGACGTGGGGTTTCGAAGCCAGCGAGCCGTGGCGATACAATGCGCCGCGCGAACAATACTGGGATTATCCGGTAGTGCACGGCAACCAGCAGTCAATGCACTTTGCCTTCCTGTTCAACTGGGTGGGACAACCATGGCAAACACAACGCTGGAGCCGCTCTATAATGGACCGTTATTATGGTTTTGAAATAGCAAATGCCTATCTTGGCGACGAAGACCAGGGGCAAATGAGCGCATGGTTTGTGATGGCTGCGTTAGGATTGTTCCAAACGGACGGCGGATGCAGCGTAGAGCCGGTATATGAAATAGCAAGCCCGATATTCCCAAAGGCTGTGATTGATCTTGGCGAGCGCTTCGGACGCGGAAAAACGTTCACAATAGAAGCGCAAGACGTATCGCGTATAAACAAATATGTGCAATCGGCTGAACTAAACGGAAAACCCCTGCAATCGTTCAAATTTCCGGCTCACGAACTATTGAAAGGCGGTAGCCTGAAGTTAGTTATGGGACCGGAAGCAAATAAAGAATGGGGGGTTGAATAAAAATTAAAAATTAATTTATGGGGTGCAATTCAAATTGTCGCACGATAAGATTGACTTCGTCGAGCTCTTCGAGATTCCTCATTTCACTTCGTTCCATTTGGAATGACGCGAGCCGCGTGTGAGAGACGGGGGATCATCTTCTGGTTTGTCTGGCTTACTGCACGCAGTGCTAAGAGCCAGGCGCCAGTCACAACTCCAAGGCCTGCTTTCTTCATCCAATATGGAACTTCTAATTTATATAATTTTTCTGCTATATCTACATTTTTCATGACAAATATTTTTTAAATTAATTTTATTTAATAAATTTTTTGTTGATATAAATCTGAAACGGATAGCCATTGCTATAGACTAATGACTACCTCACTTTCAACTGTACCCTTCTATTCTTGCTTCTGTTTTCAGCGTTTGTATTAGGTACTAAC
>Ga0099364_10008951_pt1 | contig 13982 bp, 10 predicted proteins | sample TergutTh196P3_FD_73070 | JGI IMG/M metagenome (GOLD analysis project Ga0099364, IMG submission 73070) | Microcerotermes parvus P3 segment gut microbial communities from Pointe-Noire, Republic of the Congo - Th196 P3 | ecosystem: Host-associated > Arthropoda: Insects > Digestive system > Gut ...
AATGCACTTTTGTATACTCCGCGTCTTTTCTCAAATCGTTATATATTTTGACCCTGTCCCCTCGGTATTTTCGATGCCGCTTTATATCCTCCATTATCCAACCGTCGATTATTTCCTGCAACGGAGCTAATTTCGATGTTCGTTCCTTGCGCGCTTTGTATTCTGCGTTCCTGTCCTATTTCTCCACTTTTTTTTATTGTTTCAATGTGATGTCCTATTTTCTTCGCGTTTACTCGCAGACTCATTTCTTCGTACTGCTCTAAATTTCCTATATGTTTTTGTCTAACCAAATAATTTTATCACCTTTCTATGCCTCCCTCTCTTTTTCTTTCAGAATAACACTTTTTTAGCTCTTTTCTTTTTCTCCTATTTTCCTTACATTACATTTCTATTTTATTAGGAACAATTATATTTTTATTCTATTTCATATTCGCAATGGTTTTTGAATTTATTCGGTAGCGTCAATATCCCTTAGATTTATTCTCTGAGCCTCTGTGTTTGATGCCACCTGTAATAGGCGGAGACCCCTACGAATAAATTCCCAAAAACCATAAAGATTTACATTTATTTCCGTCGAACTCAAATTAATAAATAAAGGCGGCTGTAAAAAGCCCCCTTTTTTATTTTTTGCCAAACGGTTGATTTTAACTTGATTATATGATATAATATGTTTTATATTAAGAGATAAACGAATTAATTACGGCACGGGTTTAAACCGTTAACTACTCAAGGCGTTCAACATTCAAAAAGGATAATAAAATTCATGAAAGTATTAAGCAGCATTAAGAGGCTTCTGAGCGGTTTTTTCGTAAAAAAAGAAGTGAGGATAAAAGATGATGATACGGTATTTACAGAAGACATTCTTAAAACGATTTTAAACGCAGCGGATAACAGTATTGTTTTTGTGGATTCCAGTACTAAAATAATTATTGCAAACACTTCTTTTATAAATAATTTTACTGACAGGGGCGAGATAGAAAATAATATACTTTTAAGCGAATTAGTTTCTCCCGTTTTTTTTACCAAAATACAGGAAAATATAAAATGGGCGGTAAAAGATGAAGCTCCCTGTTATTTCGGGCTTTCGCCCGATGAATCCGGGCTTGACAAATATTTTGATATTTCTGTTATCCCCGTTATAACCAATAGTAAAATTTTAGGCGTAGCTATACTCGCTAAGGATATAACGGAGCGTATACTGACGGAAGCGATACTTATGCAACATTCCGAAGAGCTGCAAAAAGCAATAATCGACGCCGAAAATGCGAGCAATTCGAAAAGTGAATTTCTTTCCAGAATGAGCCATGAAATACGAACGCCGATAAGCGCGGTTATCGGTATGACAAAGATAGCCAAAGCTGCGGACGACTTGGATAAAATCAGAGATTGCCTAAATAAAATTGATAACTCATCCACTCATTTATTGGGATTGATAAACGACATTTTGGATATATCTAAAATCGAAGCCGATAAAGTTGATTTATCCGAAGATGTTTTTGGTTTTAAAAATATGATTAACGCGGTCCTGACTATAGTAAGCGTTCGTGCGGAAGAAAAAAATCAAAATTTGGAGATTATATTGGACGAATCTCTGCCTGAATATTTTTATTCCGACGAAATGAGACTGCGTCAAATCATAACAAATTTGGTTTCAAACGCCGTCAAATTTACTCCCGAGGGAGGGGACATTAAACTCGAAGCGAAAATTATCGGCATTACAGGGAAAATTGCCATTATCGAAATAACCGTGAGTGACACAGGCATAGGAATAACGCCTGAACAACAGGAAAAGCTGTTTCACCCTTTTGAACAAGCGGACGGGAGTATCGCTCGTAAATTCGGAGGGACCGGGCTTGGGCTTGCCATAAGCAAAAAAATTATAGAGATGATGGGCGGTCAGATTTATGTTGAGAGCGAATTGGGAGTAGGGAGCCGCTTTATTTTCACTGTTCAAATGGAAATATATTATCCCGAGAAACAAGAAAATACAGTGGCAGATGATTTTTCGGAAACAGATGACGAAAGAATACCCGACCTTACGGGTTACAGAATCCTTCTTGTAGAAGATATAGATATAAACAGGGAGATTGCCGCCGCCTTTTTGGAACCGACTCTGGTTGAAATTGACTTTGCCGAAAACGGCGCGGTAGCCGTTGATATGTATAATGCAAACAGGGATAAATACGATTTAATATTGATGGACATTCATATGCCTGAAATGGACGGCTATGAGGCTACAATGCGTATACGCGCCAATGGAGATGAAAAATCCTCGAATATACCTATTATAGCGATGACTGCGGACGCTTTCAGGGAAGATATTGAAAAATGCAGAGAAATCGGAATGAACGACCATATAGCCAAACCTATTGACGAAAAAGAACTGCACAGAAAAGTAAAGCTCTGTCAAAAATATAATAAAAGTAAAAGCGGGCAATCAGACAATCAGTTTGAAAAAAATATTAAAAACAAAAAAGAGGAGAACAACAGTAAAATGGCTGAAACTATATATATTAACGAAAAAGAAGCCCTTGGCAGACTTGGGGGAAACAAAAACCTTTATACCAAACTATTGAAACGCTTCACAGATGATATTTCGAATCATGATGCGGTTAAACATATTAAAAACGGCGATTTTAAATCGGCGCAATCCGAAGCGCATACAATAAAAGGAACCTCGGCTAATTTATCCCTTACCGCCGCGTATAATTCCGCTTCAAAATTAGAAGCCATGCTGAAAGAAGATAACGCCGATGAAGAGTTTGTAAAACAATATGAAATAATCTTAGCCGAAACCGTCGCTGAAATTAATAAATATTTGGGGATAGAAACGGATAGTCTTTAGGGGAGTGCATTGCACGTCCGTAGAATTTTTCTGAGAATATCGGGGCAATGGAATTAAATAATTGAAAGGTTATGTAAATGCGAAAAAATATAGAAAATATTTTTAATGAATGGAATGAATCAAATTCCTTTTCTGGTGTATTTTCCGTGACAAGTTTTGACAGTCCCATTTATCAAATAGCGTGCGGCTACCGAAACAAAGCAGAAAAGCTGTCGAATGAATTAGACACAGCATTTGCAATAGCCTCCGGGACAAAATTTTTCACAGCATTATCAATATGCAAGTTGATTGATAACGGTTATTTATCATTAAATGACCGTGTATCTGACATTATTCCTTATGATTTAAAAATGATTAACAGGGAAATCACAGTATTTCACCTTCTCACTCATACATCGGGCATGGGTGATTATATTGATGAGGAACTATCAAGCGATTACAACGATATTTTAAAGCTATACGATACCCGTCCTGTTCATAAATGGAACTGTTTGGAATTTTATCTTCCGATGTTCAATGAACTGCCGCAAAAATTTAAGCCGGGAGAACGGGTCAGTTATTCTAATGCGGGGTTTATACTTCTGGGATTAGCGTTAGAAAGCGTCAGTAAAAAAACTTATCACAAATATATCGAAGAAAACATTATACAACCGTTAAACCTTCCACATACAGGTTTTTATAGAATGAATAATTTACCCGTAAATACAGCACTCGGATATATTTATGATGAAAGCCTTAACGACTACATAACGAATGTTTTGTATATGCCGATTATCGGCGGTTCGGACGGCGGAATTTTTACAACTGCGAATGACCTTGTGAAATTATGGCAAGCCGTTTTAACTGATTGCATTTTTTCGTCGAATATGCGCGAACAGTTTTTTACTCCGCATGGAAAGTACGGATTAGGCGTGTACTTAAAAAACGAAAATAGGGTAAAGCATATTATACGGTTGGCGGAGATTTCGGAGTCGATTTTTTCTCTGTCTACTTTCCAAGAATAAAAGTTATAGCTTCCGCTCTGAGCAATACAGAAATGAATACATATCCATTGTTTGAGCAATTATTTGATGCGTTAGGGTAGTTAAAGCAGTTTGGTAAAATATGTCTAACATAACTTTTAATTTATAATGGCTGGTTCGTTGTAGAGGTCGCATATCGAGCGACCCACTATAACAGCGCAATGCGCTCCCCACAAAACAACATATATTAAAAACATTCCCGCCACAGCGGGGCGGTCTTTTTTCTATTTATTTTACTATATCTTCTATGATTTGGGTAAAAACCCGTTCCCGTTCGACAGATGTATCATAAATCGTAAATCCATACTCCAGTAAATAATCAGTCATCTCACGATTGAACTCAACGAGCATTTCACTAAATTCTCTTAGTTCATCATCATTAAACCCATACGTCCAGTCGTCTTTCGTATCGTATTTTCTTAAATCGTTGAAAAATTCATCAGCCGTTTTTTTATTTTGCACCAACCCTATGAGAATAAAATTGTCTTTCAGTTCTTCTATCCCATAAATTTTCATAATAGACGATATCTTCTCGAAATCAAAATGCCCTCCTTCGATTACAAACTTATTTCCTTTTACAGCGTGCGCCCGCAGGTTTAAATCATCTGCATAGCCTTGAGCGGAGGACAGCATACCAAGATAATGACCGAGAAACGGTGCTATATTAGCCGTAGCTTTCTTATAATCCCACGCAATTCTAATATTCAACTGCGGATATGCTCTTCCAAACGCAGTCATAAGTTTATCGAGATTGATGACAAAATAATTGAGTTCTTCGTTTATTTTTCTCGCTAATGTTGTTTTGCCATTTCTGCCCGGACCTGCAATAATTATGTTTTTCATTAACAATATCCCCCAAAATTTAAGATTGCGCTTCAAACTCTCTCCCGCATACTACCCTCTTTTCCAATTATTATAGCACATTCATGCCGAAATATCAATCTTCAGACATAGAATAAAAAATTATTTATAATCATATATATAATTAAATAATTTATGACGCTAAACAAAAGGAGAATACATATGGCAGAGTTAAAAAAACAAGCGGAAACAAAAGAAAAATATCTGGTGAAATTTTATGTTTTCATGCTTATGTATATTTTTATAGCCGTATTTATTTTATATCTGACATTCAGGTTTAATTTTGGTTATTTCAGTTCGGGGAATTATTCTTCATACAGATTTGCGGGCGCGGATTATTTTGAGAACGAATCTTTTATTGTGATTATTGATGCAGGTCACGGAGGAATCGACAGCGGCGCAATAGGTATAGACAATATAATCGAAAAAGATATTAATTTGTCAATAGCGAAAAAACTTGAAAGTTTATTAAATATCGCTAATATTGAAGTCATCATGACCCGCACGGAGGATATTTTGCTAAACACTTTGGACGCTCCGAGAAGAAAAGCCTCCGACCTCTCGAACCGTATCAGGGTCGCTCAAAAATACCCGTCAGCGTTATTTATAAGTATACATATGAATACATATCCGCAGGAAAAATATAAAGGTTTGCAGGTATTTTATTCATCTAACAATCTCGAAAGCGCGAATTTAGCCGATACAATAAAGAAAAACAACCAAAAATATCTTCAGCCTGACAATAACAGGGAAATAAGAAGGGGTAAAGATATATTTATCTTGGAAAGAACTAACAACTGCGCTGTACTGATTGAGTGTGGGTTTTTGACAAATCGTGAGGAAGCTCACTTATTAAACAGCGACGAATATCAAAATAAACTTTCACGGATATTATTTATATCAATATTACAGCATCTCGGTTAGTCCCTTGATTGACTGCTTTATGGCTATACCCTCTGTCACGCAATCACAAAACACACGGCGGTACCCTTACTTTAGGTAGCCTTTTTTCAAATGAATTTAGATATATAACGGCGAAGCGATAAAAAACAATATAAAAAAAGTATAAAATAATTGACTTTTTTATATTTTAAGTGTATAATATAGTTGTCGATAATTGTCCGCCTCGGTTTTGAGAGGCGAATTTTATGTATTTATTTGAGAAAAATAGCAATGATAATACTTGGCGGTAATTTTATTATGATAAAAAATATTATAAATTTAAAAGATAAAAACAAAAAATTCTATTTGTCATTTATCGGACTGACAATTATTTTTGTGTTGCTTATAAAACTTCTCACAATGGTCGCTTCAACATCGGATATTCCGACTTTGTGGATAAACGACAAAGAGTTTTCATATTACAGAAGATACCCGCTTGAAATAATAAACGGCGAGCCTTATGTCCCCCGAATGATTTTTGAATATATCAACAATGTAGAAATAGGCGGTGATGAAAACAGATTTTATATATTGTATTCGATTAATAACGCATGGATTTCGTTTGACGCGGTAAGTCACAATGCACAGACAAGATTTATAAACGATATAACACAATTCCGCGATACAATAGATTTTTATTCGGAGACTTATATAATACACGGCGTAAGATATGTAAACGCGAGGATTGTAACGGATAATCTTGGAATCGGTCTTGATTATGACCCGCAAATCGGCGTCCTCAGAATAAAAGACAGGTCGGCGAGAAGAACTTTAGAAAGTTTAATATCATCACATATTGTCGAAGCCACAACTCCAACGCCTACCACGCTACCTATCACAGAACCCCCCACTCCCGCAACTCCGCCGCCTACCCCCGCCCCGCCGCCGCCGACAGAATCCGAAACAGGACCTACGGCTGAACCAACAACGGCGGAAAATACAAGAGAAATAGTAAATTATTTTATGTTTCATTCAAATTCAAGTGTAAAAAACTATGCAGAACCGCAAGAAACGGAAGTAATACAAACTACAAATAAAAGAGAAGATTTGGATTATCTTCTTGATATTCTAAATCGCGAAAACATACAGTCTATATTTTTCCTTACAGAACGCGAAATATTAAATAATCCCGAAATACTGCGAAAAGTATACGCTATGGGACACGAAGTAGGAATTAAGCTTGAAAAGACGGAGGACAGAATAAATCCGTCGTTCGATGAGTTATTAACGGAGCTTGAAAAAATAAACGCTTTAATATATACTGTAACAAAGCATAAAACACGGTTTTATATACTTGATGAAAATATGTATGAAATCGCAAATAATCCAGAATCCGAAGAATGGCAAAGTCAACTTATAGAAAGTTTAAAGAAAGAAGGCTATTATCAATTCAAAGAAACTATTAAAATATCAAATTTTCAGGTCGAGCAAAATATTGGTATTTCGGAACTTTATGAAAACGAAAATATTTTAGGAGAAATAATATTAAAAGAGATGATAGAGTTTTTAAAGCGTGAGGAGATAAACGTAATTAAATTTGAGTTGGAAACTGCTGCGGAGAATGATTTGGCTTTGGTAATCAATGCGGTACGCAATAAATTTTATATAACCGTTGCAAAGATAAATCTGCCGTTTTTCTTAGGTTCTCGGTAAGATAACGCGGCATATATTATGATAAAAAATACGGAGAATAAATTAAAAAATTTAATGAATCCGTCCTAAAATTTTTAGCGTCATTCCGTGCCTGACACGGAACCCCATGAATTTTGGCGGGATTGCGGCTCAAATCCGCAATGACTGACTGTAGGGTTTTCAGGACACATCTAAATGAAAAGGAAGATGAATATAAAATGTCAAAAAAACTTTTGGTTGTAGAAGATGACCCGAGTATATCGGATATAATAATTTTCAACGCGGAAATGGTGGGATATGAATGTGAAGCCGCATATGACGGCGAAGTTGGATTAAAAATGGCAAAAGACGACAAATACGACTTAATTTTGCTTGACGTTATGCTGCCGAAAATCGAGGGATTCGAGATATGTAAACTGCTCCGCAAAGAAGGCGTTTCCACTCCCATAATCATGGTGACGGCGCGTGAAGACGAAGTAGATAAAGTGCTTGGGCTTGAACTCGGCGCAGATGATTATATCGCAAAGCCTTTCGGGGTAAAAGAGCTTTTAGCGCGGATTAAAGCGAATATACGGCGTTCGGAGAACGATGCGGGGAACGCTTCCGCGTCAGATTCGTCGCAGAATACCGCGAGTTTGATAACTATACACTCGATGACGATTGACGATAATAAACGCAAAGTGGAAAAAAACGAAATTCCTATAGATTTATCGAAGATAGAATATGATTTATTATTATTTTTCGTGAAAAATCCCGGCAAAATATTCTCTCGGGAAAATCTTTTGACGAGCGTTTGGAAATATGACGATTTGTACGGCGACGGACGCACCGTTGATACGACTATAAGGAGATTGCGTATGAAAATTGAGGATGACCCATCAAATCCCCAGTTTATAAAGACCAAACCCAAGGCTGGTTGGTATCTTGAAAACTAAGAAGATATTCTCACAGCGTATTTCGTAGGGCGTGCCGAGGTCGTCACGCCGCGAATTTACACTGATGTTGGATTTGCTGCGAATTTGCGGAATGTTTAATTTATGTTGTTTATCGTAGGGGACGACCTCCTCGACGTCCCGCCAATACTAACGTAATACGATTTTTGCGGACGCGCAATGCCTGCCCCTACAATCCAAACCAACATCTTTTGAAAAATCTTGAATTGGCGCCAACACAAATTTTTCACACGGCGCGCCGAGGTCGTCGCGCCCTACAATTTAATCAAAATCCAAAATATATTTTTCTATGAGAACGGCTTCTAAAGTTAATTTTAAAATTAAAAGGGAAATCTTTTTTGAGTTTTCTGTTCTTAGGCTTGAATTTTAATAAATTATATTGTATAATAGAAGAAAATATTGGATAATATGAAGTTAGAAGCTAATGTATACGTGGTAAAAACAAAAAATGGAAGCGTGAAAATGTGGAAATAAATTTATGTAGACACGATATATCTATCGTGTCCCTATTATTGTCAATTGGTCGTTTAATTATAATATATTTATGAAAAATCAATTATATAACCAAACCTAATTATGTAGAGACGAACTCTGTTCGTCCGTAGGTCTGGGTTCTGTTTTACGGGTGAACACAGTTCGTTCGCCCCTGCAAATTACATGACGGTTGTTTTTGAAATTATTTGATATATATTAAAATTAAGATAAATATTTTTTGAAATATGTAAAATAATAAATTATGATACATAGAATATATTTATAGGTATTTTTGATATTATTCGCTGCGTGGGGTCGAACAATGTTCGTCCGTATGTAAAAATATAGAATATTATAAATTAAGATAAATTAAATTATTAAAGAAAAAAGGAGAAAACATGGCAAAAAAAACATCAAAGCTAAAAATTACCCCCCTTGGAGGAATACACGAGATAGGAAAAAATATAACAGTTCTGGAATATGAGAACGATATTATTGTCGTTGACTGCGGATTGGCTTTTCCTGATGACGATATGCTCGGTATAGACCTTGTGATTCCCGATACTACGTATCTTGAAAAAAACATAGACAAGATAAAGGGGATTGTCCTGACTCACGGACACGAAGACCATATAGGGGCTCTGCCCTATGTCTTGCCTTCAATAAATGTCCCTGTCTACGGCACAAGACTTACGCTCGGTATCTTGGATAACAAACTTGAGGAACACGGCTTGAAAAAGTCAACAAAAAGAATAATAGTAAAAGACGGTGAAACGATAAAACTCGGTTGTTTCAGAATTGAGTTTATCCGCGTCAATCATTCAATACCCGATTCTGTTTCCCTTGCCATCACAACGCCCGTGGGCGTCGTAATAATCACGGGAGACTTTAAGATAGATTTGACCCCTGTGAGCGGAGAGATGATAAATCTGACACGTTTCGGAGAGTATGGCAATAGCGGAGTTCTGCTGCTTATGTGCGACTCGACAAATGCCGAAAGAGTGGGGCATACGCGGTCTGAAAGGCAGGTTAGAAACTCGCTTAACAGCATATTTCAAAACTATGACGATAAACGAATAGAGATAGCGACTTTTTCATCAAATGTCCACAGAGTGCAGTCTATAATTTCCGCTGCGGCGCATTATAACAGAAAGGTCGCCTTAACGGGAAGAAGTATGCTTAATATAATAGGTGTGGCGATGGAACTCGGCTATATGGCTATACCCGACGGCGTATTGATTGATATAAACGATATAAAAAAATATAATCCCGAACAGCTTGTGATTATCACTACAGGGTCGCAGGGCGAGCATATGTCTGCCCTGTACAGAATGGCGTTCTCGGACCATGATAAAGTAACTCTCGGAGCTGACGACGTTGTTGTAATTTCGGCTAACGCTATACCGGGAAACGAAAAACTTGTGAACAAAATCATAAATGAGTTGTCTAAAAAAGGGGTTCACGTTCTTCATGACGCAGTAGCGGAAGTACACGTTTCCGGTCACGCTTGTCAGGAAGAACTGAAACTTATACACGCACTGGTAAAACCAAAATATTTTATGCCGGTTCACGGCGAACACCGCCATCTGAAAGTTCACGCCGAATTGGCGAAATATATGGGAATGAAAGGCGAAAATATATTGATTCCCGATATAGGCAGAACCGTAGAAATTAATGATAATACGTTTAAATTCAACGGCACGGTGCCGAACGGCAAGATACTCGTAGACGGCTTCGGGGTAGGCGACGTAGGAAACGTGGTTTTAAGGGACAGACGGCATCTCGCGCAGGACGGCTTGATTGTAGTAGTCGCGGCGATAGACATTGAAGCGCGGCAGCTTATATCCGGTCCTGATATAGTGAGCAGGGGCTTTGTATATGTGAGGGAATCGGAAGAACTTATGGAACAGGCTCGGAATACGGCAAGAGACGCAATAAACGATTGCTTTGAAGGCGGTACAAGTGAGTGGAACGCGATAAAAACCAAAGTCAGAGATGACCTGTCAAAATTTTTATATCAAAAAACAAAGAGAAAACCGATGATACTGCCCGTAATTATGGACGTGTAGGGTAAGAAAATCGAGAAAGCCTGAAAAGATACTATAACATTAAAAATACTATGCAAATGATAAATTTTATTATCGTCTGCATGGTGTTTTTTATTTTGTTAATAAATTATTTTTATTCTTCGTTTTGAACTGTATTAAAAAAATTTTAAAAATTTTTCAAAAACCCCTTGACAACTCTACACGCTTGTAGTATAATAATATTACTACAGACGTGTAGAATAAATTTGGCGAGGTATATACCAATGAAAAAATTTGAAAAAATGTCCGACTCGGAAATGGAAATAATGAAAGTGATATGGGAATTAGCTGCTCCTGTAACTGTCGCACAGTTATTGGATATTTTCGAGAGCCGCAAATGGAAAACGCAAACTATGGCGACATTTCTGTCGAGATTAACAGATAAGGGATTCTTGAACGTAACAAAAAATAAAAAACCGAATATATATATCCCCGCTGTTACAGAACAGAAATATCATCAGCTTGAAGCACAAAATTTATTGAATTTGATGTATGACGGTTCATTGCAGAATTTTTTGTCTGCGCTCCACGGCGGAGAAAAGATTAATATAACCGAAGTCGAAGAACTGAAAAAATGGTTTGAGGGGGCGGCAAAAGATGAGTGATATGCTGTTGAACGCAAGTATAAGCGGGGGAATAGTAATTTTACTGTGGTATTTGTCATATCCCCTGAGCAAAAAATATTTCAAGGCTTCATGGCATTACGCCGTATTAAAAATAACGGTGATATTTATGTTAGTTCCGATAAGTATATTTGCCCCGATTTTCGGCAATTCACTTTTTGTGTTATCCGTTAAGCCGGATTTGCCTTATTTATCTGAACAGATACCGACAATAAATATAAATGCCGAAACAGTAAACTCTGTAAATTCAGCATTGTCAGAAATTGTTTTTTCTGATGTTCAGTATGTACCGCCGTCATTTCAAACAGAAAACTTAAATAATTATAATACAGAAAGTATCGTCGATATAAAAGATACGTTTCCAGACATACCCTATTTACAAATTATATGGCTTATTGTCGCCATAGTCTTGTTTTCCAATAGAATCCGCAAAATGTACAAGTTTAAAAAACAAATTTTGAATGTCAGCAGCAGCGATGTTGATTTTGAGACTTTTAAATTATTTCTGCAATGCAGAAAACAGCTTAAAAGCCGCAACAGAATAAATCTGCGGACAAGCGGATATGTAAAGACCCCTTTGGCGTTCGGTATAATCAGACCATATATTATACTTCCTGAAACAGGCATGGACACAGAAGAAAAAAAGCTTGCTATTATCCATGAACTGACGCATATCAAAAACGGCGATTTATGGCTAAAATTTCTCTCTTCTGTTATATTAGCCGTTCACTGGTTCAACCCGCTCGCGCATTTGCTCCGCCGCAAAATTTCTACCATAAGCGAATATCACTGCGACGAGTGCGTTATCAAAGATATGACAAAACAGGAAAGATTAATATACGGAAATCTCATCTTGAAAGTCGCGTCCAATATATCCGTATCACAGTTAAAATTCTGCTCAACGCTGTCTGCTCCCACAAAAAATATCAAAAGGAGATTATGTAACATGATAAATTTTAAAAAATCGCGCAAAGGCATAATTGCCCTTTCAATCATTGCCGCCTTTTTTATATCTTCTTTCGCGATGACTTATGCTATTAGCACTAACGTAAAAGCTATAACTGAAATTACAGTGGATGTAAAAAATGATGAACCAACTGTTTATTACAATGAAAATTTTTATAGTGAACTCAAAACAATGTATAATGAACTTATCTCTAACCAAGAATTTGATGGAACATTTGAGGATTTTCTTAGTGAAGTCAGAAGTGTTATAGAAGAATTTAAAGAATTGTCGAAGTTTGAAAGGGAAAAATTTTATAGTGAACTCAAAAGAATGTATAATAAACTTATTTCTAACCAAGCATTTGATGGAACATTTGAGGATTTTCTTAATGAAGTCAGAAGTGTTGAAGTAATGTTTGAATCTTTTCCTAGTCCGCTTATAATTGGAATGTCAAACTTAAACGATTTTGAAACCTTTGAAGAGTTGTTGGAAGAATTTGAAGAATTGTTGAAGCGGATAGAATGGCGAAATAGCCAAAGAATATTTGACTATTCCTCGGAGGAAGAAGAATTTGAAGAATTGTTGAATAGGTTGTTTGAAAGGGAAAAAATGTCCCAAGAAAGGGCAAGGGATGAATTTGATAGGTTCTTGGAACGGGAAAGAGGAGCCCAAGAAAGATTCGAGCTGAACGATTCTTCGGGATACTGGACTGTGATGCCGTGGAAAGAATCAACGCTTGACGATGGCAGGCTGTTCACGCTAAAAAATGAAACTTCAATAAAAACAGGACATATTATGTTATCAAAGCAGGATAGGTATACTATAGATTTAACTAACATTGTTAAAGGACTATCCTCTACTGCAATTGATTATATGAGTAGATATGTGCCTGTTGAAGTGATAAATGACGTGATTGACCATTTAAAATCTGTTGCTTTGCCGATTTTTCTATCAAGGAATGATGTAGAGCCTACCACGGAATGGAATCCCGACAGAACTGTTAATCCTAATCCTATGGGTTTGATGATTACAATGCAAGAAAGCATAGTGAGACTGGCGAACGGGATAATGATTGAAGCCCCTGCTGGTACGCTGATTATGGTTAAACTTACCGAGCCTGACCATGAAATGGAAATCATAGTTGGAATCAATAGCGCGGTAATCACACAGCCTGACGGAATCTCAACCGTCGTACCCGCAGGCACAATTATTGACGGTGAGGGGAATATTATAGGATAAGATGAAGTATGGCGGTTTGACTTTTAGTAATAAAAAGTATTCCTGAAAAGTCAAACCGCTCTTGGTAGAGTAATGTTGAAAAGATGTTGTTTCGGATTGTAGGGGTCGCCATTGGGCGACCCGACGATACTAACGGCAATGCGGTTTTTGCGGGACGTCGAGGACGCCGTCCCCTACGATAAACAACACAAATTGAACACTCCCGCTCTACGGGTACTCCCTTTAAAAAATGGGGCGGGGAAAAATAGCCGCACCAAAAGCCCTCTTTCGTAAAGAGGGTGGCACGAAGCGTAGCGAGTGACGGGTGTTTTGTGATTTTTATAAAAAATATCATTAAAAGACAAAGTCACAGTGCAAC
>Ga0099364_10008952_pt1 | contig 13982 bp, 15 predicted proteins | sample TergutTh196P3_FD_73070 | JGI IMG/M metagenome (GOLD analysis project Ga0099364, IMG submission 73070) | Microcerotermes parvus P3 segment gut microbial communities from Pointe-Noire, Republic of the Congo - Th196 P3 | ecosystem: Host-associated > Arthropoda: Insects > Digestive system > Gut ...
CAATATCTTTTGTCTTTGCTTTTCCTGTAATTATAATTATTTTGACTGGATCGCTTCGTCCCGTTGCTCCTCGCGAAGACGAAAAAACAACGGCCTTTCATGTTAATTCATGCCCCGCTTTAAAATTTCTTTCTCGCTCCGAATAACATAAACTTTCATAATTTCACCCTTATTTGGTAGTCGGTTAAAACTTATAGTTCAGTACTCATACGGTTTTACGCTAATGCAACAATTCAGCAAATTGTTGCATTAGGAATTGCTTTGGATTTGTCCGCAATGCTGAGCAGAACACGATCGGGACATAAACGCTGCAATAAATATTAAAGATGAAGGTTGCCGAATACTCGGCATTGCCTAAAAAGAATTAGAACTTTGGGACGCACGGGGATAACTCGCCTATGCTGGCAGGTAATTGACTGCCTCGAACGAGAAGCCCCGCCTCTATAGGCGGTGGGAGTACGTCACAATACTAAATATTGAAAGAAGAACGGAAAAACAGAACGTGAATACATATTATACGTGTTAAAATAATAATTAAGGCAGGAGTCACAAATCGACATTCAGAGAAGCCGATAGAATGATACGCAATGCCGGCTGGATACTTGAAAGTTGAAGGCTCTAACTACCACTTGAAGACGCATTGATTGAAAAGTTGGCTCAATGAAATAAAGAAGGACGAATAAGGCGAAGCATCTGTTGACTCGTGCGCCTGTCACTCACAGGCTAATTCAAAATAAAAATTTAAGGAGGAATTATCATGTCAAACGACAAGTACACATCAATCGTAAATCTTGATTTCCAGTACGCACATAGGTTTATGAACTGGCCGAGAGAAGCGAAACACCTTCACGGACACTCAGGTCTTTTAACGATTGAACTTGAAGACACCGTAGACCCGGTAACTGGATTTGCACACGCGTGTAAAGATGGATTCAAAAAAGCGTGGGAGGTTTGTGACCACTTCCACCACGCAACATTGTTTCAAGAAGGTGACCCGCTTCTTGACGCGGTTCTTGCAGTATACGAAAGGGAAGGTATTATCAACGACCCAGAGCATTGTGTTCCTCTTAAAAAGATAGACCACGCCCTTGCTTGGTCATACCCGGAATACAGAATAGTTGTAACCAAAAAAGTTTCTACTGTTGAGAATCTTTGCGAGCTCTTCTACGAGCTTCTTAAAGACAAGATGCCAATCAAAAAAATTACTATGCGCTCATCTCTCATTAACGCGGCGTCAAAAGAGTTTAAGTAAGAGAAAAATCCGTATAAACGAGAGCAGCCAAAATAGAGCGGCGGGCACAAACCACCCGCCGCCTTTTTTCTTTACCGCTCTATGCCACCCTGCAAGGAGCGACGCCTATTCAGGACAAAAACTATTTTTCATTTATAATAATATTCAACAAATTTGCACAATGAATCTTTATTTTTCAGGTCCACGGATATTTTGTAGCCTTTAAAGCCATGCTCAAAGCGTGCCATAAACGCGTTTCTTTGTTCCGAATAAATTATACGTTCAACTTTATCCCATGTTATTAATATTTCTCTTCTTTTTCTTCCCCATATGCTTGTTTCGCGAACTAAGCCTTCCTCATTAACGTATACGCGGCGGGTGTAACCGCATATAAAAAGGCAAATCGCGCCAACAAAAATATATGTCATGAAAGAATGGAGGTCCCTTGCTTCCTGGGGCATGATAAAACGTCTCATGCCATCTCCAAGAAGTATGAATCCTATAAAAAAAGTACAAACACGCATCCATGCGGGGTAAGTATTTTGTCCTTCTATTCGTTTATCCAATGTATTCACCCTTCCGTTATTAGTCTACGCCCTTGGATGAGAACTGTCATATATCGTCCTCATCTCCTGGTCAAAATGCATGTACTGCTGAGTTGTAATTATAGAAGAATGTCCGAGTATTTCCTGCAAAGTCCTCAAATCCATTCCGTGCGATATAAGGTGCGTGGCAAAGCTATGCCTCAGAATATGAGGGAACAACCTGCTTCTTGTAATTGAGGCGGCAGCTCCCCTTCTCCGTATTATTCTCCAGATATCCTCTCTGTGCAGTTTTTTTCCCGAACGTGAAATAAATAAGAAGCGCAACCCTTCGGCCTTTTTTTTGTTGAGAACATGGCGGACATTGATCCATTCCCGCACCGCGCTGCTGACGGCGCCAAGGAACGGAACGATGCGGGATTTATTGCCCTTTCCATGCGTCACGCGTATAAGTTTCGTGTCAAAATCTATATCTTCCAGTTTTATGTCGCAAAGCTCGCTGGCTCTCAGCCCGCAGCCATATCCTACCTCAAGTATCGCGCGGTCCCTGATATCAACGGCGTTGGTTCCATTTATGGATTCAAAAAGCCTGTTTATCTCCGCTTCGTTTAATATACGCGGTTCTTTTTGCTGTCTTTGAGGCAGTTCGGGAAGGTAAAGATCGTTATCAAAATCGTCGTCTTCGCTTTCCACAAACTTCACCCACGACCTTATAGCGGCAATAACTCTCTGCTGCGTGGAGCGGCTTTTTTGAGTTTCTTGCAGATGGCTTTGAAATAAAAAAATACTCTCCGCTGTCGGAGGGAAAACGTCGAGGGAATTTTTTTCGCAAAACTGCGACCAGCTTCTGAGGTCGGACATATATGAGGTGACGGTGTTCGGACTTCTTCCTCTCTCCGCCGTGAGATAAACCGCGAAATCGTCCAAAAAAGCCGCCAATTTGGCGTCCGAAGGGCTGATACGCATTTCAATCTACAAAACGGCTGAAAATTTCTTCCACATGCTTCAGGTAGTACGAAATATCGAAAAGGCTCTCAAGCTCCCGCGCGTCAAGATATTTTTTTACGCGCTCGTCCGAAGCCAATAAATCAAGGAAGGTAACTTTACGATCGTTATCGCTCCAGCATTTTTTAGCGTTGTCCTGGACTATGCTGTACGCCTCCTCGCGTGAGACTCCGGCTTTGTCGATAAGGTGCAGCAACACTCTTTGGCTGAAAACAAGCCCTTTCGTCAGGTTGATGTTATCCTTCATTTTGCCTTCGTTTACCTGCAAATCGGACATGATATTGTTCATATCCTTGAGCATACAATGCATAAGATGGAAAGAATCCGCCCAGACTATGCGCTCAACGGAAGAATGGCTTATATCCCTCTCGTGCCAAAGCGCGATATTTTCCATGCTCGCGGCGGCGTATCCTCTTAATAACCTTGCCATTCCGCTTACGCGCTCGCAAACTATCGGATTTCGTTTATGAGGCATCGCGCTCGACCCTTTTTGTTCTTTCGCAAATGGCTCAAAAGCTTCGTGTATTTCAGTGCGCTGTAAACTACGGATTTCTGTGGACAATCTCTCCAACGTGCCCCCTAACACGGCAATGGCGTTGATAAGGGCGGCATGTCTGTCCCTCTGCACGATTTGATTTGACACGGGGTCAGGCGAAATGCCGAGCTCACGGCATGCCTCAGCCTCTATATCGGGAGGGCAAAAAACGTAAGTCCCCACCGCTCCTGAAATTTTTCCGACCGAAATTTGGGCGCGGGCAAACTCTAACCTTTCTATATCGCGAAGGGTCTGAGAATGAGAATTCAGCAGCTTGAGCCCAAAAGACATCGGCTCGGCATGTATCCCATGAGTGCGACCAACGCAAGGCGTAAATTTATATCTGATAGATTGCTTCAGCAATACTTCGCTGAGGGTTTCAAGCTCCGATATTATCAAGCCGGCTGATTCTTTAAGAAGAAGCGCCCCGGCGGTATCAACGACATCGCTGCTTGTCAGCCCTATATGTATAAAACGCCCGTTATCTCCAACTGTTTCAGCTACCGAAGAAACAAAAGCTATCAGGTCGTGATGGGTTTTTGATTCGATTTCGGCTATCCTTTCAACTGAAAAACTTGCTTTACTCTCTATGTCTCTGAGGGCATCCGCGGGTATCAATCCTTTTGAAGCCCAAGCCCTGCATACTGCCAACTCAACTTTTAGCCAGGAAGCGTATTTGTTTTCATCGCTCCAGATTTTTTTCATTTCTTTAGTTTCATACCGTTCAATCATTGCTTTGTCCCCTGCCCTTCATGTCAGTAAGCCAGGTTTTTCTAACGTCGGAAAGAAAATCGTCGTATAATCCCGATGCAAAATCAGGGAAAGTGCAATCAAAAGGTTTCCATTTTTTATTTTGATACCTCAATGTAATTTCAACATGTATCCCGTCTCTTATGTAAACCCTGTGTGCATGATCCTTGGTTGAAGCCAAAGCAAGCCTGGCTCCGTCTATATAACCAGGGTCGATATTTACGGTCCTGCTGTTTCCGCTTTTCTTTTCAATATCACAGGAGGAAATTTTCCAGCCCACTATTTCGGCGGCGCCGCGAAGCCCTTTATAACTTATAAAGCGCCGAAAGAGCGAGGGCGATATGTCCTTATAATAATCCGTCATATCAAAAGCCCAAGGCTCGCTTATGAGTTCTTCTTCGCCCCATAGATCACGAAGTTCGTTTCTGGCCCAATCCAAAGTTTCGTTAGTGGAATAAAGCACTCCGGTTATCAGCTTGACCGGATGGTCAATGTCATCTTTCATTTTTTCCTGCCCTTTTTTGAAACCTTGGGAGCAACTGCTTTGTATCCAATACATAATTTACCTATATTTCTGCCATCCCAGTCGCATGAAATTTCCTCATCCAATTCAAATCGGTCTGTTTCCTCTCCTTCTTTGAACATGATTTTACCTTCGCTTTCAATTTTGGAAGCAAAAGCCTTTCCGACGGACGCCCACCATACGATGTCTCCCGCCGTCTCCACATCCTGAGTAACATCTTCAATCAAATAAACTCTTTTGTCCAATTGTTTGAAAAGCACGGAATAAGATTTTTTGTTCTCTTTCAGCGTTACAAAGAATTCTTTTTGCTCTAAAGGGAGCGATCCTGTATTGATATGCAGCAACGATTTCGATATCGATAACTTATCTGCGGTTTCATTGATAAGTATTTTTCCCTTGAGTAAAATCGCGAGAGGAAGGGGAACCTCCCACCAGGAAGGATATTCCGGTTCCACATTGGCGTTCGCTTCAGAAAATTTCATGATTTTCCCGCGTTCTTCGCTGATGGCAAGAACGTTCAACTGAGCTGATTCACCTGACGGCTCTTCCGATGTAAGCGGTTTGAAAACTTTCTTTTCAGCAAGATCAAAAAGGTCTTCAACTTTATTTTCAGAATAACCCCGCTCCAATAACGCAACGAGCTGATCTTTTGACAGGCCGATTATTTTTTCCCTGTCAACAGATCGTAAAACACAATAATCAAGAGCAATGGAATAAAGTATCCTGATGATTTCTCCGAGAGTGGAATTAAAGCTGAGGGAATCAAGAACGTCATTACGCTTATTCATCGTTATCATCTCCAATGAGTGCTTTTATGAACGCTTCCGGGTCAAAAGGCGAAAGGTCCTCTATTTTTTCTCCGATGCCAATATATCTGACAGGGATACATAATTTTTCAGATATTGCTATGACGATCCCACCTTTAGCCGTATTGTCATATTTTGACAGAATTATAGAGGATATGGGAACACTTTTCCTAAATATTTCGGCTTGAGCGAATCCGTTTTGCCCCATTACCGCATCCAATACCAAAACAACTTCTATTGAAGAAGCCCCGATTTCGCGTTCAAGTATGCGGTATGTTTTGCTGAGCTCTTCCATGAGGTTGTGTTTGGAGTGCAGCCTTCCCGCCGTATCGATTATTAATACGTCCGTGCCACGCGCGGCTTTGACGGCATCGAAAACGACGGCGGCAGGGTCGCTTCCCTGCTGTTGAGCTATAACGCGGATTCCTGCTCTTTCACCCCATGTTTTTAATTGCTCAATAGCCGCGGCGCGAAACGTATCGGCAGCGGCAAATATAACGGATTTGCCCTGGTCTGAAAACTGTTTTGCGAGCTTCGCGGCGGATGTGGTTTTTCCGCTGCCATTCACCCCTATTAATAATATAACAAAAGGAGAGGGTTTGTCATCAAAATTGAAAGGCTCTCCCATTCCCTTTACGGATAAAAATTTATCCGTAAGGAGCTTAATAAATATTTTATTTAATTCAGGTTTACTGTTTATTTTTTCTTTTTTAGATAAAGTTTTAAGCTGTTCCACAAGTTCTTCGGACACATCAAGCCCTGCGTCTCCCGCTATTAAAGCTTCTTCAAGGTTATTCCAGAATTCATCATTTATCTCAGTCCCTGCATTGAATAAGGAAATTATCCCATTGCTCCAGCTTTCTTTTACCTTCGTCAGGCCATCTTTCAGCCTATTTAGCAAAGACAATCATATCACTCCTTTTTTTCTCCGTCATCGCTGTTATGAGCGCGCTTATGTTTATGCAATCTCTTTCTGCGCAGCTTAGGTTTACGCGCGGCATTTTTTTCATTTTCATTCTTCTCATTTCCAGTTATTTCATTTTTATTTATTTCAGGTAGAACGTGTTTAACGTTCTTCTTTGAATTCATATTTTTTTTGCTGTCGCCGTCTTTTACGGCCGCAGCGGCGCTTGCCGCCAAATGCCCTTCAAGCGAAATTTTTCCCTGTTTTGGAGCAGCCCGCACATGCCGGACAGCATCGCCATTTTCCTTTATTTCTTCCTCTTTTTTATGCTTCACGCTTTGATTCCGCGGAATAAAGGATTCTCCCTGCGCTCCCCAAGGTAAGCCGGAAATCACCGTATTTTTAAATTTATCAAAATCAGTTACTGACACAGGGACTTCTTTCCCTTCCGGATAACGGATCAAAACGGATTCACTCTTTAAATCAACTCCGTCCACAATATAATTTCCATTTGGCGTTTTTAACTTTGAACCGGGATTTGGAAGTTTTTTCCAAATCTCCTCATACATTTCATGCTCAAACGACATGCAGCACATCAATCTTCCGCACAATCCCGAAATTTTAGCGGGATTGAGGGCAAGGTTCTGCTCCTTTACCATTCTTATGCAAATCGGAGTGAATCTATGCAGCCAATAACTACAGCAACACGGACGTCCGCATTGCGAAATTCCCTTTGCGGAACGCGCTTCGTCCCTGACCCCTATTTGCCTCATTTCTATACGGGTACGGAATTCCTTTGCCAAATCCCTCACATAAGCGCGGAAATCAACCCTGTTATCGGAAGTAAAATAAAAAAATAATTTTTTCTTATCGAATAAATATTCAACTTCAACCAATTTTATGGCCAATTTATGCCCTGCAAGCAAAGCTCTTGATTTTATAAGAGCTTCATCTTCGTCTGAATAATTTTGCCTGGCGATCTCAATTTCTTCTTTATTGGCGACGGAAACAAATGAAACTTCCTGAAGCATCGGTTCCGTTCCGTGAAGGTTAGTTTCGTGAGAGTCATAATCGCTGACTTTCCTATATTTTTCCTCCTGTTCCGGAGACAGCGCGCCGCCTAAAGTACCCATTTCAAGGCCGCGCATAGTTTCCAGAAGAACCCAGGTTCCCCCGTTGCACTGCTTTTCTATATTGACTAACCCCAAATATCTGAGTTTACCAAAAATTGCCAAATAAATGCTCAACTGCCAATTCCTCCTTGATAACTAATAAAATCAGGTCTTGAGCCATAGCTTTGGATAATTTGCCGGTGTCGGTCAATAAACGGATCCTTTCTATTTTAAATGCCAATTCGGCGTCTTTATTTTCCAAAGCGTAATTACTCCATTTTTCAAGAGAATAAACAATGTCGGATATTTCCTTTATATTTTTCCCCCATTCAAGCCATTCAGCGTCATTATCAGGGATTTTATCGGTTTCCGCAGAAAGGTCGGTAAGTATGGAGATATAGCGAACCCTGCTTTTCAATGTGGGCAGCAACGTGTCATTTTGCAGCATAAAAAGCAGGCTGACGTGCAGCGGAGGTTCTTCCGTTATCTTGAGCAGGCTGTTTGCGGCGGGAAGCAGCAGATGATCGGCAAACATCACAACTCCAAGCCTGCGGCTTGAAATAACGGGTTTAAGCGATATATCGCGCATGAATTCGCGGCACTCCTCTATGGAAGGGGGCTTTTGATTTTTTATTGAGTTCCCGCCGGCAAATAAAAGGTCAGGATGCTTGTCTCCAATCCATCCGAGATCCCCAAGCAAAAGTTTTCCTATTTTAATGGCCAGCCCAAAATGTTCGCTTTCCAAGCTTCTGACAGCGAGCGCGTGAGAGCAGTTTCCGGCGATAATCTCCCTCTCAAGCTCTTTCCACGCAGGCGCTTTTTCTATATCAGCAGAGATATTAAACATCCTTTAATCTCTTCAATAAGGTAAAACCCGCGAGTTCTGATACCTTCACGCTGAAACACCTCTTCTAATTCGTTCAAGTCTGACTCTATCTTCTCAATAGTGACATAAAGGTTTTTATCACTGCGGCGCCATCTGAGGTCCTTACGCAAATGATAGGCTGACATGGAACGGCGCATCAGCTCTCCTACTATACACTTATATTCATGCATCATTTTTTCTGTGGGAAACATTGAAAGTTTATACGAAATGGAATCGAGCCGTTTTAGTAATTCCCCTAATTCAGCTTCCTCCATGCTGAACATGAAAGCAGGAGCGCGAGGCTGGACGGGGTTAGTACGCGCCGTCTGGCCGGACCCGGAATGGCTCCTTAGTTTACCGCTATTGGATTCATCACGCTTGACTTTTAAGCTCAAATTGTTCCTCCAAAATATTACGAACGCGATCCGCCACTTTTTTTGCGTCAAGAGAAGCGTCTACTCTTACTATTCGCTTTCTGTCAAGAGATAATTGTTTATACGCAGAATAAATTTTACGAATAAAGTCAATCCCCGCCGATTCTATCCTGTCCCTGTTACCTCTTGAGCTGACCCTTGAAATGGCCATATCAACAGGGACATCTAAAAAAATTGTCAGATGCGGGGCGGGAAATTCGCACCAGGAAAATAATCTCTCTATTTCACAAGCTGGAATGCCCCTTCCGAATGATTGATAAACAAGCGTCGAATCAATATAACGTTCGCATATGACCCATTTATTTTCCTTTAAGGAAGGCAAAATAACATTTTGCACATGTTCCATTCTGTCCGCCAAAAATAAAAGCAGTTCAGAACGGGGGCACATTGATGAATTAAGAAGGATATTTCTTATTTCCCTGCCTGAACCGCCGGGTTCAAAAGTCTTAACTACGTTATTACCGCCAAATTTAAGGGAAAGCCATTCTGAAAGCATTTCAGCCTGAGTGCTTTTCCCGCAGCCATCAATTCCCTCGATCGTAATAAAACGCTTATTTTCTTTCATTTTTATGGCGAATTTCAATTTGCTTCCGCATAAGCCCATCAACAAAGTAATCCGAACGGAAAATACGCATATTCCCCTCTTGCAGCCTTCTTTCCCTGATTTCGCTCAAATACTCGCTCTGCGAGCCGTTTTTATCCTGATTCGAGCGGGTGTTGAGCTCAACTATAAGCTCATTGTTAGTCTCTATGGCGTCAAGTTCAGACAACATTCTTTCAAAACTGTCTATTGATTTCCACCCCTCAATTATTGCCGTAGGAGTGGCTGAATCAAATGATCCGCCTCTGACAACAATTTCAGACGGCCCGGAAGCGTCTTCCGGAACTTTCAGGTCGAAGCTGCGTATCAATTGATTTTTCCTCCACGGACGCAATTTCACCTGGATCTCAATAGTATCTCCCGGTTCTGCCGCATCTCCGTCAAAAATTATTTCCTCTATAAAAAGGATCCTGGGGTCTTGCGTAACTTCAACTTCCAAGTTAAATCCGATCGGAAATATATTCTTAAAAGCATTGAGAAGGAATAGTTCCGATAAAAGCGCTATCTCGTGACTGGAAGCTTCCGCCGCGTTTGAAGTTGCAAAAAACAAATTGCTGCGGCGCCAGGCATTTTTGATATTACCCCCTTCCACGCTGAAGGTGGTTATCAATGTCCCCTCCCCGTTTCTTCCCCATAACTCCCTTATTAACCCGGAAAATATAGTCCCTATCATCCTGTGCGTAATAAAAGGCGCGTAAACTATATTGAAACCTTTGCGTGAAACATGTCCTAAATCTTTATTCCTGAATGTCAGCGAAGCGGATACTGAAGGGGCGAAATACCCTAAATGCCCCCCCACGCCCTGTTGCCGGTCCTGTGTGATCGTTCCGACAAATGATGTGGGAATCCCTATTTTAAATGGAAATTCCCTGTTTTCAACTACATATTGTATCCTTGATCTTGCTATCGGAAAATTTACCGCCCCAAGCTCAAGAAACGGATGGGCAAAAGCTAAAAATTTCCCGTCCTTTGAAGTGGCTGTCAATGTGCCGGTTGCTCCAACCGTAACGTCTCCCCAGACGACAAAAGCCGCGATGGCTTCTCCCGGCTGTAATTTTGCATTTTCTTCAACGGACATGGCCCCATCATAAGCCCCTCCGGCGAGCTCTACTTTGCGCCCTAAAATCTCGCCTATGGAATTTGCGGCGCTGATCCCTACCCCGCTTACGGAAAGAGGAATGTTAAGCTGCAGCGCATTATTGGGAATTGTGATTTTTTTATCCGGCCAGGAAAATATAGTGATCATCTCTTCGATCGGAGTGATCATTACCGTTTTATGATCCGCGTTGGCAAATCCATAACCTATGGCTCCCGCCAGTTTATTTTCAAAAAAAACCGGGCTTCCGCTCATTCCGGCCGCTGCAATTCCGCTTTTTATTCTGGCTAATATCAGGTTTCTCGGAACGCCTCTTCTCGGAAGTATATTTATCACTTCCACAGGTATGCGGCTTATAGTTTGCCCCTGTAAAACAGTAAGCGCGTATCCGCTCATTCCCGGCCTTATTTGCTCTATTTTTATTATTTGCTGTTCAGGAACAAAAGATGCGCAGGCATTGACAGTTCCTAAAAAAATAAACAAAAATAAAGCAAATATAACGACATAAACTCTTTTCAATTTAACAACTCCTTACATTTTGCGCCATCGCAGCCAGGACATTATAAAATCATTGATATCACCATCAAGGACAGCTTGCACGTTTCCCGTTTCCTCCCCTGTGCGGTGATCCTTTACTAAAGAATACGGATGAAGGACATACGAGCGTATTTGGCTTCCCCAACTGCTTTCTTTTTTATCCCCCACCAATGCCGCTAACTCTTTCTCCCTTTCCTGCGCCGCTTTTTCATATAATTTGCTTTTCAGCACTTTTAACGCAATTTCCTTGTTCATGTGCTGAGACCTCTCATTTTGACAGGTCGTGATTATCCCGGTCGGGATATGCGTTATCCTAACAGCGGAATCGGTCCGGTTGACGTGCTGCCCCCCCGCCCCGCTTGAACGGAAAGTATCTATCCTTAAATCTTCAGGTCGTATTTCCATCTCAAAATCATCCGCAAGTTCAGGGCAAATACTTACGGAAGCGAAACTTGTATGTCTTCTTTTTGCGGCGTCATACGGAGATATTCTGACTAAGCGGTGCACCCCTTTTTCAGATTTCAGGTATCCGTGGGCAAATTCACCCTTTATCTCCAGCGTGGCGCTTTTTATTCCCGCCTCATCATCGCTTAGGAGGTCTATTACGTTTGCCTTGAAATTTTCCCGCTCCGCCCATCGCAGGAACATACGGAGCAGCATTTCCGCCCAATCCTGAGAGTCAAGCCCTCCCGACCCCGCGTGTATGGTCAGTATCGCATTATTTTTATCGTATTCTTCATTCAACAGCAGGAAAAGCTGCTGCTGCCCGATCGCTTTATGCAGCGCCGCCGCCCGTTTCTCCAATTCGGATTGAAGTTCGGGGTCCTCGTCTTCCCTAAGCATTTCCTCAAGGATAGCGAGCTCATTGAACTCGTTTTCCATGCTTTCCCAGGATTGTATCCTGTCCTGAGCGCGTGAGAGCTCTTTTAAGACATCCTGAGAATTTTCGCTCTGCCAGAAATTTTCCCGCTGAGTTATCTTCTCCAGTTCACCGGCTTTTGTTTTAATGGATTCAAGGTCAAAGACTGTCCTGCAGTTCCTGTTTTAAAGAACGCAGTCCCTCTATGACCGAAGCATTTGCTAAAACTGAGTACAAAATAATTTCCTCCAATTTTTTTATATTTTTATTCAGATTGATTATATCAGGAGAATGAACTTGAAAACGGAAACAAATTATGCCGATTTTTTTCCATATAAAAAATGCGGGCGGCGCATTCAAGGCGCCACCCGCATTTTTTTTACTTTTCCCAACCACTCTCAGTTGCTTAATTCGGCCTGATTCTTTCATAGAATACGGCTCTGCCATCTTTTGCTTCGAGGATAACGCCATCTTTGTCCTTGGGGTTATGGAATTCATCCATTGTAAGCACGGCGTGAAGCAGCTGAAGATTCTCGGTAGCCGCAAGAGCGTCGCGAATCTTTACGGGGTCAAGGGATCCCGCGCGCTCGATCGCGTCCTTCAGCCAATATACGCAATCATAAGCCATTATTGCGTTCATGAACTCTTTGCACTCAGTCCCGGTCTCTCTCTCGTAATCCGCAAAGAATTTGGCAAGGGTCGGATCATCCCTGTCAACATGGCTTACCCAGTATGAATTATTCAATGTGTCTCCGGTAATTTCCCACATGAAGTCGCCGTATCCGTCCCCGCCAACTATTGGCAGGTTTATTCCCAGATCGCGCGCCTGTTTTACGGCAAGAGGAAGGACTCTGCCCATTGTCGGCATTACCAGAACGTCAGGATTTGTAGCTTGGATCGTCGTAAGCTGAGCGCGGAAGTCCACATCTTCTCCGCGATGGCCTTCATCGGCTACGATTTCTCCGCCGAATTCCTTGAAGCTTTCAATGAAAAACTCACGAAGCCCCTGTGAATAGTCGCTGGAAACGTCATAAAGAACGGCCGCTTTTTTCTTGCCAAGGCTTTGCGTCGCAAATGCCGCGATCATTCTTCCCTGATAAGGATCAAGGAAACAAATGCGGAAGTTGTACGGACGAACATTCCCGCTTTCGTCACGTGTCACGAGCGGATTTGTTGGAAGGGTTCCGATGTGCGGAACTTTTGCGTTATTGAAGATCGGGGAAGCCGCAATGTGAAGGCCGCTTCCGCTGGGGCCGATAACTGTAACGACTTTATCCTGTTCCACAAGGCGGCGCGCTGCGTTCACCATATCTTCCTGGCGTGTGCGGCAGTCATACATCGTTATCCGAATCGGCATCATTTTGCCCGCTACATTAACCCCACCGGCAGCGTTGATCTCACTTACCGCTATTTTGACAGCTTCTATCTCAGCCTCTCCATATGCGGCGAAATCGCCGGTCTGAGTCGCTATTTGCCCAACGTGGATAAAATCATCCGCAAATGCTGCTCCCGCAGCAAAGACCAAAAGCATCAATGCCAAAACTAATTTTCTCAAACTAAACCCTCCTGTAATATATATTTTGAGAATATCATCTCTGAGAAATATTATACCATTTACTGTGTCTTTCAGGCAATTTTTTATAGCCTCCACGATCTCACGCGATTTCCCGAAGCTGAAAAATCACATACCACCACTTGAAGTGGTGGTATGTGATTTTCCGCTACGTCAACTCCTAAATGCAAGTTCCATTGCTCTCCATCCTGAAATTTTGGATGCTTGCCTGTGATATGGTTTTGACCAATCTACTGAGTGTAGGATTGATTCCGGATCGTCAAAAAGTTCATACGAAGTTTGAGTAAATTAATTTCTAATGCAACAATTTGATGAAATGTTGCATTAGGAATTTTACCACAAAAATTTTTTTTAAAATGCCTTGCATAAAAAACTGGATTGCCGCGCCCTGACCTCGTCTTTGCGAGCGTAGCGAAGCAATCCAGTATGTTTTGTCTTTGCTTTTCCTGTAGTTATAATTGTTTTGAATGGATCGCTTCGCCTACGGCTCGCGAAGACGAAAAAACAACGGCCTTTCATGTTAATTCATGCCCCGCTTTAAAATTTCTTTCTCGCTCCGAATAACATAAACTTTCATAATTTCACCCTTATTTGGTAGTCGGTTAAAAC
>Ga0099364_10008953_pt1 | contig 13982 bp, 20 predicted proteins | sample TergutTh196P3_FD_73070 | JGI IMG/M metagenome (GOLD analysis project Ga0099364, IMG submission 73070) | Microcerotermes parvus P3 segment gut microbial communities from Pointe-Noire, Republic of the Congo - Th196 P3 | ecosystem: Host-associated > Arthropoda: Insects > Digestive system > Gut ...
GGGGTAAAACATCCGGATCAATGTAAATTTCCCGTAGAAGTAGATGAGGTGATGGTTTTTTACGTAATAGAGATTATAGATGTAACCGATGCGGCGCGGCAAAATATAGCGGAGGTGCCAATATGGACGGCGTAGCACGGACACAAGAATTTGTCAAATACGACGACGACCAAGAATTTGTCAAATACGACGACGACGACGGCGGCGGCGTCAACAACGGAGGCGGCGGCGTCAACAGCGGAGGCTACGGTTGCAACGGCGGAGCGGGCGACAGCGACGGCAACGGCGGAGCGGGCGACGGCTACGGTGGCTACGGCGTCAACAGCGGCGTCAACGGCGGCGGCTACGGTTGCAACGGCGGAGCGGGCGACGGCTACGGTATCGGCTGTATCGGTTATGGTGCAGGCGGCGGTAACGGCGGTGGTAACAGCGTCTGCAACAGCTACGGCGGTGAAGGCAACGGCAGGTATCGTTTACAAAAAATTCAAAACAAAAAAGTGTTTTATATCGACAAAATACCTACTTTAATTACTACAATCAAAGGAACTGTCGCAAAAGGCTACACAGTTAGGGAAAATGATTTTACGCTGCAAAGCTGTTACATTGCGAAAGACAATGGATTATTCGCGCACGGCGAAACAGTGCGAGCGGCTGTAGACAGTTTGCAAAAGAAAATAATCGCAAGCATGGATTATGAAAGTAAAGTTAAAGAATTTAGGGCTACGTTTGAAAAAGACAAAGAATATCCCGTATCACAATTCAGCATCTGGCATTTTTATCTCACCGGCTCATGCGCGTATGGGCGGGAGCAGTTTATGACGCGGCATAAATTGCAAGCGGACGACATGATAACGCTTGATAAATTTTTTGAATTGTCCTACGGCCAGTATGGTTGGGAACAGGTGAAAGGGGCTTTAAATAGTTATTGAAAAAGAGGAGGATGACAATTGAGTACTCATGTTACGAAACCTGGTGTTTCCGAATCGATATTATTGGATAAGGCATCGATATTATTGGATAAGGCGTGGGAGCGGAAAAATAATGTTTCAAGTCCTTATCGTAATTGTGATCGCGATCGCACGGGTTTACGTTTAGCGTTTACCGTGCCGGGCAAACCGCAGGGCAAGGCGCGGGCGCGGATTTGTACAGATAAAAAAGGGCATACGCGTTCCTATACGCCTGAAAAAACCGCTCAATACGAAGAACTGATACGCGTTATGTACAAACAGGCACACGGCACTTTTCAGTTTGATGATAAAATACCGTTATTTCTTAGTATTGTCGCCATTTTCCCGTTGCCGAAATCTGCAACCAAAAAAGAAAAGGCAGACATGACAAACCGTGTATTATTGCCTATAAAAATACCGGATACTGACAATATAATCAAAATTGTCGCCGATGCGTTAAACGGAGTGGCATATCGCGATGACGCGCAGATTGTACGGGTTGAGGCAAGCAAATTTTACGGCGAAAAGCCGAGGTTGTTTATACGGATTGAAGAAGAAAAAGTCATAAATAAGTCAGAGGATGAAATATGAAGAGCGTTTTTTGGAGCAAACAAAACAAATAATATTTGACCATCCAAATGGAAGAAAGGGTAACTAAATGGCATGGATCGAAAGCCATCAAGAATTACGCAACAATCCTAAAACGCGTAAACTGGCACGGAGCCTTAATATCTCTATCCCCGCTGTTATAGGACATTTACAATGCTTATGGTGGTGGGCGACGGATTATGCGCAAAACGGCGATTTATCGCGATATGACGCAAATGATATAGCAGATGCTATGATGTGGGAGGGCGACCCCGATATTCTTGTCGAGGCTATGATAACGATTGGATTTATAGATGAGGACGAAAACGGGCGAAAAATACATGACTGGTACGATTATGCGGGACGGCTCATTGAAAAACGAAAAGCGAACTGCGCACGCTCACGGCGTGCGAGAGATACGAGAGATAACGACATATCGGAAACATACGCACACGGTACGCATACGGATAACGACATATCGGAAACGTATGCACACGGTACGCCGGAAACGTATGCGCATGACGCACCGGAATCAAAACCGTATGCGCACGCTACGCATACGATACGCGCACGTACAAAAAACGTATGCGCACCGTGCGGGGCTACAGTACAGTACAGTACAGTACAGAACAAAACAAAACCAAACACACACCCTCCGCCTACGGCGGGTGTGAGTGAAACTAAGCAAGCAAAAAAATCAGTTGCCAAAACCAATCTTGACGGATTTGCTGAATTTTGGGCTATCTACCCCAAAAAACGCAATAAAGGCGACGCGGAAAAAGCATGGAAAACCTTGTCCCCGAGCAGAGAGCTAATGCAACAAATCGCGAATCAGGTAGCGAAAGCTAAGACCTGTGATGACTGGACAAAAGAAAACGGCCGGTACATTCCCTATCCCGCTTCTTGGCTTCGCGCCAGGGGTTGGGAAGACGAACTACCACGGGAAGCGTCCATGAACAACGCGCTGATAAACGCTTTGAATGATTACAAAGCAGGTGAGGTGATTTTCTGAACGCCGAATTTAAGCAAGTTACTAACGCGATTTCTAATCTTTGGGCTTTGCGCCCTACCGATGAGTTCACAAACGATAAAGTGAGCGCTTGGTATGCAGTGCTGGGTGGGCTTAAAATTCCCGGGCTATTAGCATCCATCTACGAATTGGCAAAAGAGCGACAATATCCACCGTCTGTGTCGGATATAGTTGCTAAGTACGAATATTTACACAACGCGCAGAAAAAAGCAATGCGCGAAAAAGCGATAGCCAAGCAACAAACAGAGTTGCAAAATTTATTTGATACACAAACTTATTGTTATATATGCCGCAACGACGGATGGGTTAGTTATTGGCGATTTGTTAAAAAATTACACAGCGATTATCAATATTTCGTTCGCTGTTCCTGTCCGCATGGACGCGATTTGAAAAAATTCTCCGCGTCGCAAATTAACAGCGACTCTAAGTATTATTTGCCGAACGTGAATGAGACGTTATCCGCCGAAGAAATAGAAATAATTACAGCTAAAAACAAAGCTAAATTATCCGGGTCAAAACAATTCGACAGCTCGCTTGATTCGCTTTATTTTGTTCGAGAGATACTAAAAAGCAAAGCGTTGTAGCTATTTATCGTTATACTGCCCTATTGACAGGTTGAAAGGAGTTTTGTTTATGTTTAGCGTTTTTTGTATGATTGCAGGGTTTATTCTTGGAACAATTTTAGGCTATTGCGTTTGCATTAATCGCAAATGGCTGTCGTTTTATTTGCGGCAACGGAAAAACAGGCGAACGCGGCTAATCGAGAGGAAACCCAAATATTTAAGTCCTGTTGCTTCAAAAAGTTTTAAGTTGTATTACGAATAATATACTCGCCATAACGGCGGGAAAGGAGCAACATCATGAAAACAAAAAAAGAAGGCAAGTATTGCATCATACGTTCTAACGGATCGGGCGTATGGGCGGCAACTGTTAAAGAGCTAGATGGCGACACTGTTTTGTTGTCAGGCGCTCGGCGTATATGGTACTGGAGCGGCGCGGCTACGTTGTCCCAATTAGCGAAAGAAGGGGTAAAACATCCGAATCAATGTAAATTCCCTGTAGAAGTAGACGAAGTGATGGTTTTTAACGTAATAGAGATTATAGATGTAACCGATGCGGCGCGGCAAAATATAGCGGAGGTGCCAATATGGACGGCGTAGCACGGACGCAAGAATTTGTCAAATACGACGACGACGACCAAGAATTTGTCAAATACGACGACGACGACGGCGGCGTCAACAGCGGAGGCGGCGGCGTCAACAACGGCGGCGGCGGCGTCAACAGCGGAGGCTACGGTTGCAACGGCGGAGCGGGCGACAGCGACGGCAACGGTTGCGGTTACGGCTACGGTTGCGGTTACGGCTACGGTGACTACGGCGGAGCGGGCGACAGCGGCGCATCCGGCATACAAAGAACTGTATGAATACTTAGAGCAAAACGGCTTCGCGGCGGCATTTTCTTCCATGCGCATAGATTCGGTGCTTCGTAATCCGCCGCCGATAAAGAAAAATCATCTTATCCGCGTTGGAATCGACGGGCTGACCGAGGACACGCGATACCGTGTCAATAAAAAAATCAGCGACAATATGATTATAGAATATTTCAGGCTGTTTATTGAGCGCGGGCATTGCAATTTCAAAATGTTTATGATTATCGGTTACCCGTGGGAAAAGCCGGATGATTACACGGAGTTTGAACAACTCATGCGGCGCATTACGGGAATACCGATTAAAAAAAATATTATGTTACGTATAAAATGGACGCCGTTTATCCCGCAACCGTGTACACCGCTAAGAGATGATAACCCCTTATATACATGGGACTCGTACAAATTTATCAAAACATGGCACGAAGTAAACAGACACCCAAAAAACGATCCCGGCTGGTACATAACCAACGACGGGCTGATGGAGCCGTTCTCGCACAAACGGCAAGTAGAGCTGGCGTGCGGCGATGAATTTGTTTTGACCAAAAGATATACGCCGTTGCATAATTTATGTATTTGATCAGGGGATTTTTCAGTATGACAAAAAACTGTTTAATATGCGAAAATGATTTTCACACTGAATATAAACATCATAAATATTGCGCAAAATGTCAAGAAATCAAATACGAGCTCAAGCAATACGCAGGATTAAAAAAAGAGGTTAAGCAATTAGAAGCGCTCTCTACTGAGTTTTACGATTCTCTGGGATCGTCTCCGTATATCGACGCGTCCGGTATTCGAACAAATCAAATTTCTGACCCAACAGCCGTATATGCTGATCAAGCGTTGAAAATGCACCGTCAGTTGTTGAAAAAAAAAGGCGCGTTGGTGTCGCGATTAAAAAATATAGAGGCGTTAGTTGATAAATTGGAAGATTCAAACGAACGACAAATTATACGGGAATATTATATCAATGGTAAAACATGGGAAGAAATATGCGTCATAATAAATTATGCATGGGCGCATACACATAGGCTGCATAAATCGGCTCTGAAAAAACTAAGCCAGCAAATATGATACACAATGATACACTTATATGTGTTATTATCTTATCGTTAATAATGTGTTTCACAAATTTATATTTGAATGTGAATTACCCCCACCTATTTCCAATTATCATCTTTCAGCTTTTAGCGAAGGTTGGTATAAACTTAAGGGGAACTGAAAATAAGGACGGACATTACAACTCGTTGTAATAGGTAAAGTCGTTACAAGTTTAGCGTTACAATGCGGAAGGGCTTGCATTATGGGACGGATGACAATCTCTAATTTAAGCCGCGAAATGAAGGTTTCACGACCGTTAATTTATCGTGCTATAGATAGGCTTGGAATAGAACGAAAGGGGTACGTTGAATTTTCTATTGAAGAATGGGAAGCGTTAAAAAATGAAATCAAAGCTCCTTCCGAAAAAAACAAAAAAAAGGTGATTGATTCCCAGATTATGGGAGAAACTGCACGTAATAGCGGAAATAAGAAAAAGAGTGGGGTAAAAGGGCAATCGGATGACGAAATCAGAAATATAAATAATAAAATAGGAGAGGCGAAAGAAGGGGCGAAACAAGTTGAACCGAAAATGGTTAAAAAGGGTATTAGCGCGATCGATGTCAGTACATTGAAAGAGAGGCTTGAAAGAGCTAAAATTCAATATGATATTAACGATAATTTGATAATAGCATGTACACGGGAGATGAAAGCATATATTGAATATACGGGAAAAATAACATGTCAATCGCATAACGGGGCGGAAACGGTGATTCCAGCGATTGTGCAACTGCGAGAAACGCAGAAATTAAATATTGCGTTATGTAAACTTATAACAGACCTTGAGGCTGATTTGGATTTGATGCACGAAGAAGGAGAAAATCCATTTGTGTGATCAAAGACGTTTATGGCAAAACAGCAAGAAACATAGAGAGATAGAGAGTATGAATCCTTTTTTGGAATATCACGCATTAGTTAAAAATAATCCCGATAGATTTTGTGATGAAATTAAAAAAATGGTTAGTTTGCAAAAAAATATGTTAAACAAATATGATTTTTTGGCTGATAAAGGCGCGGTTGTTGTTGAGTGGATCGAACAATTTTGTATTTTGCCGGAAGGAGAACGGGCCGGTGAAAAAGTACGGTTAATGTTGTGGCAAAAATGGTTAATATATTCGATATTCTGTTTTTGGGGGTATTTTGAAGAACCGGAATTTGACGTTGCAGGGAATCAAACAGGAACAATAAAAAAATATTTACGAGTTGTAAATGATATTTTAATGGTTATCGCAAGCGGCAACTCTAAAACTACAACGATGGGTTTTTTGAATACATATTTATTATTTAGCAAAGATTATCCTGCGGCTAAATTGTATATCGGGTCTAACGCGCAAAAGCAATCACTGCTTTGTTTTAATACGACGCATGAAATCATTAGAAAAAATAAAACGTTGAAACGCTGGGCGCGGATGGTACCGTCAATGAATTTGATTGAAATCGAGCGGAACAACAGCGCGTTATTAGCTATGTCGAGCGATGGGAAAAATTATGAGGGAATAATACCTACCAATATAATGATCGATGAGACGCATGAAATGAAAACGGGTATTTATGCGGAAAATTTAAGGAAATCTGTAAAAAGAGACGATAGTTTTATTTTTGAAACAACCACGATGGGTACGGTACGCGGGGGGTATTTAGACAACAGAATTGAATATGCTAAACGAATATTGAATCGAGAGATTGAAAATTCGCGTTTTTTTTGCTGTATTTTTAAGCAGGATAGTGAAGATGAAATTTTCCGGGCGTATGGAAACAATAATATGTCGGTTTTTATAAAATCAAACCCAAGCATGGGAACGGCTGTAAGTACGACGCTTCTTAACAGCAAAATAAAGGAGATTATTGATAATCCGGCGGCGCGTCCTGTTATTTTGACTAAGAATTTTAATATACCACAAAATCCAATTACTTGTTATTTTAGCGAACAAGAATGTAGGGCGAAGCCGTTTGACGAAAGTATTTTTATATCTGCGCCGGTGTTTTTGGGGCTTGATATGGCTTATACGCGCAATCCGGAGAACGATTTAGCAGCTCTTACAATGTTAACCGTTAATCCTTTGACAAATGAAGAGTATTATAAGGATTTTTATTTCTTGCCTAAATATTGCGAGCGGCAAAGCAAAATTGAGGGAAAAATCGTAATAGAACGGCTTGATATGGTTAAAGAAAAATCGAAATACGACAATGTGCCTTATGACGATAAAAACGGGAAATACGGCTATCAAATGTATGCGGAAAAGGGGTTTGTAATTATTGTTAACGAGGAACTGATAAACGAGCTAAAGAGACTGTGTAATGACGATAATTTTTGCGATTGTACAGGAATTACACAAAAATTTATAATATACTATATAACGTATTTGCAAAGCATTTATGGATTTCGCGTTTGTAAATTCGGACTTGACCCAAATAAAGCCAACGAAATTGAAAGCACGGTGAATGCTAAAATTAAAGGTGTAGATGAGATGCCGCTTGTTGTTAAGTTCCGTATGGAACGGCGTGATTTAAGCTATCCCATAATGGAATCTACAAAGGACGTCCGAGCGCGTGGTTTGGTTTATTGTAATAATAAATTGACAGAATTACATTTTGCTAACGCGCAGATAAAAGAGCGGACAGACGGTAGCGCGGTACTGGTTAATACTACGAGGGACAGGAAAGACGGGGTTATATCGCATTTGGCGGCGCGAAGCGCTTATAATGTGTTTGTTAATAATAGGTATACGGGTGCGTGGAATAAAGAGATTATAACGGAATGGTGGAAGCGTAGAGTGTAAAGTTACGCAAAGGCTAATTATGCGGGAAACCAACCCCCAAAAAAAACTGATTGATAAGTTTTATGCAAGTCGAGCGTGGCGAATGACGCGAGCATGGGTTATTGACCGTGATAAGGGGATATGCCAATCTTGCGGTGAGATAATATTCGGGGAAATGACGGTGCATCATGAAATAAATTTGACACCGCAGAATGTTAATGATCCGGCGATTAGTCTTAATCCGGAGCTGCTTAAAACGTTGTGCCATGTTTGTCATGACAAAGCGCATAAGAGGTTTAGCGGTGCGGTTAGATGTATAGAGAGAAAAGTTATCGTTGATGACGATTTGAATATTAATTATAAAAAAAGACAGGAGCTACAGAAAGGAAGTGTCGTATGATAATAAAACTTGTACCTATATCAAAATTAAATCCATTAAAAATGACAATACTGAAATAAACAAAAAGAGAAGTTTAAGACAACAGGCAACCGGCCATCTTAATTGTCTTAAAGTTTTGGATTTATTTGCCGGAAATAATAAGCTTTGGCAGACTTTTGAGCTTTCCAGATATTACGGAGTGGAAATGGATATTTTATCATTGGAAAATAAGGTAAAGAATGGTAGAATTAAAAAAAATTAACAAGCGGGCGAATAGCCCTAATTCTGAAAAAGAAAGGATGGTTATAATGTCAGTTATTTATGAACCAAAGGGCAAGGCGAGGGAATATTCCCCGTTAGCGCTTAATCTTTACTTGGGTTGCTCGCATATGTGTAAATATTGCTACGCGCCTTCTTGTATACAAAAGGCGCGAGAAGTTTATTTTGGCATACCCGAGCCGAGAAAAGGCGTTATTGAGAATCTAAAAAAAGAACTTTCAATGTCTCGCCCTGCAAAACAGGTTTTGTTATCATTTATTGGAGATCCATACGGCGAAACATTCGACAACAACGCAACTACCCGTCAGGCGCTTGAAGTAATGCTTGAAAACAAAATTCCTGTTGCTTTACTAACTAAAGGCGGTGGGCGCTGTTTAAAAGATATTGATGTTTATAAAAAATTTGAAGAGCATATCCAAGTAGGCGCTACCCTAACATTTGATAACAATGCCGACAGTAAAGAATGGGAAAGCGGCGCGGCATTGCCGGACGAAAGATTAGCTGCGTTAATGGAGCTTAACAAAAACGGAATTCGCACGTTTGCGAGTTTTGAGCCGGTTATAGTGCCGGAACAAAGTCTTAATCTGATAAAACGTAGCCTTGATTTCGTTGATATTTATAAAATAGGTAAAATAAATAATTACAGAGGGCTTGATAAGGAAATTGATTGGACAGATTTTCTTGAAAAAGCCCTTGAGATTCTGCGACCGGCAGGTAAGAGGATTTATATAAAACACGACCTTCGCCAAGCGGCGGCGAGTATTAGATTGTACGGGAATGAAGTTTTGCCGGATGAACATAATGTTTCGTAAATTTGAAAATAGGTAATTAAAACCGCCGCGAGGCGGTTTTTTGTTGGAGAAATTAATATGAAGATTCCTTTTACCGATTATGATATTAAGCTAGCTAAGCGCGGGATTACAGGCGTTGGTCGAAATACCGGGTTGCCTGTTGATTTTGATATATGGGTAAATGCATTTTCGAGAATTTCTAACAGAACTCCGATTCTTGAAGGCATTTATGACACTATTGCTACGGAATTTTCTAAAATTGATTTGATTTTATCGCGGGAGGAAATTGTTAAAATTGACACGAACGCGGATGACGGGAAGGTTGACAAAAAAATTTACACACGTCTGACTGATAATCCTAATTATCATGTTTTGGCGTTACGTCCTAATATGTTGCAGACTAAAAGTGAATTGCTTTATACAATTGCCTATCAGATGCATATGTACCGTAACGCGCTTATTAGAATTGTACGCGAACCGGATATTGGTCGTAATGTCGTTACGGCATTAGAGCCTATTAATTGCGAAGATTATTTGTTTGGACAAGGGTATCAAATAGGGGAACATATATTTTTAAAATTGAAGGAAATAAAGAGCGGTAGAATAGTTTTGTACGATTATAACGATATGATCCATCTACGGCTCAATCCTAATGATATTTTTTATGGAGACAAAAACGATAGATATGATTTGACTAATTTTATCAATATATTTGATGAGAACTTAAACGTCATGCTGAACGAACTTAAAGACGCGGGAACTATCAGGGGGATTATCGAGGTTGGCGGCGGACTTAGCGAAGGCAGTTTTGTTAGTACGTTTGCTACGGGTGAAAATAAAATTACCAAACAGGAAGAAATTGTAGAACGTATTAAAAAATCCAAGGGCGGTATTTTAGTACTGGACAGCGGCGAGAAATGGCATCCTGTTACACGGAACGTTAAGACCATGACTACCGACGAAATAAATAATATCATGAAGTACCTTTATAATTTTAAAGGTATAAATCAAGCGGTTATCGATGGGACGGCGACACAGGCTCAGATGGAAGTTTTCTTTTATAAAACTATTATGCCTATTGTGGAAAAACTTATCGAAGAATTGAATTACAAAATACTGACACAGACAGCGCGGACACAGGGGCAGAGGATTGAATATTTCAAAAACCCCTTTGAATATATTTCTACGAAGGATATTTTTTCGGGGACGTATTTATCTGGCATGTATCTTACACAAAACGAAGTCCGGCGTTTGGCGTGGAAACTACCTGCTATCGAGGGCGGCGACGTTTTGATGGATAATAAGAATTTTTCAAAGCCCGGGCAGGATACGGAAAAAGAAAGAATGAACGAAAATGAAGGAGGTGATTAAATGGAAAACAAAATAATTAGATTTTTTGACACAGAGCTACGGTCTGTCGATAGCGACGATGAGATTATGTCTGTCGTGGGTTACGCGTTGAAATTCAACAAAGAAACATTTATTGGGGATAAAAAATGGGGCTGGAAGGAAAAAATAGCGCGTACAGCATTGGACGACGCTGACATGGATAATGTTATTTTTAATTTCAACCATTCGTATGATAACGTTATGGCGCGAACGAACAACGATAGCCTTAAACTTGAAATCGACAATATCGGATTGAAAATCACAGCCAATATAGTTGATACTTCTGTTGGGCGCGATGTCTATAAACTTATCCAAAACGGGATCGTTACGAAGATGAGTTTTGCGGCTATTGTTGAAAAATCGGAATGGATTTTTGCGGAAGACAATTCCACCCAAACAGACGAGCGAGAAATAAAGAAATTTAAACGCCTGTTTGACGTTTCGGCTGTTACTTTCCCCGCGTATGATGACACGTCGATTATGGCGCGAAGTTTAACTTTAGAACGAAAGGCTAAAGAGCAATTGATTTACGAACGGCAGATCCAAAGGATCAATGAAATTATGAGTTAATCTACATACGCGCTTTATGGAGCGCGTTTTTTATTTGTAAAGGAGGAATTATTATGAAATTTAAACATTGGAAAGAAGCCGAAAACCGAAGTTCTGAGTTTAAACTCAAAATAGAATCGATTAACGGCGAAATTGAAACAATGGAGAGTGAAGCAAGAGATGAGAACATCGATGTTGAAAAACGCGGCGTTATTATTGAAACGCTTCAAGCTAAAGTAGAAAGTCGAAACGAACTGCAACGCGCATATGACGATGCTATCACCGCGTATGATGAGCTAAAAGCCGAAGAGGAAAGGCAGATTGGGCTTTTAAATAATGTCTGCACTAATCGCATCAAAGAACGCGTTGAAATCCGCGATGAACGGGATAAGCGAGCTGATATTGTTGAAACAAGACAATACGAACTCGCGTATGCGCATTATATCCGTAGTGGGGACGATTTAGAGGTGCGTAATCTTATAAACAGCCAAGACAGACCGAACGCGGGAATTTTTGTTCCGAAAACCCTTGTTGCGCGGATTGAAGACGAATTAATGAGCGGCGGTATGATTATGTCGCTGTGCGATAATGTCAGTGTTAAGGGCATTACTGAATACCCGGTTGTTGACAGTAAGACCGATCCGGAACAGCACAATGAGCTGGGTGGGCTTGAAAAAACTCAAAAAGAAATAGCTTTTTCAAGCGTTGATATGGAAGCACAATTTATAGCGGAAACCTTAACCACCACGAAAAAATTTGAAACGGACAGCCTTGAAGTGTTTTGGGAGTGGTTAATGCGCGAACTACCCGATGCGGTTAAGCGTGTTGTTGATAGGCATATTCTTTTTGGAGGACAAGGGTCTAATGATGGTATCCACGGCATTTTAACAAATACTAACGATAGATTTGTTGCTACATTAGCGGTACATGTGTTGAATTTTAACACCGCGAATGTTGCACGGGCGATGCTTTCCGATACTGCTTCTAATGTAACGTTTTTGATGCATCCGAGTACTTTTTTTAATAGTTACATGGGGCTTACTGGCGCAGACGGGCATCCTATATTCCAGATTATGACACAGAATATCGGGCAACCTGTATATTCAATGGGCGGATATAATGTTCTGACGACGGATAAACTTCCGGCGTATGAAGCCGCCGCACCGGGACAGGCATATATGGTAGCCGGTGATTTTAGAGCTATGCTCCTTAATTTCCCCGACGGAATGTCGCCTAAAATTACCCGAGATCCGTATACGCAAATGAAGAAAAATCTCATTGATTATCTGAGCGAAATTTACGTCGGCGGCAATATAACACGGCTTGGATGTTTCGTGAAGTTGACAAAGGGCCCTTTAGCATAATTCCGCCTACTAATTTTATCACGGCGGACAGCGAGAGGTTTGTAACATCTGACGGGCTACGGTTTGCAATTGGATAGGGGGGTGTTCTGTATGATTGAATGTGATGTTGTTAAAACCGTACATATGACTGTGGAGCCGGGGAGCAGAGTAATTCTTACGTCGTTTCAAGCTGAAATTGCCAAGGAATATTTGAAAATATTGACTCCCATGAATCGCGATCCCACAGATATTAAAAACAAACGGCTTAATAGCCTGACTAAAGCGGAATTGTTTGCGATTGCCGCCGATGTGGGCGTTTCTGTTGATGAGACTATGACTAAAAACGAGTTAATAGGACTCATTGAAAAGTTAAAGGATGGATAAGTTTATGCTTGAAAAAGTTAAAATGTCGCTACGGATTACCCACGATGAGGCGGACGAAGAACTTATTGCGCTTATCGAGGCTTGTAAACTCGACCTTAAAACAGCGGGTATTAATAAAATAGACGAAACCGACCCGCTTGTCGCGCAGGCGATCATTCGATATTGCAAGGCTAATTGGGGGTTTAACGCCGACGGGTATAGGTTTCAGCGGACTTATGACGCTCTTAAAAATTCGCTTAGAATGGCGGTTGATGCATATGTTTGATCACGGGAAACTTAATATATACATGAAAAGCGTTATTAAAAGCGCGGGTGGCGCTCCTATAGAGGTTTTAACTTTTTACCGGCGTGTGTGGTACGGTGAGATTAATTTTTCTGTCAATGAGTATTATGCCGCTAAGCAAGCGGAAACACAAGTATCGCGTCGCATACGTATTCATCAAGACAGGAATATCCGGGGCGGTAGATATGCCGTTATTATCGACGATGTGCAATATGACGTCGGGCGATATTTCCACGGAGAAGACAAAGGGGTACTTATCACTGATATTACACTGGAAGAGGCTGTCAAGAAATATGAAATTGTGGAGTAGCCATAACAAAAGAAAGGTTTTTTATGGAAAAGTTAACAGAACTATACGAATTGCTGAACGAAAAGTTTGACAATGTGTTTCACGTTGAAACGATAAACGAGGGTTTCCCCCGTATTGTCTATACTGAGATTGGCAGGGAATATGAGTTTTTTGATAATGTCCCGTATTACGGCAAATGGATTGTGGCTATTGATTTGTATACTCAAAAGGAATTTGACCCGATTTTCGGGGAGCTTGAAGAGTTGCTTAAAGCCCAAAAAATACCGTTTGCAATCGAACATATCGAACACGGAACATTGCAGGATAAAAATAAAAAATCCTTTCAAGGCGTTACTTGGTATCGTTTTATTTGTGAGGTGATGTAATGAGTTTTGTTATTAAATACGTGCCGGACTTCTTGCCGGTGGTCGCGCCTAAGATGGTC
>Ga0099364_10008954_pt1 | contig 13980 bp, 8 predicted proteins | sample TergutTh196P3_FD_73070 | JGI IMG/M metagenome (GOLD analysis project Ga0099364, IMG submission 73070) | Microcerotermes parvus P3 segment gut microbial communities from Pointe-Noire, Republic of the Congo - Th196 P3 | ecosystem: Host-associated > Arthropoda: Insects > Digestive system > Gut ...
TCACGTCCATGGTCATTCCCGCTTCGGTTACCGGCATCGGCGAATACGCTTTTGAAGCTTGCGAGGAACTGACCTACGTTTTCATCCCCGCTTCGGTAAATCATATCGGAGACTACGCTTTTATGGAATGTGGCAATTTAAAGGAAATTGTGAACAACAACCCGCAGCCGCAATCATTTGACAGGAGATTGGTGTTCAGGAGCGTCCATATCGGCGCTTGTATACTCCGTGTTCCAAACGATGCGATGGATGATTACCAAAACACTGAAGAATGGGGGAATTTTTGGATAATGGGGACTCATCCAGCCGGACCGCTTGTGTGGAGTTTGGATTGGGACGAACTCGTCATCAGAGGAGATGGCGAAATGCCTGATTATACTCTTGCTACTCCTGCCCCATGGGCTAGTCAAAAAGATGATATTTTAAGCATTGATATTGGCGCGGGCGTTACCAGTATAGGCGTGCAGGCTTTTGCCGGTTATGACGAACTAGTTTCCGTAGCCATTTCCAATTCGGTAACAAAAATTGGAATCTTAGCCTTTAGCGGCTGTGAAAAATTAACCACCATCAACCTGCCTTCCTCGCTAACGATTATCGAAAATGGAGTTTTTACGCTATGTGAAAGTTTAACTTCCATTGACTTTCCCTCCTCGCTAACTAGCATTGGTATTATGGCTTTTGGAGGTTCGGGCTTGAAGCAAGTCGTCATTCCTCCTTTGGTAACATCCATAGGCGATCTAGCTTTTTTGGAATGCCACAGTTTGCTTTCGGTTGTTATTCCGGCTTCGGTATCGCACATCGGCAATCAGGCTTTTACAGATTGCATTAAATTGGCTGAGGTGGTCAATTACAGACAATCGCCGCAACCGCTATCTTCCGGATTCACTTTCATCGACTTCATAACTAATGAAACAAAACTTTATGTGCCCAAAGATTCTCGCAGTCTTTATGAATCAGATTTTGAATGGGGGCTTTTTCCCGTCATTATAGAAATGGCGGAGATGATGTTGGATATAACGTCGGTAAATCTGCTATCCGGTATGGATGTTACGCTTAGCGCGATGATCACGCCGCCTGCTTTGCCTTCGGAAATTATATGGACAAGCAGTAACCCTTCTGTAGCAACCGTTGACGGCAACGGGAAGGTGACTGCCGTTAGTCCGGGCTTGGCAATCATTACCGTTTCCGTTGGACCGTCGGAGGCAACCTGCGAAGTGACGGTAGCCGAATTCATGGGATCGGACGGTTCAATTTGGTGGACTTTTCTCAACAACGAGCTCGTCATCGGAGGCGTCGGAGATATGCCTGATTATGAATACCCGCCATGGTATGACCACAGAGCGTCCATCCAAAACGTTGAAATTGGCGAAAGCATCACCGGAATAGGCGCTTATGCTTTTTATACTTGCGCGTCTATGATTTCCGTATCCATTCCCGCATCGGTAACGACGATAGGCAAAGGCGCTTTTGAACATTGCATGAATCTGGCTTCCGTTACCATACCTTCAGCGGTAACTTCTATCGGCGAAGGCGCGTTTGCCGGATGCAATGCTTTGACACACATAAGTTTAGAATCAGATAATACCTATTATTCTACTTATGACGGCGTACTGTTCGAAACAGACAACCAAAAGATTATTGCTTACCCCGGAGGAAAATCGGGAACCATATATTATATTCCGCCAACCGTTCATACAATAGGACATTCGGCTTTCAAACACAACATCCATCTGAATACCATTATCATTCCCGCTTCTGTAGTTTCCATAGAAAGCGCCGCCTTCTCCCTCAGCAATCTGCCTTCCATTTCTATCCCCAGCGCTGTTACAAATATTGATGACAATGCCTTTATTGATTGTCTTGTTTTGACTGAAATAGAAGTGCAACAAAACAATAATAAGTACTATTCGGAAGAAGGGGTTCTTTTCGATCAATCCCGCAATATGCTGGTTGCCTATCCTGCCGGAAAAAATCAGGACGTCTATATCATTCCAGAAAAGATTGAAGCCCTTGGCAATACTGCTTTCCGGAATTGTCAGCAGTTGACTTCCGTAACTATCCCGTCATCGGTAACCACCATCGGCAATCAGGCTTTTGCCTTTTGCAAAAATTTGACTGAACTCATTAATTTCAACCCAACGCCGCAAGCGATTGCTTCTTCAGTTTTTTGGGATGTCAACATGGTCGACTGCATACTCCGCGTGCCGGATGTAAGCGCCTACGAGAAAGCTCCTGAATGGATGGCATTTAAAAATATTTTACCGCTTGAGGCAGTCATCACATTAGACAAGGAAGATATTTATCTTTTGGCAGGCGCTAAGGCTGAAATCACAGTCACTATCTCCGGCGTCGAAGCCGACGACGATTTGGCGTTATGGGACAACAGCGCGCCGGAAGTAGTTAAGATAGACCTTACATGCGCATCGAACTCATGCGTGGCTAGTTTGACGGCTCTTTCTCCGGGAACGGCTATAATTACCGTTTCTGTTCAAGATAAACAGGAAATCTGTACGGTGACAGTCATTCAACCCGGTAACACCACCATCAATGGAACCGTAGACGCCGATGATAAGGAAAATGTGAGGGTGAACCTTTACATAAAACCGCCTGTTGATAGCAAGAAGGGCATCGTTGGCGGTTACGTATTGCTGGCTACCGTAATTCCAAATGATAACGGCGAGTATTCGTTTGAAAATTTGCCGGAAGGCGACTATCAGGTTGAGGTGATCATTGACGATTTCGAGCCTCAAGCAACGGATGTAATTCCGATTTCAGGGAACGATTCCACTGTAGAAGTCAATTTTTCATTAGATGAGGAAACAGGTACAGTCAGGGTGATTGACGTCAATATCCCTACCGGCGTGCAAGAGATGTATGCCCCTGATTTGAAGGCGTATCCCAATCCGTTTACTGATGTGATACGCATCACGGGTACAGACGTCGAGGCATGGCATGGCGCATTGTTACAGGTGATCAACGTCGCAGGCGCGATAGTCCATACCCAAAAGATAATCCATCCCGACGAAGCCATCCGGTTGGATCATCTCCCTGCGGGTTTGTATATCATTCGTTTGCATGACGGTGGCAAAAGATCGGTAACTATCAAAACGCTGAAACTTTAGCCCATTTTCCACAAACATCAAAAAAATTAAACCTTTTTGAAAAATGTACGTATAAAGTAATTCGAGTAATAATTTAATAAACCAACATATTTATGTTAGATTCTGTACTGATAACAGGTATAATTTTGATTTTGACAGCAGGAGCGCTGGCAGTTGTGATGGCGAGGATCATCTTGGGCAAGAGCCTTTTTTTCAAAATTGTAGCAGTGATCACTGTTCCCATCTTGAACGCGGTTTTCATGGGTTTTCTCATTGGTGTACAGGGCTTTGAAATTGCAATATGGGCTGTCCTGTGGGGGATTTTTCTCATACTTGTCGGTTACTTTTTTGCCGCCAAAATATTGAAAAATCCCTTGAATTTAATCACCGAGAAGGTTGAATTGCTGTCGAAAGGCGATTTGAACCTCAGTTGCAACAGCAAATATTTGAAAGGCAACTCTGAAACGGCAAGGGTCATGCGCAAGCTAGCACAATTAGTCGGCTCGCTCAAAACCGTTGCAAATTTTGCCGACCATGTAGGAAGAGGCGAATTGAATGTCGACTACGAGCTGCTTGGCGAAAATGATATCTTAGGCAAAGCGATGCTTGATATGCGCGCCAATCTGCAGAGAGCCGATGCAGAGACTGAAAAACGTCAATTGGAAGACGAACAACGCAACTGGGCGACGCAAGGTTTAGCCAAATTTGCCGAAATATTGAGGAAAGACAACGACAATCTGGAAACCTTGTCGTACAACGTTATCAGTAACTTAGTCAAATATTTAGACGCCAATCAGGGAGGCATCTTTGTGTTGAATGACGCCGAAAAAGAGGAGGATAAGTTGTTGGAAATGAAAGCGTGTTATGCTTATGACCGTAAAAAATTCGCAGACAAGCAGATACGGCTCGGCGAAGGATTGGTGGGCGCCTGTTTTTTGGAAGGCGAACCCATCTACATGACCAACATTCCTAATGAATATATTGCCATTACTTCGGGTTTGGGCGATTCCAATCCGAAAGCGATACTGATTTGCCCGCTGAAAGTGAACGACGAAGTGTTCGGCGTTATCGAACTGGCTTCTTTTCAGAAATTTGAACCGTATCAACTTGAATTTGTACAAAAAGTATCCGAAAGCATCGCTTCTACCATTGGATCGGTAAAAGTAGCCATACGTACCACCAGATTATTGACGCAATCGAAGTTACAAGCCGAAGAGATGGCAAATCAGGAGGAGGAGCTTCGCCAGAACATGGAAGAAATGCAAGCCACTCAAGAAGAAATGTTTCGCCGCGAAAACGATCTGCAGGAAACGCTCAAACAGATGCAGGAAGTGCAGAACCGTATGGAAGCGATTGGCAACAATCTGCCCAGCGGCGTTATGTTCCGGTTGGTACGTTACAGAGACCAACCCGGAAAAATGCGTATGGAATACGTCAGCGCCCAATGGAAGGCAATCATCGGTTTGCCGTCCGAATCGGTACAAAATGATATGTCGTCGTTCTTTGCTATAGTACACCCCGACGACCACCAACCGCTCTTAGACGCTTTTGAAGAAAGCATCAAAACCGATACGTTTTACATCGAAATACGCATCAAACGCGACGGCGCATATCGCTGGCTGCGCATTTCATCGCATCCCCACAGCGACGAGAAAAGATTGATCTGGGATGGCATCATGACCGACATCACCGCGCGCAAAAAATCCGAAAGGACTTTCGAAGAAAAAGTGCACTGGTATGAAGCCCTGCTTGATGCTTTCTACGAATCACCCATCTCGGTGACCGACATGAACAAAAATATCACGTTCCTGAATAAAGCGGCATTGGACATACTCGGAACAACCCGCGAAGAAACAATGGGTAAATACTGCGGCGATGTCTGGGGCGTAGATATTTGCAAGGACGGCAGATGCGGCATCGAGTGCATGAAACGCGGCGAGGGCAAATCCGTCTTCCATGTAGGCGACCAAGTTTTCACCACTTTTGCAAGTTACATCAAAGATACACATGGCGCTCATGTAGGTCATATTGAAGTGGTTTCGAATATCACCGAAGCAACCAACAAAACAGCGTACAACAAAAAGGAAGTGGACAAACTGTCGACAAACATCTCAAAACTTGCCACAGGCGACCTTCACGTTGATTTTTCAGTAGACCAGCCCGATATGTTCACTGAGGAAGAATACGAAAACTTTAATGTAATCGCATCCAATCTGGAACAGGTGCGCAATGCAATGAAAAAGTTTTACCAAAAATAAATGTAAAACAACACAATTATACCTAAAATTATTGCGCTGTGAGCAACGTCCCAACTGTTCCAACTTGCGCGTGTTTCGGCTTTCTGTTCGGGGGTTGTTGAACCGAAGGTGAGTCCTTCTATTTGGCTGGCTGGAGCAGGCTTGGTCCATACGCTTACAAGCGTCACGATAAGACAACACGTAAGGAGCATCAATCCACAGAAGAATAGCCAGTTCACATCGTAGAAAAGATATTTGAAACAACCGCCGCTTGCGGCATCAACCGATTTGTAGTACACCATGGCGCCCAAACGGGTAAGCCCAATTGTAAAACCTGAAATTAGTCCCCATAATCCGCCCTGTGGCGTAATCCTTTTCGAGCAAACACCCAGCAAAAATACCGAAGCGATGCCCGGCGCTAAAACCGACTGCACTTCCTGCAGGTATTCATACAAAACGTCTCCTACGTTGCGCATTACTGGAATCCAAAGAATACCAAGCCCCACGATAACCACCGTAGCCACGCGACCGATATACAGCAGGTGGTTTTCGCTTGCCTGCGGACGGTACTTCTTGTAGAAATCAATGGTAAAAAGCATTGCCGATGAATTAAAGAGCGATGCCAGCGAACTCATCAACGCCGCTAAAATACCACATACGAGCAAGCCCTTAATGCCGGCGGGCAACAGTTTAGCCACCAGAGTAGGGAAAGCGGCGTCGGTAAGTAATTTACCGTCTTCCATAGGTAAGGCAAAAACTTCGCCGTTCACCATTATTCCTTCCTTGTGCAAGGCATAAGCGATCATCCCCGGAATCATGAACAGGAACACGGGAGTCAGTTTCAGGTACGCGCCGAAAATAGCTCCGCGTCGCGCTTGCGACTGGTTTTTCCCGGAAAGAACGCGCTGCACGATGTACTGGTCGGTACACCAATACCAGAAACCGATGGTGGCAGAACAGATGATGATGCCTAACCACGGGAAGTCGGAACTATTGCCGTGCCAGAGGTTTACTCTGCTACCGTCGCCGCCTGCTATGGTTTCTACGGAGCATATACGCATCAACTCGTCCCAGCCGCCAACGGCTTTCAGTCCCAGCGCAAGGATTACCAGCGAGCCAACCAACATTATCGGCACTTGAAGCACGGAGGTGTACAACACCGACTTCATTCCGCCTATAACCGTATATAGCGCTGTGAGCAGCACCAATCCGATAGCGGCAATCCAAAAGAAGTCTATCCCCCATATCTCTTTGATGCCAAAGACCTGTTGAAAAACTAAACCGCCGGCATAAACTGTTACCGCCACCTTTGTGAGCACGTAACTTACTAATGAAATAACGGACAGTATGGTCCGCGATTCCTTGTTGTAGCGTCGTTCAAGAAATTCGGGCATGGTAAACACCATGCTGCGCGAATAAAACGGCACAAATACCCATCCGAGAATGAGTATTACCCACCCGTGCATTTCCCAATGCGCCATAGCCATACCGCTCGCGGCGGCAGTGCCTGACAATCCTACTAAATGCTCCGAACCGATGTTCGATGCAAAAATTGACGCTCCTATGGCTATCCATGTTGCGTCGCGTCCGGCAAGAAAATAATCGCCGGAGGTGTCCTGTTTTTGCTTAAAAACCCATAATACAATGGCTATCAGCACACAGGCAAACAGCCCAATAACTACCCAATCTAATGTCAACATACTATTTATTATTATTGATTATTTTCAGTGAATTTTCCTATGGTCAGGTATTTGCGATACAATTCCTTATATTGCTGATGAACCGTTTCATCCGGCGTATATACCGAAGCAAATCCTTGTCCCATCGCCTTTTGGGCATCCTCTACTTTGGCATATTTTCCGGCTGCTACAGCGGCAAACATGGCAGCTCCTAAAGCGCATGCCTGTTCTGCCCTGGCTACCTTGATGGGCATACCCAGCACATTGGCAAGGGTTTGCATCACAAAAGGCGATTTGAGCGAAATACCGCCAATGCCTATTACTTCTTTTATTTCGATGCCGTTTTCGAGAAATCGGTCGACAATCGCTTTAGAACCGAAGGCTGTCGCTTCCACCAATGCTCTGAAAATAAGCGGAGCATCGCTGCCCAAAGTCAAACCGGAGATGGTTCCGGCGAGCATCTGGTTGGCGTCCGGCGTTCGGCGACCATTCATCCAGTCTGTAGCCACGATGCCGCTTTCGCCTGCGGGAATCTTTTCGGCTTCGAGCGCAAGCGCAGGTATGATGCCGTCAATCGTTTCTTCTATCAATTGCGTTTTAGTTGCTTCGTCGATAAGCTTAGAGGTGGCAATGATATTGACCACAGGCCATTCTACTACACGCTTGAACCATGCGTAGATGTCGCCGAAGGCTGATTGTCCTGCTTCAAGTCCGATCATTCCCGGAACCACTGAACCATCCACCTGTCCGCAAATACCGGGTATCAATTTGTCGCCCAATTCGTCGTAAGGCGTTACCATGATGTCGCATGTGGAAGTTCCGATAACGCGCACGAAAGCGCCCGGCACTATTTGCGCCCCTACGGCGCCAAAATGACAATCGAAAGCCCCCACGGCGATAGATACATTGGTCGTCAAACCAAGCCTTTCAGCCCATTCGGTCGAGAGTTTTCCCACCACTGTGTCGCTTGGGCAGGTTTCAGTATACAATCGCGAGCGGTAGCCTGATAACAACGGATCAAGTTGGGTCAAAAATTCTTCTGAAGGCAATCCGTTCCACGAAGCGTGCCACATTGCTTTGTGTCCTGCGGCGCAACGGCTGCGGAGCAGGGTTTCGGGTTTGGCGTTTCCGCAAAGCAGCGCCGGCAGCCAGTCGCAATGCTCCACCCACGAATAGGCAGCCTTACGAACGGCTTCATCTGCGCGCAGCACATGCAACACTTTAGCCCATACCCATTCAGACGAATAAATTCCGCCTTCATAAGCCGTATAATCCATTGCCCAACTTTTGGCTAATTGATTGATTTCGGCGGCTTCGGCAATAGCCGTGTGGTCTTTCCAAAGCACGAACATGGCATTGGGGTTTTCGGCAAATTCGGGCAATAAAGACAGGGGCGTACCGTCGGCGTTGGTCATTACGGGCGTGCTGCCGGTAGTATCGAAGGCTATGCCGACCACTTTTTCGGCAGTACCGGCAGGAGATGCTGCAAGCGCTTCGCCAATGGACGCTTCCAGAGTTTCCATATAATCCAACGGATGCTGGCGGTACTGATTTGCCTGTGGATCGCAGTATTTTCCTTCCTTCCAGCGCGGATAATATTTCACTGACGAGGCAATTTCACTGCCATCTTCCGCATCAACGATCACGGCGCGGCAGGAATCCGTGCCGTAGTCTAAGCCAATTACGTATTGTTTCATCTTTTAGTTCAGTTTTAAATTGATTATTCTACATTTACTTTCGCTTTTTCAGACTGCAATATTAATAAAAAAAAGAAAAAAACTATAAATTTGCTGCCTAATACCCAATAATTTTCTTTGTGTCGTTATAAAACTGCATCATCAATTTTCTGTTGTTTTCGCCGATAGCGGGGTATCGTTCGGGCTGTTTGAGGTAATCGTTGATGCTGATCAGCCGGAATACCGAAACCCTGTTTTCAGGATAACGATATACCCAAAACGGTTCGTAACCGATGGAATGAAGCGTTATTACGCTATCGGTTTTGGTTAATGTCAGTTCGAGGGTAATACCGCCATCGCGGTAGCGGTCGCGCTGATTGGATACAAAATTCCCCAATGAATAAACCACAGGGACGGAATCGCCGGTGGCGGCGGGTATCTTGGCGATGGGTTGAACCACGTGCGGATGCGAGCCAACAATAAGGTTACAGCCGTTGCGGGCAAGAAAAGCGGCTATGCGGCGTTGCGTTGCATTTTCCTGATTCTTGTATTCTTCGCCCCAATGGATGCAGGCAATGATATAATCCGGTTTAAGTTCGCGCGCTTTGGCAAGGTCGGCAGCCATCCGCAGGGTGTCGATAAAATTGACCACATTGGGTTTTTCAACTGCAATGCCATTGGTGCTGTAGGTGTTATTCAGCAATGCTATCCGGAAGTTGTTTTTTTCCAATACCAGCGGATAAAGAGCGTCCCGTTCATCGGAATCCCGAAACGTGCCTGTGTGAAGCATCCCTATGCTGTCCAAGACGTCAAGCGTTCGCTGCAATCCTTTTTTTCGACGATCGAGTACATGATTATTTGCGGTCAGCAGTACATTGAAACCGGCGTCCTGCAAAGCGTAAGCCAATGACTGATGGCTTGAAAATTGCGGATAGCCCGTGTATGGCGCGCCTGCCAGCGTTACTTCCAGATTGGCAACAGCCACGTCAGCCGCCGAAACATAATCCTTGACCCACTGGAATACAGGATGATAATTGTAACAACTATCGCCGCCATCGCGCCAAGCGCCCGTGATCTGCATACCATGCCCCATCACATCTCCGGCAAAAACCAAACGGAGGGTATCGGTAACGGCAAACGCAACACTGTCGGCGGCTTCCTGCCTGAATGTCTGAACCGTAGGCGACGCTTGACAGTCCGAAAACACAAAGGAAAAAAAGAGATAAATCAATAACATTTTCATGTCCAAATAAATATTGGCGCAAAAGTGCTAAAAATTTTTTATTTTTTTTTAGTATTTGTGTAAAAAGTATTATTTTTGGCATGTATTTTAATCGTGGAAAATTGACCGACTTACCTCAACTCAAAAGCGTTATTGAAGGCTTGGTTTCCGACAGTCCCAAAGCGATGAAACGCCTGTTTGACCTGTTTTATAACAAGCTTTGTCTTTATGCCATGCGGTATACCCAAACCATGCCCGTTGCCGAAGAGATCGTCAGCGACGTGATGTACAGGGTTTGGCAAAACAGGCACAATGGCTATCGTCCGGAGACTTTTGGCGAGTATCTGTTTACCGCAACGCGCAACACGGCGCTCAACTATTTGAAGCAAAAACAAAGCCAAAAAGATTTTTTAGAAAATTGGTCGGATCAACTCCGTAACGATTTGATCGAGGAGACGCCCTTAGATTTACTGATTTCTCAAGAAACAGTTGCAAGCATCCATAGCCTGATAGACGCTTTGCCCGAACAATGCCGTAAAGTCTTTCTGATGAGCCGGATGGAAGATATGACTTATGAGGAAATCGCCGATAAAATGAATATTTCGATAAATACGGTAAAATACCACATCAAAACGGCATTACAAAAGCTACATGCCGGAATTGAAAGTCTGGTACTGTGGTTGATATTATTGTGGACATTTTTCTTGATTTTTTTATTGCCTCCACCTACCCTTTTTCCATTTTCAATTGTATTTATAGTAACATCGATTGTGCCATGAATTATCCGACAGAAGAATATATCATCAATTTCCTTTCGCGGAAAGAAACGCCGGAAGACGCGCGCAAGCTCAAAGAATGGCTTGCGGTCGATCCTGCGCGCCGCAACGAGCTGAAGCAATGGCTTGCCGCGTGGGATTATGCCGGTATGGCGGATGTTGCCCAAAAATTAGACCCTGAAAAGGCTTACCATCGTTTTTTGTTTCGCGTGGGCGCTGAAGTAAAACCGGAAGCCGCCCCCAAAAGATTTCAAATAGATGCGTCGGTTTTCAAAACTGCTCTCCGGATTGCCGCAATTTTTATCATCAGTTTTTCATTGGGCATGTTGTCTCAATATTTTTTAGCGAACAATCAACCCGAACAGATCGCTTTTGTTGAAAACATGGTTCCATTAGGCTCCAAATCAGAAATTAAATTGCCCGACGGCAGTACGGTATGGTTAAACGCCGGCAGCGCGCTGCGTTATCCCACCGACTACGGAAAGACCCAACGCAGTATTTTCCTCGAAGGAGAAGGCTATTTCACAGTATCCCAACAAATAAATAAACCTTTTACGGTACACACGGCGTTAGCCAACATTACGGCGTTAGGCACAGAGTTCAACGTAAAGGCATATGCTGATGACAACATGCTGGAAATGACGGTAATCAAAGGAGAATTAGCCGTTGAAAAAGGCGAAGCGGCGAGCGCTTTCGACCGTACCCTATTGAAATCGGGACAAAAATTATCGGTCGCCGCATCCGATCTTCAGCCGACGATCACACAACTTGAACCCGACATTGCCGGAATCGAAGCCTCGTGGAAAGAACGCTACTGGCGTATCGAAGGCGAGAGATTACAGGATTTGGCAGTTAAACTCGAACGACGTTATGATGCAAGCATCACCGTAGACGAACTGTCGAAAGATATGCGCTTTTCGGGAACTTTTGAGAATGAAACGTTGGAGCAGGCGCTAAACCTCATCCAACAGACGCTCCCGCTCCCAACCCTATACCATATTGACGGTAGAAATGTGGATATTCGCGTTGATCCAAAAAGAATGGGGAATTGAGAAGATTTTAAAAAACCGATGGAATCCTATTCATTATTAGAGATCAACCAACATATCAAAAAGCAGTTGAAACACGCCGTGTCTGGGCTTTATTGGGTGGTTGCCGAGATCAACGAATTGCACGTCAACAGCGCAGGGCATTGTTTCATGGAATTGGTGGAAAAAGCGCCGCAAAGCGAGCAGATTACGGCTAAAGCGCGCGCCAATATATGGGCGTATCAGTTCAGGATGCTTTCGCCCTATTTCGAAACCATGACAGGGCAAAGACTGACAGCCGGATTGAAAATTATGTTGCAGGCGAGCATCGAATTTCACGAACTCTATGGCATGAGCCTGCAAGTAACCGACATCAACCCTGCTTTTACGGTAGGCGACCTTGCAATGCAACGACAAGCCGTCATCCAGCAACTCATGGATGATGGAGTTTTCGATATGAACCGCGAGTTGGAATTGCCGCCCGTAGCGCAACGTATTGCCGTAATTTCATCCGAAACAGCCGCAGGATATGGCGATTTTGTTGATCAACTGTATCGACATCCACGCGGATACGCTTTTCAACACACGCTGTTTCAGGCGGTCATGCAGGGCAACGAAGCGGAGGATTCTATCATTCGGGCGTTGGAACAGGTGTTTGAACGCGAAGACGAGTTCGACGTGGTAGTATTGATTCGCGGCGGCGGTTCGCAGTCGGACTTAAACTGTTTCAACAGTTATCAATTGGCAAGCTGCATCGCACAGTTTCCGCTACCTGTATTGACCGGTATCGGTCACGACCGCGATGAAACCGTTGCCGATCTGGTGGCGCATGTATCATTGAAAACACCGACGGCTACCGCCGAATTTCTCATTCATCAAGCCATGGCGCTCGACAACCTGTTACAGGAACTTGCCCATCAACTTTCGGATGTTGCAACCTTTACCATTAAACGCCCTGCCGACAGGCTACAACATATCGCACAGCGATTGCAAACCATCATGCACGTATACGTCCGCACGCGGGATAGAGAAATACATGTATTGCAAATCAGGTTGTCGAATGCCGTGCAGGCATTGCTGTTGCAGAAAAAGAATCAACTTGTCTGGTTGGAAGGAAAATTGCAATTAATCGATCCTGTGAACCTGTTAATGAGAGGTTATTCGATTACCCGCGTCAACGGAAAAATTATCCGCAACGCAAAAGATCTGGAAAAAGAACAACATATGGAGACCGTATTTCACGATGGCAAGGCGGAAAGCGTTGTGAATGAAGTCATTCTTGGTAATGTCACAAATAATCTCATTAGTCAATTTCAGAGTCTAAAACGCTGCTCAACATGGCAACGCCCAACTCCGTAAAGGCAAAAGGCATATAGCGAATACCGCCTCTCTTATTGATGTGCAGTTTTTGCACCTCAAATTCTCCAACTCGATAGTACGACAGATTCCCTACATTTTACAAAATATTGAAATTTTTTGATAAGTTTTAACTGTTAATAACATATCCATAAACATTTTTTTTTACCAATATTATATCCCTAACGGGATAAAAATAGATGACACCCATATTTTTGACACCCCACCCAACGGACACGGCGCAGCCAAATCTGTCGCGACAATTTGAAATGCATCCACCAGTTTTGTATCCAACACAACAAAAAACCACCGTAATATGTTCTATTACAGTGGTTTTCAAAATGACTATCGTAGTCCGGACGGGATTCGAACCCATGACCTACTGCTTAGAAGGCAGTTGCTCTATCCAGCTGAGCTACCGGACCGTCAGGAATTACATTCCGAGACGCTGTTTGAATGCGTCGAGTTCGGCTTGCAATGCTGCAGGTATATGACTGCCGAAACGCGCGTAATGCTCTTCTATCTGTGCGAGTTCTGATTTCCAGAGTTCGGTATGTACTTCGAGCAATTTTGCCATTTTGGCTTCATCTAGATTGTCTAAACCTTTGAGGTTGATGGCGCTTGGAGCGGGGAGTTTGCCGATAGCCGTATCCACCGTTTCGCCTTTATTGTTGCAACGGTCGAAGATGTATGCCAACACGCGGCTGTTTTCGCCGTAGCCGGGCCACATGAATTTGCCGTTTTCATCTTTCAGGAACCAGTTTCCGTAGAATATTTTGGGTAATTTAGCGCCTGCTTGTTTGCCCATTTTTATCCAGTGACCGAAATAGTCGCCCATGTTGTATCCGCAGAACGGAAGCATGGCAAACGGGTCGCGGCGAACGCCGGCTTTCAGGCCGATGGCG
>Ga0099364_10008955_pt1 | contig 13979 bp, 14 predicted proteins | sample TergutTh196P3_FD_73070 | JGI IMG/M metagenome (GOLD analysis project Ga0099364, IMG submission 73070) | Microcerotermes parvus P3 segment gut microbial communities from Pointe-Noire, Republic of the Congo - Th196 P3 | ecosystem: Host-associated > Arthropoda: Insects > Digestive system > Gut ...
CGGAGCCGGTGGTGGCTGCCCTCCCTGCATCGGTGTCGGAGCCGGTGGTGGCTGCCCGCTCTGCATTGGTGGCTGAGCCGGTGGTGGCTGCACACCCTGCGTCTGGGGCGGGGCCGGATGTGGCGGTACACTTTGCATCTGTGGCGGGGGCACCTGAGGAGCCTCCCGGGAAAAAGTGGCTGCTTCGTCACGGGCCGGGCGTCTGATATTTACGCCGCCATCCTGGTTTTGGCCCTGAACATTTGCAGAAGGAGCACTCGCCGCCTGTGGCGGGGCCGGTCGCGGTTGAGACGGTGCACCTGGCTGCCTGGGCTCATTTGCGCTAACCTGGGAAGGATCAGGGGCTGAACCAGGGAATTTTCCTGATACCTGATCGAGCTCCTGCGTGATGGAGGATATTTCTTCTTCCAGCTTGTCAAAAAGCAGATTGCTTTGTGACGACCGGCCAGAGATGGCCTCATCCGTAAGCGAGATCGTAATATCGTCATCATTTCTGGCCGGGGCACTGCTTTGCGCAACGAGTTCAGGCGGAGGCATTGCCTTGACAGCAAGCTTTGGCTGCGCCACCTGTCTGGGCGGCTGGGCACCGGGAGCAGGCGGTTTTTCAGGACCCCTTTGCGCAACAGGCCTGCCTGAAGGCTGGCCCTGGGGCGAAGGTGGCTGAGGCGCAGCCGGTCTGCCTCTGTTTTCCGGCAGGTCAGCAACCAAAGACGAATCATCCAGGGTGGGTACCGGAGGCTGGACACCCGGATGAGACAGATCCTGCTGTTCCTTTGACAGGTCCGCTGACGCGTCTATATGGTCAGATGCATTGAAAACCTGCTGGCAGACGCCGCAGCGTACAGTGCCATCATAAAGTTTCAACTGATCTTCCGTAACACGGAACACGGTTTGACAGTGTGGGCATTTAGTGTGAAAAATCATAATGTTACGCCATTTTTAATTCGCGTGCCTGATAATACTACCCAGCCATCGTTTTGCTGATAACATGACAAGTCCAGCCAGGGGGAATAGGCCGATATGACATCATTTGCTTGCCCCTCAAGTATACCTGAAAGTACCAGTTTTCCGCCAGATTTCAGCTTTGAAATTAACGATTCAGCCAATTTTTTCAGTGTTCCGGACAAAATGTTGGCAACAACGATGTCGTATTCTACCTTGTCTCTGGAAACGGCAAACTGTTCAGGCTCATGGAAAGTGATATTACACCGGTTCTGCAGCGCATTTTCTCTTGCCGTATCCAGGGCCTGACGGTCAATATCAACGCCATCAACCAGATGCGCCCCCAGCTTGAAGGCGGCAATGGCCAGTATGCCTGAGCCACAGCCATAATCCAGCACCGAGGCTCCATCAAAAAGATTTTCCTCAAGCCAGTTCAGGCACTGCCTCGTTGTCGCATGACTGCCCGTTCCAAATGCAAGTCCGGGATCCAGGCGAAGTGCGATTTTTGCGTCTGAAGGAACCGGGTGCCAGCTGGGTACTACCCAGAGCTGTTCGCTGATCTGAATGGGTTCGAACTGATCCTGGGTCGCACGCACCCAGTCGTTGGCGGGAACTTCCGTGAAACTGAAGACAGGAACATGGGGTAAAAAACTCTCGCGGGCTGCAAGCAGAACAGCTGCACTGATATCAATGTCAGAAGAGATCAGGGCAATGATGCGGCTTCTCTGCCAGAAACTTTTTTCATTCCGTTCATCCGGCTCATCAAAAATGGGGCGCTCAGCATCCGTTCCTTCGTCAGCATCTTCTACAGTCACTGCCATGGCACCCGCTGCAAGCAAGGCATCAGTAAAGCGTTCCGTATGGTCGTAACTCACTTCCAGTACAACTTCATACAGGGCATTTGTACCACAAGGAGGTTTCATGAGGTCTCCGCAAGGAATTCTCTGATTCTGGTCAAAGGAAGCAGTCGGTGCATAAAAACAGCGGCATTCATGACCGGCTCATGCAGACAAGGCAGGAATGCGATTCAGACAAAGCGACCGGTATCAGCTCAAAAGACGGTCGACCGGTCGATCGGATGCTGCATCCTATTTTGGCTTTGACTTTGCCTTCATGATATTCCTGTCCTTGACCATGTTTGCAAGCTTTTGCTCCAGATAGTGAATGTTGGTGCCGCCCTGAATAAAGAGCGGGTCAACCATCATGTGACGATGCAGCTCAATATTGGTATGAATGCCTTCGACCACCATTTCAGACAGGCCAATCTGCATGCGCTTGATGGCCTGCTCTCTCGTTGCGCCGTGTGCAATGATCTTTCCGATCATGGAATCATAGTTCGGCGGGATAGTGTAACCGGCGTAAACGTGAGTGTCCACACGGATGCCCGGTCCGCCCGGGACATGCCAGGCAGTGACTTTTCCTGGCGAAGGAGTAAAGTTGAAAGGGTCCTCTGCACAAATCCGGCATTCAATGGCGTGCCCGGTCATCTTGACATCTCTCTGACGGTAGCGCAGCCTTTCACCGGCAGCAATGCGGATCTGCTCCTGGATGAGATCAATGCCGGTGATCATTTCCGTTACCGGATGCTCAACCTGGATGCGGGTATTCATCTCAATGAAATAGAATTCCCCTCTTTCATACAGAAATTCAAAAGTACCGGCACCCCTGAAGCCGATTCTGCGACAGGCATCAACACAACGGTCTCCGATTCTTTCAATGAGACGCCTCGGAATACCCGGTGCCGGCGCTTCCTCAATCAGTTTCTGATGACGACGCTGCGTTGAGCAGTCACGCTCTCCAAGCCAGATGACATTTCTGTGCTGGTCCGCCAGAACCTGAATCTCGATATGCCGCGGGTTTTCCAGGAATTTCTCCATGTATACGTCAGGGTTGCCAAAGGCAGCCTGGGCTTCCGCCTTCGTCATGTTAACCGCATTCAAAAGAGCCGCCTCAGTGTGGACGACACGCATCCCGCGCCCTCCGCCACCACCGGAAGCCTTGATGATGACAGGGTACCCGATTTTTCTGGCAACGCCGACGATATGCTTCGGGTCATCCGGCAGTGCGCCATCAGATCCGGGAACCAGAGGGACATTGGCCTTTTGCATGGTCTGCTTGGCAGTGACCTTGTCACCCATGATCCGGATGGATTCCGGCTTCGGCCCGATAAAGACGAAGCCGGACTGCTCAACTCTTTCAGCAAAATCAGCGTTTTCTGCCAGAAAACCATAGCCCGGATGAATTGCCTCGGCATCCGTTACCTCGGCAGCACTGATGATGGCCGGCATGTTCAGATAGCTTTGGGCAGAAGGAGCCGGACCAATACAGACGGATTCGTCTGCCAGCTTGACATACTTCGCCTCCCGGTCAATATCAGAGTGAACAACAACCGTTTTAATACCCAGTTCGCGACAGGCCCGCTGGATGCGCAAGGCAATCTCGCCCCGATTGGCAATGAGAATTTTTTCAAACATGATGTCAGCAATAATTCGAAGTAAAAAACGTACTAAAAAAAGCGCCTTTCTTATTCAATAACGAAAAGAGGCTGTCCGTATTCAACAGGGTGACCGTTTTCGACAAGTACCTTTTTGACGACACCGGAAACATCAGCCGTAATTTCATTTAAAAGCTTCATGGCTTCAATGATGCACAGAACATCCCCCTGCTTGACAGCAGAACCGGGCTGAACAAAAGCCGGAGAGCCAGGCGCTGAAGCAGTATAGAAAGTCCCGACCATCGGTGACGTGACCGTGTGACCCTGCGGAGCAGGGCTCTCCTCAACTGCAGGCGGCGGGGCTTCAGGCTCGGCAGCAGGAGGCGCCTGTGGTACGGCAATGTTTTGCGCGTACTGCGGCATCGCCGGCTGCATGAGCACCTGATGGGCAGGAGCAGGTGAGTTTTTGACGATACGTACCTGGGAGTCGCCTTCAGTTACCTGAAGTTCAGCAATTTCAGATTCGGCAACAAGGTCGATCAGTGTTTTAAGTTTGCGAAGATCCATAGAAAAAAACCAGTAAAAAACGAGGGGACGGCAATCAGTTGTTCAGGGCAAATTCCACTGCCATTCGATAACCGTCCACACCAAAACCGCATATTACTCCTCCTGCAACTGCAGACAGATAGGAGTGATGACGAAATGGCTCACGTTGATAAACATTGGAGATGTGCACCTCATAAAACGGGATGGCAACACCGGACAGTGCATCGCGCAGGGCAATGCTTGTATGGGTCAGACCTCCCGGATTGATGATGATGGCATCAACTCCTTCCGTTCGTGCCGCATGAATGCGATCAATCAGGGCACCTTCATGATTGCTCTGGAAGCTGGCAAACTGTCCACCTGCCGCAGTAACCAGATCGTGCAGAACCGCTACGACTTCATCAAGCGTAGTACTTCCGTACAACTGGGGCTCTCTCGTTCCCAAAAGATTGAGATTGGGACCATTCAGCAGGAGGATGTTCTTGGCCATGACTGTATACGGTTAAAAATAAATAAGGTCCAATCGGTGCAATTGACGTATTTTGCTGTCAATTGGCAGAAAATGGCAAGCAAAAAGCGCAAATTCCCGACATAGGTGTATTGTACGGCATTTTAGTCCGTTTTGGTATCAGCAGAGATGATCAATTGCTCAAGTTCGCGGCTGTCAGCTCTTTGTGGCACAGTATCGGAAGCACGTGCCATTTTTCTCAAATCATCATGTTCGTAAACGACAAGATGAAAAACTTCTCCCTTGTGGTAAAAATGGATGTTTTCCGTTGGCTGTACTCTGGAACGGCTGCTGCTGACAGCTTCGCTGACGGTAATATCGAAGTTTCTGTTCAGCAGAAAAATCTCGACATCCTTGGCACTGTCAGCAAAGAGCTGCAGGTGGATGTCACTCATCTCACCTGCTGTTCCGTTCAGGACAGCACCCGTTACATAAGGCTGGAATTCAGCCAGTTCATGCATCATCTCCAGAGCCAGACGCCTGAGGTGCAAAAGCCGCTCCGGCTGGGTATCAGCCATAAAGAGAGCCTGATAGATGCGAAGCTCGTCTTCTATCTGCTGGTTGTCCGGCAGAAAATTGCCGTTTATGCGGCCATTGCCCAGAATCTGGCGTGCTCCCCTTTTTTTTGCACTCTCGTAGGAGACACCTTCTTCAGCTATCATACGGGCAGCAGCTGTTGCGATTTCACTGCGGATTTCGGCCCAGTCTGTTTTGCGCTCACTTTTCATGTCGAAAAAATAATTTGCTCTTTTAAAATCACCAGGCGTGACCTGTTGTCACTTTTAAAGTTTCTAGGATTTTCTTTCAGGATAATAGCAGTTTGTGCCTGAAAAAATGTCCGTAATTAATGTTATTTGGCGTTTTTTATGTAAAATTACAGGATTTTAGGAGAAATTGTCGTGCCGGGTGTCAAAAAGCGAAGCCCGAAAATAAAAAAGTGCGGAACAGTCCTTCCCAATTCTATCAGCATCTGCCCCGGTTTGGGCAGATTTCAGTAAAAACACCAGTACCGGCATTTGTGACTCCGCTTTTGCCTGGTCAGCGGCCCGGAAGACAGATCCGTTTGTGACATAATAGCCGGAAAACCCGAATCGTGCGAGCTTCCCGGTCCGTTTTAATCCTTTTATGCGCTGGGTCAAGAGGAAGTCCATACGAAATTCTGGTAGAATCAGCAAATTTGTCAAAAGAACGAAGAAGATACCATGCATATACACATACTGGGGATTTGTGGCACCTTCATGGGTGGCATTGCAGTGCTCGCAAAGGCGGCCGGCATCAGAGTGACCGGCTGTGATGCCAATGTATACCCGCCCATGAGCACACAGTTGAAGGATCAGGGCATTGACATCATTTCCGGCTTTGATGCGGATCAGATAAACATCAGGCCGGATCTTTTTGTCATCGGCAATGTTGTTTCGCGCGGGAATGCGCTGATGGAAGCCATTTTAGACCAGCGATATCCCTATATGTCCGGTCCTGAGTGGATTGGAAAGAACATTCTCCAGGGAAAATGGGTGCTCGCAGTTGCCGGCACGCACGGCAAGACAACAACTTCAGCCATGCTCGCCTGGATACTGGAAGCAGCCGGGCTGGCCCCCGGTTTTCTGATTGGGGGAGTCCCTGGCAATTTCGGGATTTCAGCGCGCCTCGGAAAGGATGGTCAGACAGCCTCACATTTTGTTATCGAAGCGGACGAATACGATACGGCCTTTTTTGACAAGCGCAGCAAATTTGTTCATTATCATGCCCTAACAGCCATTTTGAACAATCTCGAATATGACCATGCCGACATATTTCCCGACATTGGCGCAATCAAAACGCAGTTTCATCACTTTGTGCGTACCGTCCCCGCCAGCGGACAGCTGATTGTCAATGATTCGGACGAGGCCCTGAGGCAGGTTCTGGAAATGGGCTGCTGGAGCCAGAAGGTTTTTTTCGGAGGCCCTGCCCAGCGGGGCTTTACCTACGGGAATTCTGATGCACATGCATTTGATGTCTTCCTTGAAGGTCAGAAGCAGGGAACGCTCAGATGGGATATGACGGGTGAGCATAATAAAATGAATGCCCTGGCCGCTATTGCCGCTGCCAGGCATGCAGGAGTGGAACCCGCCACCGCCATTGCCGCACTCGGGCGCTTTCAGACGGTAAAGCGCCGAATGGAACTCTTTGGCATGGCGAAAGGGGCTTACATCTATGATGATTTTGCCCATCATCCAACAGCCATCGCAACGACGCTGGAAGGCCTGAGAAAGAAAATTGGCCATACGGGTCCGGGAAGAATCATTGCGGTATTTGAACCCCGTTCAAATACGATGAAGCTGGGGGCCATGAGACAGGCGCTCCCGGCAAGTCTTGAAAGTGCGGATCTCGTTTTTGGTTATGGTGCCGCGTCCGGAAAAGACCGGCTGGGCTGGGATCTGGGAGAGGCTCTGGCCCCTCTTGCCACAAAGGCAAGAGCCTTTGATGATCTGGATGCGATGGTCGGACAGATTGCCAAAGTGACCCAGGCCGGAGATCATGTTGTTGTGATGAGCAATGGCGGCTTTGGAGGCGTTCATCAGAAAATTGTGGATGCAATCACGACTGAGGGTGCGTCATAAGGTGTTTTTACAGCAGGGCAAGGCAAAAGCCAGGCTCCGGAAATGCCCGGGTCAACGGACATCTTTGGGAAACAGGCCCGAAGTTGACTCTCAGGCCAGCTTCATGTCTTTGGTGAGTGGCCTTCGGGTGATCGTCTAAAAACGGGGCACCCGGTTTCTTTTGCAGTTGCAGTTACAGTTTCGAATTTGAAATTCGGTTTGTTCCCATGAAAAAAGTTTCAGATTGGACAGAGGTTTTTTGATGATTATGTATCTTCACGGTTTTCGTTCGTCCCCACTGTCATTCAAGGCGCAGTCAACGGCACTCTACATGGAAAAGCAGGGGCTGGGAGAATACTATTTCTGCCCGCAGCTGCCCAAATCCCCGAAAGAGGCCATCAAAACGGCGCTGGAGCTGATGAAAAGGTTTGAACACGGACAGATTACGCTGATCGGCTCTTCGCTGGGCGGATATTATGCAAACTGGCTCGCAGAAAAGACGGGATGCAGGGCTGTAATGCTCAATCCGGTTATTGACCCCTGGAATATCAGGCCAACCAGGGAAAAGCCGATTGAAAATCTCGAACTTGAAGAATGGGAAAAAGACCTCAAAATATACGGGGCAGAATTGCGTGAACTCAGGATATCAGAGAATACGCGACCGGAGCGCTATTTTCTTATTGCGGCAACAGGCGATGAAATGCTCGATTACAGACTGATGGCGGAACATTATCGTCTGTCCCGACAGGTCATCATTGATGGCAGTGATCACAGCCTGCCCGAATATGTTGAATATCTCGATGACATACTTGCGTTCAGTGCGCTCAGGGCCTGAACTGCCCACAGGCGCTCATGAGGGCCCTGATCCCGGGCAGGGTGATCCCTTTTCTGTAAAAAAGTACGCAGCCGCTTTGCAGGCAATAGAGACAGCGGGGATTCCCGCCAGAAGTACAATGTCCGGCTGGACGGGCCGCAAACAGGTTCAAATTATTGCGGAAGGCCAGGCCAAAGGTTTTTTTAACAGTGCAGTTCGTCCGGGAACCGAAGTCGGGGCGTTCCTTGCGGAGAATTTATGAATTTGTTTTTTGAAGAGTCCGGAAACTTCAAAACAGGCAGCGTTCTGTCGCAGGCCGGAGAGGCGTATCATGTCGAATTGCCCGGCGGACAACGCTCGAAAGTGCGTGCGCGTGACGTTCTCATAAGGTATTCGACGACAGAGCCCCAACAGCTTATGGCGGATGCACAGACAATAGCTGACGAGATGGATCTCGACTTTCTCTGGGAGGTCGCCGGAGAGGAGGAATTTGACTTTACCGACCTGGGTACTGAATATTTCGGCAGGAAGCCGGAACCGGCGCAGGCGGCCGGTCTTCTGATCAGACTGCATTCGGCACCCATGTATTTTTACAAAAGAGGAAAAGGCCGCTACAGGGCAGCGCCCGAAAGTGCGTTAAAGGCAGCCCTGGCAAGTATTGAAAAAAAGAAGGAACTGGCCATTGTCCAGGAGCGCTATGTTGCGGAAATGAAAGAAGGCGGATTCCCCGAAAAAATGAGGCCAATGGCAGCCCAGCTGCTTTTCAGGCCGGACAAAAACGCAATGGAGTACAAGGCACTCACGCAGGCCTGTCAGGAACTGCAGACAACACCGGAGCGTCTGATGACAGCGGCTGGAGTCATTGCATCACCAGAGCAACTGCACCTGATGCGCTTTTTACACGAACACTTTCCGAAGGGGATATCCTTTCCGGCCCATGAGACAGCGATCAGCATTCCCGAGCTGCCGCTTGCCGGGGCAACCGCTTTTTCCATTGATGACACGACAACCACGGAAATTGATGACGCACTGTCAGTTACCTTCATGCCGGACGGGACATTTAAAATCGGAGTGCATATTGCAGCACCTGCTCTCGGAATGACGCCGGGAGACGTGCTTGACAGTGTTGCGAGATCGCGCATGGCGACCGTTTACATGCCGGGTGACAAAATTGCGATGCTTCCGGAAAATTTTGTAAGGACATTTTCGCTTGATGAGGGCGAGCCCCGTCCCGCAGTCAGCCTGTATGTAAGTGTCTCGCCGGATGGCTGGCAGGAACTGGAAACTGAAACAAGACTGGAGCGCATCAATGTGCAGAACCTGCGCTATCCCGATCTCGTGGAACTGGCAACAGAAGAAAGCCTGGAAAATAACGAAGGGGACTATCCGCACAGGGATGAGATTGGCGTATTGTGGCGTTTTGTCAGGGAGCAGGAAAAGATTCGGGAATCAAAGCGTGCAAGCTTTGGTTTAAAAGCCAAAGTGGCCAACCGGCTGGATTACAATTTCTATGTCAATGACGGTATAGTTACGATCAGGGCCAGAGAGCGCTCGGCACCCATTGACAGAATTGTGAGTGAGATGATGATTTTTGCCAACAGCAGGCTGGCGCTGAAAATGCACGAAAATGGTGTGCCGGGTCTTTTCCGCAGCCAGAGTGCGGGGCGCGCTGCCTGGTCGGCCCGCCGACAGGTTCGCATGCAGACCCATGCTGCACCACACCAGGACCTGGGGCTCGACCAGTATTCCTGGAGCACTTCGCCCCTTCGCCGTTATACCGATCTTGTGAACCAGTGGCAGATCATAGCCTGTATCCGTCATGGCGTATCCGCTCCGCTCTCAGCGCCTTTCAGGCCCAAGGATGCCGATCTGTATGCCATTGCGGGCGCATTTGATACCGTTCATGCAGCCTATTCGGAATTCCAGAATAAAATGGAGCGGTTCTGGTGTCTGCGCTGGCTTTCCCAAAACCAGGCCGAGCGGCTTGAAGCCACCGTAATCCGGGAGGAAATCGTTCGTCTGGATATTATCCCGCTGACAGTTTCCGTCCCGTCAGCGCGTACGCTCGCCAGAGGAACCAGAATACTGGTTGATCTGATCAGATGGGATGAAATTGACCTGAGTGTGGAAGCGAGACTTGTCGACATTCTGGCAGAAGTTGACGATATCGACATGAGTGAAGCCGATGATGAGGCTGATGTATAGTGGGCACTGTTATTTTTGCGGGATCAGTCAAAGTGACTTTCTGCGGGTGGTGGAGATTTTTTTTCGGGAAAGCACAGTGTAGATGACCTGCCGTAAAAACGGGTCACTGCGCGACTGGGACAGGGGCGGAAAAAAAGGAGAACTCCCCTCAGGAAAAAAGGCGTTTTTTTGTTTTTTGCACGACGCGGACTCTGCCAGAAAGCGTCTTTGTGGCAGCTGTTTTTTTAAACAAAAGAACCCCCTGGCTGTGGATTGCACGGCCTTTGGCCTGTTGCACTCTTCCTTTTCCCGCCTTGCGAAGAGAAGGTTTTGACTTGTGTCAAAAGGTCATCTCTTTGAAAAAGAGGCGGGCAGGGAAAAGTGCTTTTGGCTTGCAAAAGACATCAGGGTTCTTCTTTCACGGGATCACCTGTTTTGCGCTGGCGTGTTCTGGGAGCCTTCAGCTTGCGGTTTTCTTTGCGAAGCCACACCCAGATGGTGTTGATTCCTAAAGTGACGCCAAATGATTCATTGATGGAAAAACGCAGGCGCTCCAGGGTCCAGTGGGTGAGTTCTCCCTGAGGAGTCCTGCACTCATCGACCCATTTGAGTATCTCATTTTTCTGCTCAGGACTGAGCTTTGTGGCCCGGGCAGCGTAGACTTTGGGATGTAATCCTTCAAGTCCTTTCTCATGGTAGGCATGAGCCCACTCACGAAGCGTTTGCGTACTTACGTGTGTAATATCGGCAACCACGGTTACGGGATACTTGGCTGCTGAAGCGATAGCCTGCAGCTTCTTGATGACTTTGGGGTGGTTTTCTACTTCCAGATCTGCTAGCGCCTGCGCTGCCAATTCTTCGGTAAACACAACTTTGGGACGGCCTTTTTGTACTGACATGGTAAAAACTGACTTAATACGGTTTAATACGAGGGGTTTAATGCTTGTGGAGTGTAAAAAAACGGAGCAAATGCATGGAATTCGTGTACGCGCCCACATTTGTGAAGATGTTTTTACGAGAGCGGTATAAAATAAAAAGCATTGGTTTTTTTATCCCCATCTTGTATTGTTACAAATTTTACGGATAAAGTCTTTATTTTGAGGAAAAAAATTGAATATTTTTTTTCAAAACCGAGTGTTCAGCTATGCAATGCTTGTATCAATTCTGATACACGGGGCATTTTTGTGTGTGCGTTTTGCGCCACCGCAGGCGTTTCGAATGGGTTCGGCCGACTCTTCTCTTGAAATTGTACTTGTCAATGCAAAGAGCGAAAAGGAGTCGCCTGATCCGCAGGCCCATGCCCAGGCGAACCTTGATGGAGGCGGGGCTGAGGCGGATGCGGATGCGATTCCGGCCTCGCCATTGCCGGACATGGGACAGATTTCTGAAGGCGACATTCTGGCTTCAGCAAAAAGCCGTGTGGAGGAACTGCAGAAAGAGCAGAAGATTCTCGTTGAAAAAGTTGACCGGAAAATAAGAGAAAGTGTTGCGCCGCCGGACGACAGGCCGACTGAGAGGGCTCCGGCTGATACCGGTGTTTCAGACCAGGCCGGATCCCCCCAGGTGCTTAAAGGAATGGCAGCGTCCATTGAGCGCAACATTCAGGAGCAGGGCAGCCGTCCCGAAAAAATATTTGTCACGCCAAGAACAAGGGAAGTCAGCCATGCCATGTACTACAGGGCCATGCAGCGAAAAATTGAAGAAGTTGGCACATTGAATTTTCCGCAGAGAAACGGAAGAAAACTGTATGGTGACCTGACTGTTCTGATTCCTGTGGCGATTGATGGAACCCTGTATGAAGGTGAAGGCGGTCCGCGGGTTGAGAGGTCTTCCGGCAATGCAATACTTGACAGGGCTGCAATAAGGATTGTCCGAAGGGCAGCGCCTTTTGGTGCCTTTCCGCCCAAAATGCAGCAGGAGTTTTCAGGCAAGGTCTGGGTGATGGTTGCCCGTTTCCGTTTCACGAGAGACGATTCGCTGCGAACGGATTAGAGAGTGCAGTCGCGAAAGACATCTGTTTTGGCATCAGGAGGCAATCGCCTGCCGACTCAGGTGTTGCTGCGGTCTATGCCATGAAGTCTGATTTTGTGATAGTATCCATTTAAGACTGAAGGAGGACTCATATGCCAGAGGCCACTGAAAAAATCCGTGAAATCGATCTTGAACACGAAGCAATTGAACGCTATTTGCGCGAGGTTGTTGTGAAGATTTATGATGAAGCAGTGGCAGACCCGTCCAGAGCCATACCATTGGAGCAGGCGAGAGCCAAGAGTCTTGCAAAGCTTGCCGCACTTGAGCTTGCGGGAAAATCGTGATTGAGGAAAGCATCAGTCAGAATACAAAGCCATTCACAAGCAGAAAGGAACGGGAACCTTTCATGCTCCCCCGGATCTGCCAATGACAGAGTTCATTGCGGACGACGACTTGCTATCCGACATTTACCCTGGCGAAATGCCTGACAGTTGGAACGGGCTGGTGTGACAAAACCGGGAGAGTGGAGGCAAGGTCGGGCGCAGGAAAAGGGCTGCCATTGAAACTGTCCGTGCTGCTCCACCCCTTCCATTTTTCATGCCTGACGATTATATTTCGGAGCTTTCGCTCTGATGTGGCTGTTTTGCCGGGCATGCGGGTCAGGCTATGCTGAAATGAGAGAAGGTTATTTTTAAAAGGAAGGGAAAAATGGCCAGAAAAAGATTCAGGGAGAATACGTGAGCAGGCTGATCAGGAAGTAGTCCGGGAGAATTGTGACAAAGTCAGACTGATCCGCGTTTTTTGAAAAAAGGGCATCCTGTGACTGCACTTCCAGGAATTCAGACAAATTTCACTCATAATTCACAAAATATTCATGGTTGAAAGAGGTAAAAAATGACAGCTCCGGACCGTTATGCCGTCATTGGCAATCCGATAGCACACAGTAAATCACCCGATATTCATGCGCTCTTTGCCGCGCAAACCGGACAGGTGATAGAGTATCGGCACCTGTTCTCCGAACTGGATGCCTTTGAAAAAACCGTGCGACACTTTGCTGCCGAAGGGGGCAAGGGACTGAATGTGACCGTCCCCTTTAAAACAGAGGCCTGGGAACTGGCAACAGAACTGACGCCGCGTGCAAAAGCGGCAGGGGCGGTCAATACGCTGAAGTTCGAAAACAGTGCCATTATTGGTGACAATACGGATGGCAAAGGGCTGATGGTCGATATTATCCATAATGCGGGCTATCCGATAACGGGAAAGCGGGTTCTGCTTCTGGGTGCAGGTGGTGCGGCACGTGGCGTGATAATGCCGCTGCTTGACCAGAATCCGTCCCGGCTGGTCATTGCCAATCGCACACTGGAAAGAGCCCAGGAACTCGCGGATTATTTCTCTGATGCAGGAAAAATTGAAGTGTATGGTTTTGCCGCTCTCGAAGATGAATTCGATATCGTGATCAATGCAACATCAGCCGGACTGGATGATGCGATGCCGCCCGTCCCGGCGCGGGTATTTACAGGGAAAACGCTTGCACTTGACATGGTATATGGTGACAGACTTACGGCTTTTCTGGACTTTGCCAAAGAGCACGGTGCTGAAGTGAGAGATGGCTTTGGCATGCTTGTTGAGCAGGCGGCAGAATCCTTTTACCTGTGGCGGGGCATGCATCCCGATACCGGGCCGGTTTTTTCGACATTGCGGGCAAAGCCGTAAATGGGCGTGAAGGCGTTTTTTATGTTTTTCAAAAAGTACCGCATCTGGATCATTTTTGCGCCAGTCATTCTGTTTCTGTTAATACAGCTGTATTTTTTCTGTCAGATTGCCTGGTTTGTCCGCTTCAATCCGGAGTCAACAAACTTCATGCGTGCGCAACTGGCGGTTTTAAGGGAAAGCAGGCCGAATGCCCAGATCAGGCACCAGTGGGTTCCCTACGAGCGGATTTCGCAAAACCTGAAGCGGGCCATCATCGCATCAGAAGACGCCAATTTTTCGTCGCATGAC
>Ga0099364_10008956_pt1 | contig 13976 bp, 16 predicted proteins | sample TergutTh196P3_FD_73070 | JGI IMG/M metagenome (GOLD analysis project Ga0099364, IMG submission 73070) | Microcerotermes parvus P3 segment gut microbial communities from Pointe-Noire, Republic of the Congo - Th196 P3 | ecosystem: Host-associated > Arthropoda: Insects > Digestive system > Gut ...
CTTACTGGAGTTGGACAAGAACATCCCTGCCCATAAGCTCACCCAAAGCTATGTGGAAATCACTCCCGGCCGCCCAACAATCGCCGAACATCGCCATCCCCACGACACGGTTTTCTACCACATCGACGCCAATACCGCCGACATCCGCACCAAGCTAAACACCCTTATAATCACAGCGGGTGAACAGCAGACCATGAATTTTTACAACAATATCGGCAACACCTATGACAACGACCCGGGGCGTAAGCTGTACCTTGAAATCGCCATGATTGAGGAGGAACACGTTTCCCAGTACGGTTCCTTGTTGGATCCGCGCTGCACATGGCTTGAAAGTTTGCTCCTCCACGAATATATGGAGTGCTATTTGTACTACTCGTTTTATGAGGACGAGTTGGATGCCAACGTGAAAAAGCTATGGGAGATGCACCTGCATCAGGAGATTGCACACCTCCACAAGGCGGCACAGTTGTTGAAAAAGCACGAAAATAAGGATTGGCAGCAGGTTGTCGCACCAGAATTCCCCAAATTATTGCAATTTCATGATACGCGGGACTACGTGCGGGAAATTTTGGCGAAGCAGGTGGAGCTTGTATCTTGCAAGGAGAGTTTGAAGAACTTGGGCGAGTTGTCCGCCGATCACGGCTTTTTTGCGTATCAGGACAAGGTAAACCACTGCCTGAACGCGGTGGAGTCCCACAATGTCATTCAGCGGCGAATTGATGAGCTAGGGGAGGATTACAGGGACGAGAAATCTCCCAACCCTGTCCCCGCTCTTGCGGATAGGACAGTGGATAATACCGATATTGGTCGAGTCGCGAAATGAGGATGTAGGAGTAGGAATGCAGGCATGAGGTCACGAGCCAAAACCTCAACCCTGCGTCCTTAACAGACAACGGGCACTTTCTTTTGAGGAAGTGCCTTTTTAATGTTCCCCCAAAAATTGCCAAACCCGTTGACAAAATATTTCCTGTGTGCTATACTGTAATCGGAAGGTAGAACAGGCTACCGGAAAAATTGAATAAGGCGGAAAGTTCTGGCAACCAAAAATAGATCTAAAGGAGAATCACTATGAAAAATTTAAGAAAAAGCTCTTTAACGCTGTTAATTGCATTAACTCTAATTGTGTCCATATTTGTAACATCCAATGGTGTTGTTGCAATGTCATTGCCACTGTATGGTAAACATGAAAGTCCAAATACTTTTTCGAAAATGACAGATGAGCAATTAGATGGCTATTTTAGTTTTGCGGAAAAGGCAGTTGAAACATATTATTTAACCAGAATGGTTTCTAAAAAAACTACACAAGCTTTGGATACATTACCTACTACATCCGTTGTAAAAAAATACCTAGAATCAAAACTTGTATTTGAAACTTCCCACGCGCGAGAGTTTGAGTATACCGAAAACTACATTAGTGGAGAATACAGTATGTTAGACTGGAAAATAATTGACGATTCACTCTATCTAAAAGTTTTTGTTATGGTGGCTTTTAAATACTCTACATCGGACGAATTTTCAGGATTTGGTAGAGTAGTTCAGATAATTATCGAAAACCCTAATGATCCAATAATCACAGATTGGTACGTAGATGAATCATATTTTGATATGAATGTTCGCGGTTATGATTTGGATTTATCCAAGCAGGAAAATTGGCTATCCAATCAAGCTGTTAGCAAGATTGAAACACGAAAAGTGGCTTGCTTAAACTTTCTTGATGAATCAATTGCGTTTACAAAACAACAGGAAGAGAAAGCGAAACGAGGCGAATTGGATCTGGGGTTTGAAATAGAACAGCCTTACAAACAAGCTCCCAATGAAGAATATATTCCAACTAGATTAAGTTCGACAGCACGGAATAATATGCGTACCTATGCTAAAACTAATTACAATAAGGCTAAACCTGCTAGCGGCGGTAAAGGTGGTAATTCTTCCAATGTAAAATACTATGACACTTACGTTAATGGTTGCACAGAGTTTATCAGTCACTGTTTCTTGGCAGGTGGCTTCAAAACAGTTGGGAACAATGACACTGCCTTATGTTGGTTTCAAAAAAATAATTCTCCTCCTGGAAATGGTACACGATCGTCTTCATGGGCTGGCGTGGAAGCACTGTACCAATTTTTAAAGAATAAAAATCGAGGTTCAAATGATGGAGGTCCAAGACTTAACAGTAATTACTCGTCAAATAATACTAATGTCCCATATACTTCGGGGGATCAGGATATCATTCAGATAAAATATAATTTCACTGGAGGCTATAATTATCCAAATTACGGTCATTCGGTAATAATAACAGGAGAACAATCTCTCCAAACGTTTGTAAAAAGACCAAAAATAACTTGGAGAACAACCAGCACAAAGTTTGATATAAACATTTACTTGGATAGTCGGTATCCACCGGCAAAAAATACAACTTCAGGTTCTGGCGGTCATCTATACAGAATGATAGCATTACAATAGGAGTGCATTATTTATGCTAAAAAAAACTTTTTTGCTTTTGCTTACTTTGTTATTTGCGAGTATTGGGTTAGCGTCATGCGGGACTAACGAGCTTCTTGCAGTACCTCAAGCATCAGAGAATCTTGTGAATTTACCTGATAATAGTTCTTCAAACGCCACTGTTACAGATGGTTATCCAAAGGCTTATTTGCCCGTAAGTGAAGCAATCAAATCATACTATAACGCCCTGTTTTCAGGAGAAAGAGAGTTCTCTATAGTATCAATTGGCGTATCAGAAAAATTGCTTTTCACTCTCAAAGAGAAATACGCTGAAGAGTATGAAAACCATTCCCCTGTCAAGTTTTATACCGTTCAAACATCACTGCACGATTGGAAACTGATTGATGATTGCTATGTGTTGAAAGTAGCTGTAAAAATTGATTTTTCGTATGATGATGCAGATGATATTGATGAGATATCATCTGTTGGCAGAATCCTGCAATTCGTTGTAAATGAAAAATCAGACGGAACACTTGTGCTGACTGATTGGTATGATGACGACAAGGGAAGCTTTGATGCGCGGATGCGCACGTATGGTCTGGATTTGTTTTATCCCCAAAACTGGCTCGAGAATTATTCAACATGAAAAAAACACTAAAAAAAGCAGACGATTTATACCCAATTATGCGTTCTCTTGGGACAAAAACAAAATAGAAAGTTCTTGTTTTAGAAAGGATGGTAGCTATGAATTGGTGGGAAAAAAAGCTAGATATAAAGGCATTTCCTCCTTGTGTGAAAACAACAGGAATTGTTATTCTTGTGTTGAATGCTGTTTCGATTTTACTCAGTGGGATTTTCTTACTAGCTGATATAAAAATACCTTTTTCACCTCTTGTCTACATCATTCCGTTTTTCGTTGTCCTCGCAATGGCAGTTGTATACTTTCTGTACTTACTCCTTGCAAGGAAATGTTGAAATGCTGTGTCTGCAAGCACTGGAAAATAAGAGTGAACGCAGAAGATTGAGGACACCATCGTCAAAGCATTGAAGCTTTTGCGGCATCGAGAGCGTAATCGTGACGCGCGATAATGGATAATTGTGACATCAATTGCTATAGAAGCCACTCATTCTTCACTTTCAATTATCAATTAATTTTCATCTTTGCGTATTCGCTGTTTTTCAGATATAATATAGGCATAAAATATTTGGAGGACATGGAAGATGAGAAAATATTTAGGTTTAGCAATTGTTATCCTGATGTTGCTGACCTTTACCGCCTGTTTTGCAAACAACTCATCAGAAGACGAAGAGCTGGAGTTAACATCTTCGGCAATGGAGGAAATGACGGCAAACACAACGCTCCGCGAGATAAACACTGGTGAAGCAACAGAAATAGTCACAGCGACCTCAAAAGCCGAACAAACTAGAGTATCGGTCACCGAAAGCGCAGCCCTCGCCACGCAGCCAAGCACTCCCACCGCAGCAACAACTCCACCGAGCACTCGCGCCGCACAAGCGACCACCGCGACCAAAACACAGCGCTCAACGCCGCCAACAACAACTACTACCCAAGCGCCCGTCACCACCACACTCAAGGCTGTGACAACAACCACCACCACCAAAACTCAACCCACCGAAGTCGCCTTTGATATCAACTATTGGGTTGATTACGCTAAAAATTACGCCCTGTCATTGGGTATGATTGTGAGCGAAGAAGCAAAAGGTAGTTGGGATACTCCGCTGTCAGCTAGACCTAATCTCAAGAATACTGAAAAGCATATTAAGTCCCGTATCAGCAAATATCAACGAGTTGGCTATGACACAATTTGGGTATGGGCAGAGCAGGAACAACCCGGAAGCCAATACTTTAATCTCTATGTAGGTTACGGTTAAAAACCACAACAAAGCAAGCAAAAAACTCACCACGAAAAATGGTGAGTTTTTTGTATTCAATTTGAAGAAAGCAGGAAAAACGAATGAAAAAAACAAAACGAATTACGGCTATCATATTAGCACTCACGCTCATTTTCGGCACATTCGCTATGGCAATTCCAAGCGTGTTCGCCGTTTCCGAAGCCACAATATATGTCACGGAATTCCCTCGCAGCGCAGACCCCAACAAAGCAAATTGGGGACACGGTGACTTGGATTTGATGAGCGGCTGGTCGTCAGCATCAATCACTTTTTTTGCGGCTCATGCCCTTGACGGCTATACCGGGAAAAAGGTGTACTGCATTGAGCCGAGCGTTCCAATTCGCTCTGGGGACACCCTCAGCGAAAAGGGCGAAAGCTATTGGGATGATTTGCCCGATTTGAATAGCACTATTGGCGGAACTGAAATGAAAAAGCTCATCGGCAGAATTTTGATGTACGGCTACACGGGCAACGTGAGTGTATCATGGACATCGGACGATGCGGTTGACAGTAAGAAAATCGGCAACATGATTGCCACACAATACCTCATATGGGAAACGATTGTGGGCGAGAGAAACGCGGATTTTAGCAAAAAGAACCCACCGAGCAGCAAAGACAAAGTCCTCGATATGCTCCACAAAAACCACCCCTGCCATGGCGACATCATGGACAATTACAACAGGATTGTTCAGTCGGTGCAGGAACACACGACAATTCCGAGTTTCTGTGAAACCACGTCGGGCAAAGCGCAAACCGTGGAGCTGACATGGGACGGCTCAAAATATACCACGACTTTGAACGATTCGAACGGTGTGCTGTCCCAGTACACTTTTTCCTCAAACAATTCCAACGTAAGCTTCAGCAGAAGCGGCAACAGACTGACAATTTCCAGTACGGTTGCCCTCACAAACACTTTAACAATCACCGCTGAGCGCAACAACAGCAAGCGCAAAGGGCTGATTGTTTGGTCAGACGGTCACTTCGGACCCGGCGGCGCTTCTAGCGGCAAACTGCAAGATATTGTTGATTACGCCGCCGAGGTCAGTGACCCCGTGTCGGGTTATCTCAAGGTTGAGGTGGGCACAGGCAGCCTTGAAATTATCAAGACAAGCCAGCATAACGGCGGAACGGTTAGCGGTTTCCAGTTCGAAGTGCGTGACAGCGCAAACAAACTCATCGGCACTTACACTAGCACCTCTTCCGGCAAAATATCCGTACCGAACCTGAACGCCGGGACGTATACAGTGCGTGAAATCAACCTTTCTTCGGACTTTGTCGCACCCACGCCGAACCCTGTGACCGTGGAGGTCAAGGCAGGGCAGACCGCCACAGTTTCATTCAACAACGTGAAAAAGCGAGGCATAATCTCGCTCAAAAAGACCGACGCGAACCCCACAATGGGCGGCTATTCTCTGGCAGGCGCAGTGTTTGAGGTGCGTGACAGCGGCGGAACCCTCGTTGACACCATCACCACCGATTCCAAGGGCGAGGCGCAGACAAAAATCCTGCCGCTGGGGACGTACAGCGTGAAAGAAACCAAGGCGCCAACTGGCTTTGTGGTCGACAGCAAAAGCTATACCTCCACAATTTCAGGCGCACAAGGCAACGCCGCGGTGGTCTATGCTCCCGATGTGAATATCGCCGAGCAGCCCCAGGTGGGGCGTGTGAATATCGAAAAGTATAACAGCACCCCAAACCTCGGCGATTATGATTTGTCCGGTGCGGTATTTGAGATTCGTAACAGCAGTGGCACTCTTGTGGATACGCTCACAACCGATAGTCAAGGCAAAGCGCAGTCTAAGTCCTTAAAGCTTGGCGATTACCGCGTGAGCGAGAAAACAGCGCCCAATGGCTACGTCAGAAACGCGGACGTTTTCAACGTGAAGCTAGAATACGGCAGCCAGACCGCAAGCGTTGTTTATGCCACAGCCAAAATCCCCGAACGTCCGCAGACGGGCATTGTCAAAGTGCAGAAAACCAACGCCAATATGGGCGACTACAATCTCTCCGGCGCCGTGTTTGAGGTTCACGCGGCGCAGGACATTAAACAGCGAAACGGTACGATGATTTACGCCAAAGGAGCATTGGCTGACACCATCACAACCAATGCCGCAGGCGAGGCGCAGACGAAAGAACTGCCCCTCGGCAGGTGGTATTTCCTTTGAACTTGGCGAAGAAAATGTTGTTTGGAAATGGCATCAAGTAGCGAAACGCATCGGTGAGCTTATCAATGACATTAAGTTCTTAGAAAATCATCCAAAGCCTGTTGACGGCTCGTTTAGTGGCATGACGGTTAAGGGGAAGGTTTACACCGAACGCAAGGAGGCAGGCGCGGAGATTTTGGCGGTCTGCAAGGCGATGATGAATCCCGCCCCCGTGCCGTTGGGCGAGTACCGCGGCTTCTCGATGGACGCATATTTTGACTGCAACAGCAGCGAATACCGTGTTGCGATAAAAGGAAAAATCACACATTCAACAGCCTTGGGAAATGATGCTTCCGGCAACATCAGCCGAATTGATAATATGCTTGAGAGCTTTGCGCAAAAGCTTGAGGTCAACCGCTGCAGGCTAGAGGAGGTCAAAACGCAGATGGAAAACGCGCAAGCCGAGATTGAGAAGCCCTTTGCGCAGGAAGCGGAACTTTCTGAAAAATCCGCGCGGCTGAACGAGGTCAATATCGCTTTGAACCTTGATGAAAACGACAAAGAGCTTGTGGACGCCGTTCCCGATGAGGGGGATGTTGTGCCGCGAGTGAAGAAAAAAGTGATGGATTATGAGATGTGAGGGTTAAAAATGGTAGCAGATTCGTGGCATTTGCCCACAAAAGGCTTGCATTTTTCGCAAAAATAGCGTATACTATTAGTGGTAGGAAAAATCGGAATAGTACTACCAAATAACCGAAAGGGCTATTGCTATGAGACTTCCACTTGTTGATAATGCAAAAGTTTTGCCAAAAGGTCAAATCACAATCCCTAAGGATATACGCCAACAGTTGAGTATCAACGTTGGTGACCGTCTTACACTTGTTTGCGAAAGTGACCGCCTTATTTTGATGAATTCTGCTATCTTTGCATTGCGTGAATTTCAGAAAGATATGGCAGGTGAAGCTGAAAAAGCAAGCATAGAATCTGAAGAAGATGTTGTCGACATTATAATGAAAATGCGTCGTGGTGAAGAAATATGATATGTCTCATTGATACGAATATCCTTATCTCAGCAGGACTTTTCCCGGGCGGCGTCGCATCAGCGGCACTTGAAAAAGCATTTTCGCCACCCCATGCTGCGATTGTTTGTGACTATTCACTAGATGAAATGAACAGGGTAATCCATGCGAAATTCCCCGAAAAAGTTGCACGCATGGAGTTGTTTCTCTATCGTTTGATGTTCACCGTTCAATTAGTAGAAACTCCAATTGATGCGCTTGATATTGAGGGTGAAGTTCGTGACGTTAATGATAGACCAATTCTACGTGCGGCTATAAATGCCAAGGCAGATATTCTTCTTACAGGTGACAAAGATTTCACTGAAAGTTCAATTACCGATCCCAAAATTATGAAGCCTGCTGATTTTCTGAGAGAGATTTAAGAACAATACACCCAAACCAAAGCACCAAGCCCCAAACCGCTTGGTGCTTTTTTGCTCCCATTTTACAGAAAGGAAAGTTGAAAACTATGGCATATATCCCACCTGAGGTCATATTGGAAGTGAAGCAAATAGACCTTTTGAGCTATCTTCAAACAAGTGAACCACAAGAATTAATTCCCTGCGGCAATAACACCTTCAAGACAAAAAAACACGACAGCCTGAAAATCTCTAACGGCAAATGGATGTGGTGGAGCCGTAATATTGGCGGTCGCTCCGCACTTGATTATCTCGTTAAGGTGCGTGGAATGACGTTTTTGCAGGCAGTGGAAACGCTGGTCACAACAGCGGCAAGTGTGCCCTATGAACCGCGAAAACCGCCGGGCAGCTCGCCCAAAAAGCTAGAACTGCCACGCAAAAATTCTGATTCGCAGAGCGTTCGCACCTATCTTTTAGGCAGAGGGATTTTTCACGAAATCATAGAACACTGCCTTGAAAACGGCACTCTTTTTGAAAGCCGTTCCCATCACTCATGTGTATTTGTGGGCTTTGACGGCGAGGGCAATCCTCGCTACGGAGCGTACCGAGGCACAGGAAAAGAGCGCATCATGGGTGAACTTTCAGGCAGTGACAAGCGTTTTTCTTTTAGGCTGACGGCAAGCAAAAGCTCTCGTCTGCACGTCTTTGAGGGCGCAATAGATTTACTATCATACGCTGCGCTGATGGCACAAAATGGGCGAGAGTGGCGGTGTGAAAACCTGTTGTCACTGGGCGGCGTTTTCGCTACGGCGAAGGAAAAAGCACAGCCCAAACTGCCCATGGCACTGGAAAATTTCCTGCAAAATAACAAAGATATTCGCAAAGTTTTTTTGCATTTGGACAATGATTCAGCTGGGCAAAAAGCAGCGCAGGCGATACAAACCACGCTCGAAAACGAGTATGAAGTCTGCAATTCGCCGCCGCCTTTTGGCAGGGATGTGAACGATTATCTGCGAATGACCCAAGGCAGAGAGCGCAATTTTACGGCAGCTTTTGAGTGCGCCGTCTAAATATTGCGTTCTCTTTTTACTCACACACAATTCTCTGCGTGAGTTTAGCAAGCAATGCCTTTGTACTCCTGCACACGGTTTCGGATTACGTCGGCGTTTTTTAGGGACGCTGTCCCTAAGACCCTGACGGCGACTTCGTCGTCTTAATGAAAAATTAAAGTTAATTGATAATGGAGAATTGAGAATGGATAATGTTCACACGCCTAAAATCTTATCGAAGCAACAGGCGTTTCATCAAGGTAAAAACACGAACCATTATCAATTATCCACTATCAATTCTCAATTATACAAAAGGTATATGTACTACTGCTATCTGTTGGGCGTTTTTGAGAAAAAGAAGTCGTATAAGGTCCACGTTTTGCTGCGTGATGATTTAATCAAGCTCGACAGAATTTCAGCCGAAGTGGGGCTGATGGAGCGGCAGGGCATTCAGACTGGCGAGCAGCTTGGTGAATATCTGGGCGGTTGTGAAAATCAAATTGCAGTGCTGATTGATGAACGCCGCAAGCTTCGAAATCAAGGGCGGCGAGTTGGTGTTAGTCCTGAAAAGCAGACTGAAATCAAAAGCGAAATTGCAGGCATAGCAAACAAGCTGAAAGAACTGCGATTGGAAATAAAGCTGTGTGATGGAATTGCAGAGCGCTCCGGTCACATTGAGAAAAAACTGGAACAGGTTCAGAATTATGAAAAAAAGAAAAACAAACGAAGGGAGTTAGAATTATTGTGAGTAATAGCGGCGATGCGGCTGAACAAATTGTTCGGCTAGCAATAGACGGTGCGGAGATGTCGCTGAGGATTGTGGGTGAGGGCGTGAAAACCGTTTTGCCTATGCTTGCGGCGGCACTGAAAGCCAGTGGGAGCAGCAAAACAAAAGGCAAGGCGAGCTTAACAAAGCTCATAAAATCAGGGGCGCCCCTAAAAATCTTCAAGTTACCTCAAACGGATTTGCGAGCTTTTGTTAAAAACGCAAAGCGTTACGGCGTTTTGTATCACCTTGTGCGCAGCAAGAAACACACAGCGGTTGATATTATTGCCCGAGCCGAGGATGCTGCAAAGATTGACCGTATTGTGGAGAAACTCAAAATGGCGGCAACCAAAAACCCTACGACAGCGCAAAACAAAGCTGCGCATCAGTCAGAGCAAAACTCAGATACGCTTGCAGCTTCGGAAACGACGAAGACGACGAATAAAGAGTCCGTCAAAAAACGGCTTGAACGGCATGAGCGTGAACTTCGTGAAGGACGCGGCAGCCCAGAAATTATACCCACCAAGTCTAAACACAAACGCAAGAAAAAATCCAGAGATAAGGACTTCGGGCTTAATTGAGGATTGATAACGGGGAATTGAGAATTTTATGAAACGAAACTTAGAATAGGTCTGAGTGTGAACCCGTACGCGAAGCGGTTAAAATTAGATTGCCGCCACTTATGCTGTATATCAACAGCCAATCTGGCTGAATATGGCACTCCCGGAAACCCACGTAATTTCCCGTAAGTTCGTGGTCACGATTTTTTGCCTGAAGCGGTTTTTCTTCTAACAAAGCTTGAATGACCTCGTCTAACAAACTCATTTTCAAGCCGCGCTTTTTGCAACGGTTGCGGTCTTTTCGATATTGTTTGGTTGTTTGAAGAGTAAGCATTATCCACCGTATTCCTCGTCATATTCAGCATCCAATTCAGCATTGAGTTCGGCTAAGGAGCCATAGCTTTTCGTTTTGATTTTACCGCTGGCTATATCCCGCGCCTCTTGGATAGCCATCTCAGTTTCGTAATTATAGCGCGAATGTTTCAACTCAAAGGGTAGTCCTCCGACCATGATGGATTTGTGCAAAAAAATATTAACCGCATCAGCCACAGTGATGCCGAAACTGGAATATATTCCATCGACGATTGATTTAATCTCGGGATCTATTCGGATATTTAAGCTAGCTGTTTTCGCCATTTTAATCACCTCGCTTATATTATACCCTAAACTGCTTCCAAATGCAACACTTTTGGAAGCATATTGGATAACGGAGAATTTTATGAAACAGAACAATCTTAGAACAACAATAGTGCTGTGTTTGTTTGGACTTTTGCCTGTGACCTGGCTTGCCTTGCTAATCGCGCCGAGCATTAACGGCGGACTGGCGGAAATCCTGCAAGGCTTAACAGAAGCGTTCGCTTATCCTTTTAATATACAGTGGCAGGATGGCAGCATCAAAACTGTCCTCATTTTTATTGCCGCATATATTTTGGCACTTGGCATATTTTTCTCTAGCCAACGCAATACCAGACCCCGAGAGGAACACGGCAGCGCGAAATGGGGCGATGCTGCCGCTGTGTGCCGCAAATACCGCGACAGGCATTTTGAAAGCAACAAGATTTTAACCACGAACGTGCGGCTCGGGCTGGACGGCAAGAAGCACCGCCGTAACCTCAACACCCTTGTAGTGGGCGGCAGCGGCGCGGGCAAAACGAGATTTTATTGCAAACCAAATCTCATGCAGTGCAACACCTCCCTCACGCCAAACTAATTTAGTGAAGGGTATCAAAAAGATGTGAAAAATGCTAAAATTATCTTGAGGTGATGAAAATGAGCATATTAAAAACTTTGCAGGAAGCAATGCTAGAAGTAGAAAACGAAGCCGTCCATAAAGGATATTGGTACAGAATAAGCGATGTGCTAACCATCATGATATGTGGAATGCTATGTCATCTTCAAACAGTTGATGACATCCACGAATGGTCAAAGGCCGAGCCCACGGAAAAGTTTTTGCAAGAATATTTTAAGATTGAGAAAATCCCGTGCAGAGCGCAGTTTTACAACATTTTAACCTATGTTGATCCCGAAAAGTTTAACCGGTCTTTTACAAAATGGGTATATACTGTATTGCAAAACGCAACCGCCGGAAAAACAATAGCAATTGACGGAAAAACGATATGCTCAACCGATAAGCTTAACAGGGACGGCGGCGCCTTGCATATCGCAAGCGCGATAATATCGGAGCATGGTTTAGTTATTGGCTCTCGGGAATGTGATACAAAAACCGGTGAGATTATTGCTTTTCGCGAATTGGTTGATCTGTTGGACGTTGCAGGAGCAGTCGTTGTGGCAGATGCTCTGCATTGCAAGCGAAACTCAGCAAAAGCCGTGATAAAAGCGCAAGCCGATTACCTTTTTTCAGTCAAAGAGAACAATCCAAGCCTAAAAGAAGATATTGCACTTTATGTGCACAATGAACCAATGGAAAAATACATGAAAATTGAGAAAAACGGCGGTCGTATTGAAACGCGCACAGCATATGTTACACGGGAAATTGATTGGCTAGACGGTCGGGAAAGATGGGAAAATCTAAATTGTATCGGCGCAATTCATACGGAGTTTGAAAAGGGCGGAAAGAAATCAAGCCAGTGGCATTATTACATTTCTAGCGCAGAATTGACTGCTGAAAAACTCTTAAATCATGCTCGCTTGGAGTGGGGCGTGGAGGCGGGGCACTGGCTGCTAGACGTTCACTTTGCAGAGGATAAGACTCGGATATGGGATATGAATGTTCAGAAAACATTGAATATCATGCGTAAAATTGCGCTGAATCTGGCTCGCGATTACAAGGCTAAAACAAATTCGAAACACCCACTTTCAGATATTCTGAAACGAAATCTTTTCAACTTGGCTAATCTTCAGGAGTTTCTAGACTTCTTTGCGTTTCTGGATAAATTAGATTGACGTGACGTCATAGGCATAGGTCGGGGCGTAGCGGTAGACCGGGCATTGACTGCCTCGCCGATACACGCTGCCGCTGCTTTCCGTTTCCGTTCGTTCAATTTCAGTTGGATCTCCATTGTTAATGTGCCACCTTTCAATGTTTGGTGGGCGCATTATGGCAGGAGTGGCAGGGCTGTGCAAGGGTTATCCACACAAGGTTTTTAGGCGGTGGGACAGCGGATAACGGGGATAAGCAACAATATAAATGCTCGTTTTGTTTGGAGTTGTAAAAAAAGCTTATAGATTTTTACGGTTAGTGGTATAATGAAAAAGTCGAATCCAAAGCAGTTATTGTGCTTTTGTCTGCGCAAATGGGCAACCATTGCAAAGCAGTAGATAAAAGCACTGTGAGGATTCGACAACCAGCGATGGTTGTCCTTTTTGATTTGCGACACCATTTTGGTTTGAAAATAAGCAAATCAAAAAGGAGGAGGGATGTCGTCAGCTAAATCAACACGCAAGAAAATCAAAGAAATTAACCTAAAAGCTGTTAAGCGCAAGGTCATATTCTGGACAATTTTTGCCGTGATAATCGCTTATTCAACAATGTTTTTCTTTGCCTTTGCATCCAACGCACATGCTGATGCCAAAAGTGATTGCGAGGCCAAAACTGATGGTTCCATGTGGAACGACGATCTTAAGAGTTGTCGTACACCTGCCCAGTGGTGTACCGATTCTGATCCTAATAATGTCTGGATTGACGCAAATGGCTATGGTGCCAATGGGGAGGCTTATTGCCGGTATACTGGTAATCATGGCTGTGGCACTGATACCTTTTTCAATTGGGGCTGTAATGCTTCAGGTGAACAGATCACTCCATTGCTTATAAGTATAATAAACTGGGTTTCAATTGGCGTAACGCTCGCTATGATCGCCGGAATTATTTATGGTGCAACGTTGTATACTTCTGCTGGTGGCAAATCCGATCAAGCAAAGAAAGCAATAGGTATCATTCGTGGCGCGATAATTGCATTATTGCTATATTTTGCCATGTGGGCGACTTTGAACTTCTTGATACCGGGTGGGTTATTTAATTAGCTATCGAGATATTTGATATATGGTAATTCATTTTATCTTCTGCAGTTATTTTTCAATCATAACAAAATTATTTGGGTCTTGACAAGATTAGAGAGGATTATCCCTAAAATCTTTCAATAAAAATTGATATAAATCATGGCCGCGATTATTAAATCGAAACTCGGTTTCTTTGAGATAAAAAACAAATTTGTCTTTCGGAATCCCCTT
>Ga0099364_10008957_pt1 | contig 13974 bp, 10 predicted proteins | sample TergutTh196P3_FD_73070 | JGI IMG/M metagenome (GOLD analysis project Ga0099364, IMG submission 73070) | Microcerotermes parvus P3 segment gut microbial communities from Pointe-Noire, Republic of the Congo - Th196 P3 | ecosystem: Host-associated > Arthropoda: Insects > Digestive system > Gut ...
TTGAAACCATCATAGTATTCATTGGCGAACACGACAGTAAACGGAGTGAACGTTGCAAGCAGCAACACCAACATGCAGCTTATAATTCTCTTGAACATACAAAATCCCCCTTTTTCATAATATTAGTTACCTCGAAAACTTAAAACACACAATACAGATGTCAATTTGAGCGTAGCGAAGAATATTCACCCCCGATTTTTCGCCTATCTTTTTGGAAAGAACCTTCGCTATGCTCAGGATGACAAGTCAGAGCTTTCGAGGACACTCAATATGACCACAAACATTATACAATACTATGATGAACATATATACTATTATGTTGTTGCGGGTATAAAATTAACACTATATTCACATATCGCGGTCAGCGGCACGTCGAAAATCCGATATACGCGCACAGAGCCGAGCGTGAACGGGGTCAATGTCCTGTTTCATCTGATTATTTTCGTTACAGGCGAGGATTTAAGAATCGTTGCTATTGATATGGTTTTCGATTCCAGATACCACAGCATGAAGGAAGAAATCGAAACACTGGCAGGCAGAGGCATGGGGGTGCGAGAGGAGATAGGATAAGCAAGGGGCTGTCGCAAAACGATTAATAGAAATCGTGAGCGGTAGCCTCATATTTACACGATTTGATTTGCATGAGCGGAAGATTTCCGCATAAAGCGGGCAATAATGTGCAAAGCATGGGAATTTTATGGCACAGCAAACATGGGAAGGGATTTCCCCGAGTTGGCCAGTATTCAGTTTTTCTTCACGCAGCTTTTGGAATGTGAAGGTACGTTCCGCAGCGGGCGCTTTTTATCCATAGGGGTGCCGTTTGTTTTATCGAGTTTCTGTGCATTTGATGCGGCTCACTGCCGGGGTGGGCGCTGAATACCACGGGTTAGCAAAATCCCTGCGTGGTGGGGCAGGGAGACGTTTTGTTCCGGTCTAATAATGGGGCTGCCGCACATTCTTAGTGCGACAGCCCCCGTGCTATGGTTAACCTAAAACAAATACAAAGCTCTGTAATTTGTGCCGTCTCCTATGTATTGCATTATAGCGGCGCTTTGGTTTCCGGTGGATGCGTATGTGGGGTCCATCATATTCCAGGTGCGGCCGTCGAAGAAGATGATGTTGTTGAGCCAGCCTGTTGCATCCGAGTAGACATTTATCCACGCGTGGTAGGCATCGCCGGCATAGCCGATGACGAGCCTCGTCGGGATGCCCTGGCTGCGGAGCATTGCGGTCATGAGCGAGGCGTAGTCGAAGCATATGCCCGTGCGTTGTGCAAGTACATTGTCCAGATTAGGAAGGTAGTCGAATGGGACGCCGTTTCTTACCAGCGCGCTGTTATATGTCAGGTTGTTAACCACGAAATCATAGACTATGGCAACCCTTTCCCTGAAGCTGTTATGCCCTCCGATTAGCTCGGCGGCTTTCGCCACAGTCCTGCTGCCGGGGGTGAAGTTGACGTATTGGTTCGGTCGCAGGAAGGGCGCAAAGGGGTCTGAGAGGGTGACGTCAATGGTGACGGTGTTTACCGTGGCGTATCTGTTTCCGTCGATTTGCTCAAAGACGCTGATGGTGTAGCTTCCGCTGCCGTATGCCAGTGGGTATACGTCGAAATTGCCGTTGCGGTTGAGGATGTATGTATACATCACCTCGGACGGGCCTGTAACCCTCACCCGGAGCTCCATGTTTGTAGTTTGGAGAAACCTTATCATTACATATCCGTTGCTTGCGTTTGAGTAATCTATCTCCGATTTTTCGTTAATGCTCGAGTCTGTGCCCGGGGCGCTGGGGAAGTCAACATGAAACATTGCCGGCATTGCTGTCAGAGGCAGCATTTCGCGCCCTAAATCCATAACCTCGCTTTGCTGGGTACCGCTGCTGTCCCCGCCGCTTGTTCCGGCATTACCGTCGCCGCTGCTCGTTCCGGTATTGCTGTCGCCGCCGGCATTGACGGTGCCTGTGTTGCCGTCGCCGTCTCCCGGATCTTGAGCATCGCCGTTACTGCCGTCGTCCGAAGGGTCCTGCGTGTCGGTTGTGTTTCCGTCATTATTATGAGAATCAGGGCTGTCCGTGGGTCTGGTATCAGGGTTTGGTGAGTTATTCCTGTCATCATCCTCGCCGGGCGCAACGACATCGATAGTATCGTGGGTATCGCTCTGTCCGGTGTTGTTTGGCAGGCGTATTCCATCCGGGTCACCGGTATAAGCCGTGTCAACCTGGCTGCAGCCGATGGTAAACACAGCAGCGGTTATGAGAGTAAAGACAAAAGCAATTGCCCTGATTTTTCTTTTCATTGCGCTGTGCCCCCAATTTCACAATTCACAATCATAATTTGAATATAACACAGACGGTCAATATAGTTTGTACAATGCCTTGCGTTCGGACGGCTATTTTTGTGCCCCTTGTCGCTCAGTGGCGCATCCATGCGCCAACTTCGCGAACGCTCCACCGTCCATGGTTACGCTCTGCGGTGCACATAAACAGCCATCCTCACCGGCAGTCAAGATATCCTGTGACCGTCAGTAATGTAACATAATTTACTGTAAAAATCACATCACGCTAAATATATGCCGGGCCGTTTTGCATTATACCATATATGATAGATAAAAAGTTACATTTCACAAAAATTTTATAAATTATCATCATAAACGATACATGACTTGTTGAATGAATTGGATTTTTTCAACTCTCAATTACGCCCTGAAGAGCGCAGAAGTGTCTGAGTTGCTTTCGCCAGCGCGGTTATGAGACTGTCTGCTTCGGCTATCGTGTTGCGGTGCGAAAAGCTGATCCGCAATGCGCCGTCTATGATGTCGCTGCGAAGGTTCATCGCTTCAAGAACGCGGCTGCGCATACCTTTCTTACAAGCAGAGCCTTTGGAAACGCAGATACCTTCAAGCTCAAGGAAGTTCATCAGAACCTCGCTCTTGAAACCGGGCAGGGAGATGCTTAGAAGATAGGGTGAGTCGCCGTCGCCAATGATAACAGCATCCGACAGCCGGGTTTTCAGCTCATTGACAGTGTGTTTGCGGAGCTCATAGACTGATGCCACCGCATCAACCATTTCCTGCCGCCCGAGCTTTGCGGCGATGCCAAACCCCGCTATGGTGGGGAGAGCTTCGGTTCCCGGGCGCTTTCCGGCTTCTTGACCGCCGCCGATTAAGAGCGGATGCAGTTTCGTTTTGTCTCGTATGTACAGCGCACCGGCACCTTTCGGACCGTGGATTTTATGTGAGCTGACTGATAGCAGGTCTACGCCGAGCGACTTTACTGTGAAGGATACTTTGCATAAGCCTTGCACGGCATCTGTGTGAAGAACTGTACCCAACCCGCGTTTTTTTATCTCTTTTGAAAAATCGGAAAGGGGGTTTATTGCGCCGGTTTCGTTGTTCACGAGCATTACCGATGCGAGCACGGTATCGCTGCGCAGGTTTTCGGCGAAGCTTTCCGGTGTAATGCGCCCGCTGCTGTCGGGTTTGAGGTATGTGACCTCCCAGCCGTCCCTTTCCAGTTTCTTCATCGGCTCATATACCGCATCATGCTCAATCGCCGATGTAAGGATATGCTTACCTTTTCGGAAATGCACTCGGGTGCTGCCGAATATCGCCATGTTTATGGATTCGGTCCCGCCTGATGTGAAGCATATCTCGTCTGCCTGTGCACCGAGTGCGGCTGCCACGCTTTCGCGCGCATTGTTTAGTTCTGCCGCTGCAGCGCGGCCTATATAATGCGTTGAGGAAGGGTTCCCATAATTGCCCTGCATTACACGAAGCACAGCCTCCGCAGCCTCATCACGCACAATTGTAGTAGCTGCATTATCAAAGTAGATGTTCATGGGGACTAATATACATGATAAATAACAAGAATACAAGAGGCTGTTTGGAATTTGCCTGTTAATTATTGCTACAGACCGTGGGTAATTGTAGTTTACGCCGTGCCTTGCGCTCGGACAGCTGTTTCTATGCCCCTTGTCGTTCAGAGGCGACATCGTGTCGCCACTGAACGAGCGCTCCAACATCCATGTATGCGCTCTGCGGGGCATATAAACAGCTACCCTCACCGGCAGGGGCATTATCCTGTACCTGATGAATAATGACGTTGCATTTCGCAATCATGCTTGTTTTTGATTAGGCATTATGATATATTTGGACAGCATATATATATTATAAGTTGCGGTCAAATAGCGCGTTAGGATACGGCATGAAGTTTTGTACATTAACATTAGGTTGTAAGGTTAATCAGGTTGAGACGTTGGGGATGGAGGAAATTCTGGCGGCTCGCGGGCATACTCTTGTCGGGGTAGGCGAGGGGTGCGATGTGTGTATTGTCAATACATGCACGGTGACCGCGGAGAGCGCGGGGAAATCCCGGCGGGCAGTGCGGCGCATGAGGAGGCTTGAGCCTGATGCGCTGATTGCGGCGTGCGGTTGTTTATCGGAGCTCGAGCCGGGCACGGCGCTGGCAGCCGGGGCTGACATTATTGGCGGCAGCGGGGGCAGGGAGAGCTTCGCGCTGGAAATAGAGCGCATGGCAGAGCATCGGAAATTATCAAGCGGGGACGTTTCGCATAGGGAAGTAATTCAAGAGGGTGTAATTCAAGAGGGCGTAATTCAAGAAGATGTAACTCAAGAGCATATAAATCATGAGGATATAATGAAAACCGAAGGAGAGCAACCAGACCAAACGCAGATAGCAAATCCGAAGCTCTCAACTCTCAACGCTCAATTCTCAACTTTCGAAGAACTCCCCCCGGCTTCAAGCACAAACATAGCAAGAACAAGAGCGATTTTGAAAATACAAGACGGATGCGGCAACTATTGCGCATATTGCATAATACCATACGCACGGGGACATTCGCGCTCACTGCCTCCGGAGCGGGTGATAAAGCAAGCTAAGGAACTGGGGGAGAGAGGATTCCGCGAAATCATCGTCACCGGCATAGAAATATCGTCTTACGGGAGGGATCTGTGTATACGAAGTACGGATTATTTTAAGGAGCGGGGACAAACGGCGCGGGAAGTTCCGGGAGCGGCGCGATATGTACTGCCGGACACCGGGGTAAACGTTCAGACTGCGCTTGCTGATGTACTGCCGGATACCGGGGTAAACGTTCGGTCTGCGCTTGCGGATGTACTGCGGGGGATTAGCACTGTAGCACCCGGGGTGCGTATCAGGCTCGGCTCTCTGGACCCGGGGATGCTTGATTCGATGACAGTCCGTGAATTCCGTGAAATCCCGGGATTGTGCAACCACTTTCATATTTCGCTCCAAAGCGGCTGCGACGACACGCTCTCGCGCATGGGGAGAAGATACAGCACAGAGGATGTACTAGCCTCGATATCAGCTCTCAGGAGCAGCTTTGCGGACTGCGGCATAACAGCCGACCTGATTGTAGGTTTCCCGGGGGAGACGGAAGAAGAATTCGCGAAAACTATAGCGTTCATCAGAAAAGCCGCGTTCTCGGATATGCATATATTCCCGTATTCCATGCGCACGGGGACAAGAGCTGCGGATATGCCCGGGCAGATTGCGAAAAGCATCAAAACAGAGCGGGCGCGTATAGCAGCGGATACGGCAGCGGATATGGCGTTGCAGTTCAGGCAGTCACAGGTAGGGAAGACTGTCAACGTGCTTTTCGAGCGTAAACGCGACGGGTATTGGATAGGGCACACAAGCAACTACATTGAGGCAGCGGTAAAAAACGGCGGGCCGAAAAACAGCATAAGTCAGGTAATGCTGACATCCGTAGAAAATGGGATCGTCATCGGAGCTAGTAACGTGAGTTTTGAATAGAGGTTGTTATGTATTATTTGCTTTCACTGTTCAGCGGTGTAATTATTGCGGTTTCGGTTTTCTTCAACGGAAGCCTTTCCGAGCATCACGGTATTCATCTAGCCACGGTTATCATTCATTTCACGGGGCTGATGCTGGTTGCAACCATTGCTCTGGTAACGCGCGCGAGGCCGTTTGCGAAGATGCAGAAGTGGTATCTGTATCTCGGCGGGGCTATGGGGATACTGACGATCCTGTCAAACAACATATCATTCGGGCGCATCAGCTTATCGGCTATTATGGCGCTGGTGTTGTTCGGGCAGAGTCTGTCAGGGCTAGTCGTTGACCAGTTCGGATGGATGGGTATGCAGAAGCATCCTTTTAACGGTAAGAGGATTATCGGGCTGCTGCTTACGTTGGGCGGCATTGCGGTTATGATCGACCGCTTCGACTTTCTTGCTGTAATAGTGTCGTTCTTAGCGGGAATAAACATTGTCGTATCCCGGACTCTCAACGGCAGGCTGGCAGAGCTGACGAATGTGCGGACGAGTACATTTTTCAACTATCTTGTCGGTTTTGCGGTCTCTATTCCGGTATTCCTTACTTTCGGATTGTGGAATAACGGCGGCGCGGATGTTTCGCTGAGCATTTCGCCGAATGTGTATATGTATTTCGGAGGTATTCTAGGCGCGTGCATCATCCTGATAACAAATTACGTCGTGGCTAAAATACCTTCGCTATACCTTACGCTGCTTGCATTTGCCGGGCAGGTGTTCACAGGGGTGCTGATTGATACGCTCGCCGCGCAGTCATTTTCGCCGCGCATACTGACGGGAGGCATCATGGTCACAGCAGGCTTATGCACCGACATGCTCTTTGACAGGAAGAAAAAGCAGACATCTTTGGGAACTAAGAATTAGGAGTTAGGGATCAGGAATTGGATCTCTCGAAATACCCTGTTTTGTCATTTAAGAGCGAAGCGAAGAATCTTTATATTAATACCGTTTAAGACTCTTCGCTACGCTCAGGGTGACAGTTTTTAGAGGTGCTCAATTAGGAATTTTTTAGGAGGGGTTTTTGTGGATAATGGGAAGTTGATTGAGATGGCGAAGCAGGCGCGTGGGTTTGCTTGTACCGATATGTCCGGGTTTAAGGTCGGTGCGGCGCTACTCACGGGCTGCGGGAGGGTTTTTCAGGGCTGTAATATTGAAGACCCCTCCGGCATAGGGGTAACAAATATCTGCGCGGAAAGGTGCGCTATCATCAAAGCGCTGTCGGAAGGGTATAAGGATTTTGTGAAAATAGCGGTAGTCGGCGGGAAGGATGAGCTGATTAATTGCCTGCCATGCGGGGCATGCAGGCAATACTTGAACAGCTTCTGTCCTAATATTACGGTCATAACTCTGATAAACGGAGAAATCAAGGAATTCCTGTTAAAAGAGCTGCTGCCGTATTCATTTGACGAGAAATTCTAACGCGCTCTGCGGAGCGCAATTGAGAATTGAGAGTTGAGAATGGAGAATTAGGTTACGAGGTTTTTGCTATAGTTTACATAATCTATATTTGATTTATAAAACAAAGATTAATGCGCCATCATCTCAGAACCGGTTCCACGTCCTAATTCTCAATTCTCCTTTCTCAATTCTCAATTGTAACTTACTGACAGTAATTTTCTTGTTTTTTGTATGCGTTTTCAATCACTAAGTTACTAACTATCAATTATTGTAAGAATGGTTTTCGCGGGGGGCGGGGGTTCTTCGCCTATGGTATAGGCGGCAGTTAGAATTGATTCCGCTTCCTGTAGCTTATCGGCGGCGGATGTGTGCAGATATGCCACCGTGTCACCGGCTGATATATAGTCGCCGGGTTTCTTTTCGAGGACGATTCCCGCGCTGTAGTCGATGGCATCATCATAGTGTACCCGCCCGGCACCAAGCGCAAGCGAGGCTATGCCGAACGCTTCGGCATCCATATGCGTGATGTAGCCGTTTTTCTCCGCTTTGATGGGGGAGATGACCGCAGCTTTGGGGAAACCGTCCATCAGCACGGAGACATCGCCGCCCTGCGCCTGTACCATCCGGCAGAACTTGTCATACGCCTTGCCATTTTTTATAGCTTCCTCAGCCAAAGCCTTATATGCCGGAGAGCACAATGGGGCAGCGCCGCTGTGCTCTCCATTGAACTCCGTACACAGCATGGGCGAACCGTCCCACTTCGCGTTTTCATATACTGCCGCCTGTGCCTGCGCTGTGCAAGTTTCCGCAGGACATAGCTCGGATGAGCCGCGGCCCTGCGCGGCAAGCATGAGCATATAGGCCGCAAGCTCGACACATACCTCCGTTAAATCGCCGGGGCCCCTGCCGCGCAGAGTGGAGACAACCTCAGAGACCTCCAGCGCGTTGCCAATTGCGTTGCCGAGCGGTACATCCATATTTGTAATCAATGCCATTGTGCGGCGGCCGGAGCGGTTGCCGATAGACACCATTGTTTTCGCAAGAGCAATGGAATCATCGGGTGTTTTCATAAACGCGCCGCCGCCTGCTTTTACATCCAGTAAAATCGCATCCGATCCCGCCGCCAGTTTTTTGCTCATTATTGACGAGGCGATAAGCGGGATTGAATCGACTGTTGCCGTCACATCGCGCAGGGCGTATATTTTCTTATCCGCAGGCGTAATGTTGCCGGACTGCCCAATTATGGCAAGCCCGGTTTCGCGTACGATGGAGTAGAATTCCTCCGGTTCGATGGCAGTCCGTAAGCCCGGGATCGATTCCAGTTTGTCGATCGTACCGCCGCTATGCCCCAATCCACGGCCGCTCATTTTAGCGACCGGCACGCCGTATGAAGCGACAATCGGGCCGATAATCAGGCTGGTTTTATCCCCGACCCCGCCGGTGCTGTGCTTATCTACCTTGACACCGGGTATGGATGATAGATCGACCATATCGCCAGACCTTGCCATAGCATCAGTCAGTACGGCGGTTTCGTGTTCGTCCATACCGTTTATGCATATAGCCATCAGCAGCGCCGAAGCCTGATAATCAGGAATCTCCCCGGAAGTAAACCCATTGACGAAGTACCTGATTTCCTCGTCAGTCAAAGCCTTCCCGAATTTCTTATGAGCAATAACATCATACATCCGCATAGAAAAACCACCTCGGCAATTCTCAATTCTCAATTCTCAACTCTCAATTCAAACTACCGACCGCCTTGGTCGTAGGGCTGGCCGGCGGCTTTTGGCGCCTGAGATTTCTTGGATGTGAAAGCCAGTACGATAAGGGTAGCTGCAAACGGTATCATTTTATACACATCACCGGGTATGGAGAGTGCATCCAGGAAAGGAATACTGGTGTAAGCAACGGAAATCGTCTTCATAAGCCCGAAGAAAAACGCCGCAAACAGGATGCGCAGCGGTTTCCACTGACCGAAAATCAAGACAGCCAGCGCCAGAAACCCATAACCCGCCACTGTTGCATCAAACGTCGTCGCGGTCGGCACGACGAAGATAAGACCGCCCATCCCCGCCAAAGCGCCGGATATCAGCACGCCCGCATAACGCATCTTGTAAACATTTATCCCCACGGAATCCGCCGCCTGCGGATGCTCACCGCAAGCTCTCAGCCGCAGGCCGAACGGGGTCTTGTACAAAACGAACCAGGACACCGCAAGAATCAGGAAGCCTATGTATGTTGTGATAAACGACTTCTGGAAGAATAGCGGCCCCAACAGAGGTATATCGCCCAGCAAGGGTACTTTCTCAATGAAAAACGTGTTGACGAACGGAATCTGCTGGACAGACAGACCGTCAACCATGGAGCGGATAAGGCGCCCGACATATACAGCGAAGGCCGGGGCAAACATGTTTATCGCCGTACCGCTGATAATCTGGTTCGCTTTCATATGTATGGAAGCGTAGCCATGCGGCAAAGCAATCAAAATGCCTGCGGCGGCTGCCGCTATGAGCGCGACCATTAATAATAACTGCCCGGTCAGCGCGTCGCCCGTGGTTTGTATCATATACATTAACAAAACGCCGACAAAAGCCCCGATAATCATAATACCTTCAAGCGCGATATTGATCACGCCGCTCCGCTCGGAAAACATCCCACCGAGCGCAACGATTAGAAGCGGTATCGAGAAAGTCATCATTTGCTGCACCAAAAAGATGAGAGCATTAAGATCCATTTTCCGCACCTCCCAACGTTGAGGAGCCGGCATCGCCAAAGCCGGTCTCGGTTATGCCGGCATTGCTCAAGCCGTCATTATCAGAATCCGCATTGTCTAAAACCGTGCCGCCCAAGCCGCCCGTGCCGCCTAAGCCTGTATCGCCCAAGCCGGCCCCGCCTGAATCAGCATCGTTTGTATGGTTATCCCCGCCCGGATCATCGCGTTTTCGCTTTCGCTCCCGAAATACGAACTGCACGAGGCCTTTGAGCAGAAGCGCTAACGCCGAGAAATAGATTATTACAGCGACTATGATATCAACAATCTCCCTCGGGTATGTAAGCTGTAGTATGAACCCGCTTTCTTTGAAGTACGCGATAAGAAAACCTGAGAAAATGATGCCAATCGGGTTAAATAGGCCGAGCAGCGCAACCGGAATACCTTGAAAGCCCTCGGCAGCCAGCATATCAACGATGTCTATACCGCGCCCTGTTCCGGAAAGAGCAACAAGAGCGCCGCCGAGACCGGCAAGGCCTCCGGCGATAACCATTGATAACATAACGCCTTTCTTTTCGTTTATCCCCGCATATCGGGCGGCTTCATGGTTAAAGCCGCAGGCCTTCAGTTCGTAACCGAACTTAGTCTTTTCAAGTACGATATAGAAAATAATGCAAACGAGAATCGCTATCAGTATGCCGCTGCCCACGCTGGAAGTGAGCACATGCCCGCGTGAAGTGGATTCGGAAAAAAAGGTGTCAAGCCCAAGTTTGGGCAGTTCGGAGTTGCCGGGTACCCTCAATGTGCTGTTTCGGGTAGTGTCGTTAAGCCCCCATTCCCTTATCAGGAAATTGACAAGGTACATTCCGATATAGTTCATCATAATGCAGGAAATGACTTCGTGAACATTTCGCAGCGCTTTTAGCATACCCGGTATCAAACCCCATAAAGCCCCTGCAAGGACACCGGCGAGCAGGGCGGATATGAGGAGCAGCGGGCCGGGGAGTACGGTGGCTAACTTGACTGCGGTGAGTATTGAACCGAACATGCCGAATGTGAACTGACCGGTGGCGCCGATATTGAACAGACCTGTCTTGCCGGCGAATCCCACCGAGAGACCGGTCAGGATTATCGGCGTGGCAAGGGTCAGTACCTGACCGAGACTACGCATACTCAATGCGCCCCCTGTCAAAATCGTCACGAAACCGTATACTGCCTGAGACGGATTTGATATCAGCAGAATTATGAAACCGGCAAACAGGCCCAAGACCACAGCCAGCACAGATGATAACGCGTTCATCCCTCCCGCGGACAATAGAATGTGACGCAGTTTTCTCATACGGATTGCCCTCCTTCCGCCGCCTTATGCGCAGCGGCAGATTTTTTTGAGCCGGACATATATAATCCCAGTTCTTGGAATGTGACGTCCTTAGGATTGACATCGGCTACGATTTCTCCCTCGAACATCACGAGAATGCGGTCGCTGACATTTATAACTTCCTCAAGCTCCAGCGAAACCAGCAAAACGCCCGCGCCGGATATACGCTCATGTATGAGCTGAGAGTGTATATACTCAATAGCCCCGACATCAAGACCGCGAGTGGGCTGCACAGCTACAAGCAGCTTTGGTTTGCGGTCTATTTCGCGCGCGACAATGGCTTTTTGCTGGTTGCCGCCCGACATGCTGCGTGTTGTCGTGCGTCCGCCCTGACCGCTGCGGATATCAAAACGGGCAATCAAATCATCGGCATAATTATATATATCGCGGTATTTCAGAAAACCGGAACGCTGGAAACGCGGTGTGTGATAAGTCTGCAATACCAGGTTAAAAGCAAGATTATAATCAAGGACAAGCCCATGACGGTGGCGGTCCTCGGGGATATGAGCCATGCCTTCGTTACTGCGCCGGCGTATTGGCGCGCGCGAAATGTCATTGCCATCAAGCATGACAATGCCGTCGTTCGCGGGGCGGATGCCTGTCAGCGCGTACACCAGTTCGCTTTGCCCGTTGCCGTCTATACCGGCGATGCAAACAATTTCCCCTGCGCGTACCTCAAAAGACACATCGTTGACGACGGACTTGCCGGTAATGGGATCGCGAACGGTCAGATTCTTTACATCAAGCACGACCTCACCCGGCTCCGGCTCGGGTTTATCCACCACAAGGCTGACCTTGCGCCCGACCATCATCTCGGAGAGCTCTTCCACATTCGTCGAGGAAACGTCAACAGTGCCTATGTTGCGCCCCTTGCGAAGTACAGTGCAGCGGTCTGCCGACCTCATTATTTCCTCTAACTTATGTGTTATGAAAAGAATTGATTTACCTTCTTTTGCCAGTTCCTTCATAATAGTCATCAGCTCGTCAATTTCCTGAGGGGTCAGAACGGCGGTGGGCTCATCGAAAATCAAGATCTCGTTTTCGCGGTAGAGCATCTTTAGAATCTCAACACGCTGCTGCATCCCCACGGTGATGCCAGAAATGTACGCATCGGGGTTTATCGCCAGGCCGTACTGCTTAGACAGCCTGACAACCTGCTCCCTGGCTTCGCTCATATGCAAAAAACCGCGCTTGGTTGTCTCCACGCCAAGCACGATGTTCTCAAGAACGGTGAAATTATGAACCAGCTTAAAATGCTGGTGTACCATGCCAATACCCAGGCGGGTCGCATCGTTGGGGTTGTTTATTTTTACGCTATTGCCGTTTTTTACGATTGTGCCGCTGTCGGGATGGTACAGGCCAAACAGTATGCTCATGAGTGTAGATTTACCCGCCCCGTTTTCGCCCAATAAGGCATGAATCTCGCCGCGCCTTAGTTCAAGCGTTATATCGTCGTTTGCGATGATCCCGGGGAATGCCTTTGTGATGCCGCGCATTTCTATTACAGTTTCCATATACAGCTCCGCCTCCTTGTATATCTTTGCTCTGTCATCTACCCCTACATCCCGGCACCTTGCCGGCGCCGGCGCGTGGGATCATCAGAACTTAATATTGCGGGGAGCCGACAGGGTGCGGCTCCCCGCAAATGAATGCATGGATTGTCAGTGGTGCGAAAACCTATGTGTGTTTTGCGCTGTTAACCAAGATAGTTGACCACAACAGCGCTTGCAGGGAGCTGATCGGGGTCTATGTCGATATTGTTGTCAACGACCAAGCTGCCGTTTGCAAGCCTCGCGAAGATAACGTCATACTGCGCCTGTGAGAAAGTGGTGAACTGCGATGTATCCATTGGCAGGCCAACGCCCATATTCTGCGCGGAGAAGAGCAGCTCCTCGCCGCCCGGGAAGTTGCCGGCGTAGAATCTTTGCAGAGCAACATACACAGACTCGGTCAGGAGCTTCATAGCGCTGGTTATGACGGTCGGGGACTCGACGGACTGGTCGCCGTCGACGCCGATGACTTTGGCGTTTGCGTTTGCGGCAGCCGGGAAAATGGAGAAGCAGATGCCGCCTCCGCAAGCAAATATGACTTCGACGCCATCGTTATACCATGCGGCAGCCCTGGTCTGGATTTCGGGCTGGGGCTCAAAAACGCCTGTGTAGAAGTAGTTTAGCGGGATGGAGCCGTCGGGCAAGCCCAGTTCCTGCGCGGCATACTCAGCGCCTTGGACAAAGCCGTGGCCGAAACGAACGACGGCGGGAACCGCCATGCCGCCCATGAAGCCCAGGTTGCGGTAGCCGTCCATCACGGCGGCATAACCGGCGAGGAATCCTGACTGCTCCTCAGCATAGAAAATGCTGACGGTGTTAGAAGCGATATTCCATTCAGGTGCGCCCCAGTCTCCGTTGAAGGGGGAGCCGTCAAGAAGCACGAATTTTACGTCGGGGTAACGATCCTGCGCGACAAAAATAGGTGTTTCAAAGAGATAGCCCGGGGTGACAATTACCTTCGCGCCGTTGGTGACAGCTAAGTCGATTGCGTTGAGATAAAAGTCGTCGCCTTGCTCGGTGGGCTGGATGTATGTGTGTGTGATGTTATTCTCCGTGGCGTATTTAACCACGCCTTCCCAAGCACCTTGGTTGAAAGATCTGTCGTCTATCGTGCCG
>Ga0099364_10008958_pt1 | contig 13974 bp, 17 predicted proteins | sample TergutTh196P3_FD_73070 | JGI IMG/M metagenome (GOLD analysis project Ga0099364, IMG submission 73070) | Microcerotermes parvus P3 segment gut microbial communities from Pointe-Noire, Republic of the Congo - Th196 P3 | ecosystem: Host-associated > Arthropoda: Insects > Digestive system > Gut ...
AGTCGCTGGGCACGCCTGTTTCTGGCTACCCCGTGTAACGATGACTGGTTAATGTTCGTGCCCCTCTCCGTCATTGCGGCCCTGAATCGAGTTCAGGACGCAATCCCCCGTGGAATGCAATAGATTTCCGACAGTAACCCGTAATCTAGCACAAACCCGCAGGGGATTGCGGCTCCCTGAATCAAGTTCAGGGCAGGCTCCGGCCGCAATGACGCATGTTTTGGGCAGGGCGTGAGTAGTTACGACTGATCTTAATATATGATAATCAAGGAAAGACTATTGACAAATCTAATCGATGGACGTATATTGAATACATACTAATCATATAGGATATGGAGATTGTGGATGGATAGAGTAGTCTATTTTGATAACGCTGCGACAAAGAAACTATCTAAGGTTGCGCTTGATGCAATGATGCCCTACCTGACTGAAGAATATGGCAATCCATCAGCTGTGTACGCTGTCGGACGGAACGCAAAAAAAGCCGTCGAAGGCGCGCGAAAGACAATTGCGGAAGCTATTGGAGCATTGCCGGAGGAGATATTTTTCACAGGCGGCGGCACGGAATCTGATAATTGGGCAATAAAGTCAGCCACTGAACTAAAAAAAGGTAAAGGCAGGCATATTATTACATCAAAAATAGAGCATGCGGCTGTGCATAATACACTGGAACATCTCGAAGCGAGCGGTTATGAAGTGACATATCTGGATGTCGATAAATACGGACAAATCTCTTTGGACGAGCTTCGCAGCGCAATCCGAAGCGACACGATATTGATAACAGTCATGGCAGCAAACAACGAAATCGGCACGATACTCCCTGTGTCAGAAATCGGAAAAACAGCAAAAGAAAAAGGCGTGCTATTCCATACGGACGCAGTACAAGCAGTCGGGAGTATTCAGGTAAACGTCAAGGAAATGAACGTCGATCTATTGTCACTTTCCGGGCACAAGCTTGGCGGAGCGAAAGGCGTTGGAGCGCTGTATGTAAAAAAAGGCCTGCGGCTGCCGCCATTTCTCCACGGAGGTGGGCAGGAACGGGGCGGACGCTCCGGGACAGAAAATGTTGCGGGGATTGTTTCCGTTGCGGCTGCCCTTGGTGATATAGTGCCTCGGTTGCCGCTTGACAGAGTGACGCGAATGAGGGACAGACTGATAGCAGGGCTTTTGGAAATACCGCGTTCACATCTTACAGGTGACCCTGAAAACAGATTGCCGGGTGTAGCGTCTTTCATATTTGAAGCTATAGAAGGGGAGTCCATGCTGCTCATGCTAGACCAATGCGGAATCAGCGCCTCGTCAGGCTCAGCCTGTACCTCGGGATCGCTTGATCCCTCACATGTTTTATTGGCTGCCGGCTATCCTCATGAAATAGCGCACGGATCATTACGGCTTTCTTTGGGCGAGGATAACACGGACGAAGATATTGATTATGTTCTGGAAAAACTGCCGGGAATCATCGCCAGACTGCGCAGTATGTCCCCGCTTTGGAATGAAGCGGGAGAATAAAAACTATAGGAGATGACTTATGTATTCTGACAAAGTAATGGAGCATTTCTCTAATCCCCGCAATGTAGGAGACCTTGAAGATGCCAACGGCATTGGAGAAGTAGGCAATTCCAAATGCGGTGATATTATGAAAATATACATGAAAATCGAAGATGATGTAATAAGCGATATAAAGTTTAAGACTTTTGGCTGCGGTGCAGCTGTGGCAACTTCATCGATGGCAACTGAAATAGTGAAGGGTAAAACTGTTAAGGAAGCGCTTACAATTACGAACAAGGCTGTCGTTGAGGCACTGGAGGGGCTTCCCACCGAAAAAATACACTGTTCCGTACTTGCTGAGCAAGGCATAAAAGCGGCAATTCAGGATTATTATGATAAGCAAGGAATAGAAAAAATAGATTAACGCTATGTTACAGTTCACGAGGTACCGAAAATGACCGAACGAAGGCGCATAATACGGCCTTTTTTCGGCAGGGTTCGGCAGGGCGTGAATAGTAACAACGCTATCCCTAAGGCGGGAGTATTGAATAATTTTCTTCTTGCATTATCAAAAAATCTATTGTATAATCAAACAATCTTAACAAGAAAGGAGGGGGTCATAATTAGTAAGCCTAGTGACATGCCTCTCCGGGAGGAACTCCTGTAGAGCAAACTCCGCGGCGAGGCATGCCGCAGCGTATCAGGGGAAGAAGACATTCTTCCCCTGATATTTTACATATTGGGACGCAAGGCGCACCTATGATAGCCCGGTAAGGAAGCGACGCACCATATCGAGTGCATTGGAAGCACCTGCAACTCGCACCCGCTCGCGGTCGCTATGCAGGTTGAGGCTTCTGCATAGAGAATCGCTGCTTGTAGTCAAAGCGATGAAAACCGTGCCGGGGTCTGTATCTGAGCCGTCTCCGCCAGGCCCCGCGATTCCTGTTATTCCTATACCTATATCCGCATTGAACGCTTTTCGCGCACCGTCAGCCATCGAAAGAGCCACCTCTTGGCTGACGGTGCCTTTTTCGCTTATAAGACCCGGATCAACGCCAAGGAGCGCGATTTTTGATTGTGCGTTGTAAGCGACACAACTGCCGGGAAAAACGCGTGATGCGCCGGGGATATCGGTTATACGTTTTGAAAGCAGACCGCCGGTACATGATTCAGCCGCCGCGAGTGTCATGCCACGCTGCTCCAGCAGACCAACGACAGTACCCTCAAGATTGCCGGCGTCGACACCATAAACAATATCGCCGAGAGTTTCGAGAACCTCATTCAAAATGGGCTCCATTAGCATTTCAGCATCATTTTCTGACGAAGCCTTCGCAGTTAGTCGCAACACGACCTCGCCGTCCTTTGCATACGGGGCGAGCGTCGGATTTTTCAGACTTACCATTAGATCGTGCAATTTTGCTTCGACCACACTCTCGCCGAGACCGAAAATGTGTATGTTGTGCGAAAGCATAACATAGTCTGACAGTTTTTTAAGATAAGGTACAGCACAGTGCTTCAACATCTCCCGGCATTCGCGAGGAGGGCCGGGAAGCATCAAAATATGCTTCCCACCCGCTTCAAATGCACAACCGGGCGCTGTGCCGGCCCTGTTTTCAAATATGACGCAACCCTCCGGCAGCTCGGCCTGCCGGAGGTTGTTTTCCGTCATATCTATGTTGTTATGCCGTCTTTTGAAAGACTCCCGTATTTGATTTGCCACGCTTTCATGGAAAACCAGTTTTTTCCCAAATGCTTCCGCAAGTGTTTGTTTTGTAAGGTCGTCATATGTAGGGCCAAGTCCGCCGGTCGTGATTAAAATATCCGCCCGGCCTTTTGCGATTTCCACTGCCTGCGTCAACCTTTCGGGGTTATCGCCGGCGACAGTGTGAAAGAACACGTTTATGCCAAGCTCTGAAAGAGCAAGCGATACATCCCGCGCATCCGTGTTCACGGTATTTCCAAGCAACAGTTCCGTTCCCACGGAAATTATTTCGGCAGTCAGGGCATGAATCATGGAAAACCTACTTTACTCTCTTTTTCTCGTCTACCCAATCAATATCTTTCCTTGCCATAGCGACACCGACTTCCTCCCTGCTCTTTGTGGGTTTAAGTTCGCTTCTGTCATAGCCTTCTGTCTCAAGGGTTAGTTTCTTTTGCTCTTCTGTCGGCGGACGTGTAAGCCGATCCTCAAGCTCCTTCATGCCTTCCACCGTGGTGTATAAGGCAAATCGTTCCAGATTGCGCTCAAATACTTTCGCCCCGCTCGGGTAAGGCACTATAAGGAATACCCCATCCTCGATGCCTTTCTTAAGAAGCACGGCTAGGTCACGCGGATCCATGCCATACGCTTGCATATTGGCATACATGAACTCTACAGTCTCCTCGGTGACATTATAGCCTGTATTCTTAAGGTGCTCAGGACGTGTTTTTAATACACCGTCATTGATGTTTGAGCGAATATTTGCAGGAATGAACGCCGAGACCTCTATGCCATACGGCTTGAGCGCTTGGTAATAGCTCTCCATAAGATTGAGTGTGGCAGCCTTGGCCGCTGTGTACGGTGCAACTCCAGGACTGGCCATAAATGCACCGAGCGAAATAGTGGTGGTAATATGACCGCCTTTACCGGCCTTTATCATTCGTGGCACGAACGTGACAAGACCATTGGCGACACCGGTAAAGTTGACGCCGACGACCCAGTCATAGTCCTCAAAAGTGGATGCTTCAACCGGACCAAATGCGTTAACACCTGCGGTTTGTATAAAAAGGTCGGGTGTCGTGCCGAACACACGCTCAGTTTCGTCAGCGGCCGCGGTCCATCCCGGACGATCCATGACGTCGAGCTTGATAAAATGGACTTGTGCATCTTTGCCTTTAAAGTATGCAGCGGCATTGTCTATGTGATCCTGTCGCACATCAGCTATGACTACCTTCATGCCTGCTTCGGCGAAAATCTGCGCCTGCCCAAAACCGGCGCCGGATGCTCCGCCTGTAATAAATGCCAATTTTCCTTTAAAATCTTTCATGCCATTCTCTTCTCCTTTAATAAAATAATCATAATTCCTCATAGCGATTTAATAGTTATGAGGTGGATTTTAAACCATTATATCAAAAAATCCAGCATTGTCAAAAAAAATAGCCCTATTTCGGCAAGGTCTTTGCTAGACTCTGACCTGTAACTTTACCGTTACACTTCACGGGGTAGTCAGAAACAGGCGTCATTGCGGCCTCCGAGCCGCAATCCCCTGCGGGTTTGAGCAAATTCATGGATTCCGGCTGGCAAATCTTTCGCATTTCGTAGGGGATTGCGTCCTGAACTCGATTCAGGGCCGCAATGACGGAGAGTGGCACGAACAGTAACCTTTACCCGCATTATGGCAAATATATCAGCGGGTCTACATTGACTCCTTCTATAATAAGCTCAAAGTGCAGGTGCATGCCGGTTGAGACACCGGTATCACCCATTAGCGCTATCTCTTGCCCCTGCCAGACCCTTTCTTCCGCTTTGACCAGCAAACGACTGCAATGGGAATATAGTGTAATATCTCCGTTATCGTGCCGTATCCGCACCACAAGCCCATAAGCATTGTCCTCTCCGGAAAATATGACATATCCTCCATCAGAGGCGTAAATCGATTGACCAGAGCTTCCGCCGATATCAATGCCCTTGTGGTTTGGTGAACCGATCGTAGTTTCGCGCTCTCCGAAGTGCGATGTTATATAGCCATCAACAGGCCAAATATAGTTATTAACTGACACTGTCGCCGGTTGTGCATTTATATCATCTACTGAAGTTTTCGCCGACGGCCCAATCTCGCGTGACTGCGCCTTTATATCCCGTGCTGCATCATCTTGAACACCATCCATTGGGACATCGCCGGCGGGCGTATACTCACTGTACGCGCTGACACTTGCCGGTAATTGTAATACATAGTCCGGCATGTATATGTATTCAAACATATCTATCGGCATAGTGTCATGACCTGGACTGACATCTGCTGCCACAGGAGAAGTTGCTGCTATCCTTGCATCAGAGCCGATCGCAATAAATACAGAATTTGACATTAAAATTGTCAGTATGGTTATCAGCGTGAGCGACGCGCAAATGCCAAACATAGTAATCGTCTGCGGGCAGCGTGCCCTGAGTATCGTCATTTTGAATACATGCAAAAGTTTACGCGCACCGATAATACCGTATTTAAGACGGCAAGGAAGCGTGCTCGTGTTGACAAGCCTAGCTGTAACGCGGCAAAAAAGCGTCCTCACAATAGCAAGCCCGGCTGTAATGCGGCAAAAAAACGTCCTCGCACTAGCAAGCCTAGCTGTAATGCGACAAAAAAGCGTCCTCGCACTAGCAAGCCCGGTTGTAATGCGGCAAAAAAGCGTCCTCGCGCTGACAAACCCGGATCGAACACGGTAACAAAACGTCCGCGATTGAGTAGGAGCGGACGTGACACGGTTTATTAGGGCGCGAGTTAGCGTATCATAATGCTCAACGGACAAAGCCTTTGAATTTTCCATAGCTTACCTGTAATTAAAATGACATTTTTGTTACTAATTGTATAATATAGTAAAACATCATGTTTGTCAAGGGATTTTCCGCTACAGTTCACGGGGTAGCCAGAAACAGGCGTGCCCAGCGACTGGCGTGAGGGAATTCCGGTTTTATCCCGGAACTGACCGAACAAAAGGCGCATAATACGCCTGTTTCTGGCGGGGCATGAACAGTAACGATTTTCCATACCTCAATTTCATATTCAAAGCCTTGACACTTTGCACATAACATTGTACAATGCCGCAAAGGAGTGATATCATATGATAACATTCAATTACAAAACTGTGAGTCAGAACCTCAAGGATTACTGTGAGCATATAGATCATGATAAGGAAGTGTAGGAATGCAGCAACAACTAAATAAAATAAAACATGAAGCCCTTGATGCCCTTTGTGGGGCGGATACGGGCTCTGCTATTGAAGCATTGCGGGTCAAATATCTTGGAAAAAAGGGCGAGGTGACATCCATACTTAAGCAAATGGGGTCGCTGAGCGAAGAAGAACGCCCCGCCATCGGACAACTGGCTAACCAAATCCGCGCTGATATTGAAAACGCGATCACTAATAAGATGGCGGAAATCGAAACGATCAAAATGTCCGAAAGGCTGGTAGATGAAGCGCTTGACGTGACACTCCCCGGCAAACAATTCGCTATCGGACGGCGCCATCCGATGTCAATCGTGCTTGACGAAGTGTTGGACATATTTATCGGCATGGGCTTCGACATCGCCGAGGGGCCGGAGGTCGAGCTGTCGCTTTATGATTTCGACAAGCTCAACATCCCCTCCACCCATCCCGCGCGCGAATGGAGCGACACTTTTTACATTACGCAAGACGAGAGAGTGCATTTGCGCTGCCAGACGTCGCCTGTGCAGGTGCGAGTCATGGAGAAAAAGAAACCGCCGATTCGCATTGTATCGCCAGGTCGCGTCTACCGCAAAGACGAGGTCGATGCGTCGCACTCACCAATGTTCCATCAGCTTGAGGGGCTTGTCGTCGACCGAGGCGTTACGATGGGCGATTTGAAAGGCACGCTCAACCTGCTAGTCTCAAAGCTGTACGGAGAGAATACGAAGACGCGCTTCCGCCCGCATCATTTCCCGTTCACGGAGCCCTCCTGTGAGGTCGATGTGCAGTGTGTCGTATGCGGCGGCGGCGGATGCCGGACATGCAAGAACAGCGGCTGGCTCGAGCTTCTAGGTTCGGGCGTCGTCCACCCCAAGGTGCTTGCCGGCTGCGGCATTGACCCTGACGAGTATTCGGGCTTCGCATTCGGCATCGGGCTCGATCGTATGACGATGCTCCGCTACAATATAGACGATCTGCGCTTGCTTTTTGAAAATGACCTGAGATTTTTGAATCAATTCTAATTCAATATATTGTGAAATAGGCAGGAAAGCCGAGTAAGGAGAGTTAAATGAATGTTTCTAGGAAATGGTTGTCCGATTATACTGATATAAAAGCATCATCTAAAGAGTATGAGGATGCAATGACAATGTCCGGCTCGAAAGTCGAAGCTACTTTTGAGCCGGGTGATGAGATAAAAAACGTCCTTGTCGGGAGAGTTGAGTCGATAGAGCGGCTGCCTGATTCCGACCATCTTTGGGTATGCATGGCAGATGTCGGAAAAGATGCCCCTGTCCAAATTGTGACCGGTGCGCAGAACGTGAAAGCCGGCGATATTGTCCCTGTAGCGCTTCACAAGTCGCGGCTTCCGGGTGGCGTGAAGATCGAAAAAGGTAAGATCCGAGGGGTTAAATCCGAGGGTATGCTATGCTCGCTCGAAGAGCTGAAACTTGACCTGAACGACTTCCCTTACGCCGACGAAGACGGGATTTTTGTATTGCAGGAAGACTGCTCCCCCGGCGACGATATCAGGCCCGTCATTGGTGCCGACGACAGCATAGTCGAGTTTGAGATAACAAGCAATAGGCCGGATTGCCTGTCAATGATCGGACTTGCACGGGAGAGCGCCGTAACATTCGGCACCGAGCTTAAGTTACCATCCCCCAGCGTCAAAGGAAGCGGTGGGGATATAAGTAAGCTGCTTTCTATCGAAATCGCAAATCCGGAGCTGTGCCCGCGTTATACGGCAAGAATGGTGAAAAACATTAAAATCGAGCCATCGCCGAAGTGGATGCGACAAAGACTCCGCGCCGCAGGCGTACGCCCTATAAACAACATCGTCGACATCACGAACTATGTCATGCTCGAGTATGGACAGCCGATGCACGCGTTCGATTATGCGTGTATCGACGGGGGCAAAATCATCGTGCGAACAGCTGTGAAGGATGAAATCATGAACACGCTCGACGGAACCCCCCGCGCGCTCACAACCGATATGCTTCTGATCGCCGATACTTCAAAAGCCGTAGGCGTCGCCGGAGTGATGGGTGGCGAGAACAGCGAAATCACTGAAGATACTGAGTTCGTAGTCTTCGAGTCCGCTAACTTCAATGGCGTGTCGATAAGGAAGACTGCAGCGGCGTTAGGTATGCGAACTGATGCGTCAAGCCGCTTTGAAAAAGGGCTCGATATCGAAAACACATTACCCGCCGTCGAGAGGGCATGCGAGCTCGTCGAGTTGCTTGGTGCAGGTCATGTGGTTGACGGTATAATAGATGTACGGGCAAAGGAGTTTACGCCCGTCACTCTGGCGCTTGAATCCGGGCGGATAAACAAGCTGCTAGGAACGGACATTGACGAGGAGTTTATGGTTAAGACCCTTGAAAAACTTGGTTTCGTAGTTGATAGCGGCATCGTGACTGTCCCGTCATGGCGCGGAGATGTTGAACACTATTCCGATTTGGCGGAAGAGATAGCGCGTTTCTATGGCTATGAAGCCGTCACACCTACGCTTCACAGCGGTTCGCCTGCCGGCGGATTTACCCTGCGGCAGGCAGCAGAGCGCAAAGCCGGGCAACTGTGCCGCTCTATGGGATTTTCAGAAATCTGCACATATTCGTTTTTCGGGCAGACAGATTTCGACAAGATTATGCTGCCTCCCGACTCTCCGCTGCGCAGCGGAGTTGTAATCCTCAACCCGCTCGGCGAAGAGACAAGCATCATGCGTACAACAACTTTGCCGTCGATGCTCGGGGCGCTCGCGAAAAACAGGGGACATCGCAACCCGGACGCATGGCTTTACGAGTTGGCAAAAGTCTACATCGACATCGGCGAAGAGCTTCCGGATGAGCGAATCGTAATAACATTGGGGGCGTACGGTGATTGCGATTTTTTCACAATGAAAGGCGTGTGCGAGACATTGCTGCACGAAATGCGCGTGCACGACATAAGCTTCGCAGTGGAGCAGGGAAACCCATCTTATCACCCTGGCCGTTCGGCATCGATTTTTTCTGGAACGACAAAGCTCGGCTTCGTTGGTCAGGTGCATCCGGCTGTTGTAAATAACTACGGACTGCTTGACACTTTTGCCGCTGAACTTAATTTTTCCGCTATCCTTACATGCGCCTCGGGCGATATCGTTTACACTCCGCTGCCGAGATTTCCGTCAATCACAAGGGACATTGCCGTGGTATGCGGCCTATCAGTGACTGCAGCGCAGCTTATAGACTGTATCCGGCGCTCAGGCGGCGCTCTGCTGCGATCGGTAAATCTGTTTGATGTTTACACAGGCAGCCAGGTCGAAACCGGCAAAAAAAGCCTCGCGTTTTCGCTTTCGCTCCGGTCGGACGATCAGACGCTTACAGATGAACATGCGGATGAGGTAATAAGAAACATACTGTCCGCATTAAGTACTGAACTAGGGGCAGCGATCCGTTAATTATAATGATACGTACACTGCACACATCCTCCTTTCCCGACAGGCAAAATCAGACACCGACCCCTACAGAATGTGTAAAATTCGCAAAAAAAAAGAAAAAACCGCAATAAATTGTAAAAAGCTATTGATATTTTCTTTGATATTGTATAGAATTGAAGTGTCAAGTAATTGGCAAATGGAACTGTAGGTTTGGTCTCTCTCTCCCCTCATTTGGGGCTTGAGATGGAAGGGTGGGGTTTATATTAGCACGAATGAAGCCGAAATTAGAGTTGAAATGCTCGGTGGTTTTGTCATTGTTTTTGACGACAACCGCATCTCAGAGCAGGAGAAAAGATCTTCAAAGATTTGGAAGTTGCTACAGTATCTTGTTGTAAACAGGCATAAGACAGTGTCCCAGGATGAACTGATGGACGTGTTTTTTGACAGTGATTTTGTGGGTAACCCCGGTAGTTCAGTGCGTACAATGGTTTATAGGGCGCGTTCTGCGCTTGCAAACGGAGGTCTTTCGTTCGCGGACGAAATGATTATATCAAGCAGCGGCGGCTACACGTGGAACACCGCTGTACGTTGCTACATTGATGTGGAAGAGTTTGAATCTCTGTGCAAAAAAGCCGGTTCAATCTCAGATCGTGGAGAGCGGTTGGAAGTACTCCTTAAGGCGGCTGGTCTCTACAAAGGCGATTTTCTTCCTAGTTCATCAAGCGAGATGTGGGTCATGCCGCTTGCGCGGTGGTATCGTTCTTTGTTCTTTAATTGTGTACATGAAGCCTTGCAATTGCTAAATGAGGCCGGACGCGACGATGAAGCGGAGGAACTTTGCGTTAGAGCGTTGCGAATTGACCATTTTGACGAAATCGTCCTTGAGTATTATTTACGCTCATTGTTGGCGTTGGGTAAAAATGCAGAAGCCCTCGACGAGTACAATAGAATGGAATCAATGTTCTATGATGAAATGGGCGTTGATTTTTCTGAAAACTTGCGTGCATTATACTACAGCATTTTACAGCCGGAGGCAGAAAAAGAGCTTACACTGGAGGCGGTTCTGCAAGAATGGTTGAGTGACGCAGACTCTCCGGGAGCATTTTATTGCGACCTGAGCGTATTTAAGGTAGTGTACCAGATCGAAGCTCGCTCGACTTCCCGTTCAGGAAGGGCGACATATGTCGTTAGGTTTGACACAAAGCATGAGCCGAAAGCGAGGGACGGCGGCATTATGAAGCCGCTAAGTGTTGCAATTACGAAGACGTTGAGAAAAGGCGATATATATACACGCTCCGGCCCAAGCCAATATATGCTTATGCTCCATAAGCTTACATATGAGAATTGCAAAATGCTTGTAAACAGAATCCTCAGCGTTCTTGAGTCAAAGTATCTGCCAAAGGTGATCGGGACATCGATAAAACCGATTACACCGATAGTTTAATGTATTGAGAAGGGGGAAAAGCCATTTTGAATCCTGCGGATAATGCCCTTGTAACCGCAGCGTCTGTGCAAATGCGAGCAGAAATATTTACGTACAGCGGCGGCTATATGAGGGGTATGCTTCATAGCCTATACTTGGATACGCCATATGAATTTGTCAATCTAGTCCAGATGATTGATAAGATGGAAGAGGTATTCGATACAAAAGGCTTCCCTGAGGCATTCATGACGCCAAAGATGTTTAAGGCATCAAATGGCAACAGAATAAACAAAGAAGTGGACGGGAATGTAAGTATGAAAGATAATAATAACTCGACAATTCAGACGGAATCCGGAGGCTCAAAATGTACATTTGAGATTAACGTGAGATTTCGGCAAAATGCCTCGTGGCAAGGTCAGATCCTCTGGGCAGAAAAGAACTTGAAACAGAACTTCCGCAGCGTCCTTGAGATGCTTAAATTGATGGACGAAGCCTTATCAGATGAAGCAAGAGAGAATTCGGTAAAATGGGAGCGCATCTAGTAAAGCAGCAGTTAGTTGCATTACCGCTGAAAAAATCCTTGCAAATCCAATTGCGCTGTGGTAGTATAAGCTCATTGTGGGGGATTAGCTCAGCTGGGAGAGCGCTTGAATGGCATTCAAGAGGTCACCGGTTCGATCCCGGTATTCTCCACCAGCACGAAAGTCTTGGAAACACTGAGTTTCTAAGACTTTCTATGTTTCATTAAGGAGTTGAACAAGGTTGAAGCATTATTATTCGACTGTTGATTACATTGCTTCACACTCCGGAAAGGAAGTAGTTATGACGAAACGCGATTATATTAGAACACAAATTGATGCACTGCCTGACGACACGCTTGACAAGGTTGTAGAGTTCATAGTTTTCCAACGATTCACCCTCGGCTTGTTTGATAGCGACACAGATTATTTATTGTCTGTTCCCGGAATGTCCGGGATAATCCGAGATGGTCTGAACACGCCGCTGTCAGACTGCGTACCTCTGTCAGAGGTTTGGGCTGATGTATAGCGTACAACTCACCAGACAAGCACAAAAGGACGCTAACAAGGTTGAACGCGCCGGATTGAAAAGTAAAGCTACAGAAATAATTACAACCGTCCGCAAAGACCCGTATGAGGAGTCGCAAGGCTTTGAAGTGCTTACGCGGGACTTAAAAGGTGCGTGTTCGCGCCGAATTAACAGGCAGCACCGTTTTGTATATGAGGTGCTGCCGAACGATAAAGGACTAAAGGACGCAAATGGAGAGTTGTATACAGGCATTGTTAAGGTCATTTCAATGTGGACACATTACCACGAACAGTAATTTTGCATTACTATTTTGCAGCGGACTCAATGCCTAAAGCCCTGCGTGATTTTCTCGGTATGTCGTTTTTTTTCTGGTCGAACGAGCAGAGCGGAAACACATTAGAACCTATTCACATCCATGTCAGTAAAGGAAACCCGTCTCCAAATGCAACTAAATTCTGGTTGTTGCAAAGCGGTGGCGTAGAATTGTGTCACAATGGCAGTCAGTTAAGTGAAAAGGAACTGGCGCGAGCCACAGAGTATATCAAGTCAAACTACAATGCCATAGTTGCTGCAATCCAAAAGGCGGTGTTGTGCGGTATTATTGCTATATCAGAGACAGTAGATTAACCGGTCTCATAATGGATATGGATAAGGATTTTGATACATATGGCGAATGTATCATTCGGATCGTCGGCCCCAGCCGAGGAAGCTGGTTGGGGAGAATGGGCGCATGATTGAGTTGCCGATGGACTTCTACGTTTCTTTAGCGCAGATATCATAATACTTGTTGAGAGAATCGAGGTGCATCGGATTGATTATAGATAAGGAAATAAAGGTCATTATAGAAGCCATAAAATCTGCTATTCCGGTCGAGCGGATATATTTGTTTGGCTCCTATGCGAATGGGACATCATCTGAAAGCAGCGACTATGATTTTTTCGTTTTGATACCGGACGGTGGAATCAAGCCTTTGGATGCAATGCGGGAAGCGAGGTATTCATTGATACCACTAAATCGAAAAATCTCCATTGACATATTGGCTGATTACAAAAGCAGGTTTGAGAAGCGTAGCGAGCTTAATACGCTGGAACGCAAGGTTGTTAAGGAAGGTGTGGTTCTATATGAGCGAGCATGATATTGTTGCCGAATGGGTTCAAGTTGCATATGACGATTATGATTCAGCAAAATACCTTAGCAAGAAAACGGGATTTGAGTGATGTCACTCTGAAATGATTATTACGCATTTTGAATACCCTTTTCTAAGCATCACCAGATCTTCATAAACATCCTATAGAGTATAATCGCAGCGTCGCCCCGGGTCATTGCTGCTCTGCCGTTGAACATGCCGTCGGTGCGGCGCACAACCAGGTTCTCTCTCGTCGCGAGCGCTATGTCCTCGTGAGCCCAGCCCGCTATTGAGCTTGAGTCTGTGTAGGTGCCAAGTAGACTCGAAACATTGGCAGGGGTTCTGTACCCCATCTCCACCCGCAGTACCCGGGCGCATATGGCGACTATCTGGTCTTTTTGGATGTTGCTGCGCGGCGCAAATATAGTGGAACTTACCCCGTTGATGATGCCGTGCCTTCTCGCGCTGCCTACTGCTCCGAAATACCAGTCTGTGCTGCGCACATCCGTGAAGTTGCCGTCTGCATTCGGGTCGAGCTTTGATAATGTCCTGACTACCACCGCAGCTATTTCA
>Ga0099364_10008959_pt1 | contig 13973 bp, 12 predicted proteins | sample TergutTh196P3_FD_73070 | JGI IMG/M metagenome (GOLD analysis project Ga0099364, IMG submission 73070) | Microcerotermes parvus P3 segment gut microbial communities from Pointe-Noire, Republic of the Congo - Th196 P3 | ecosystem: Host-associated > Arthropoda: Insects > Digestive system > Gut ...
TCCCAGAGCAATAAGCCGTCATTTGCAAGGGGAATCAGGACGCGATCCTGCCGCACGGGGGAGGCTGCCGTAAATAGAGTGCGGCGGTCGCCAAGAAGCAGGGCGCTTCTGCCGGATTCAAGGCGTTTGAACCATCCCTCCCTGCCTTTTGAGGCTGCCGACCATGATAGCAATTCCCCGTCTGTTCCCGCAGCGTCTCCCAGAACAATAGCTGCCTGCAATTCCCGTTTTTGTAAAACATCTTCCCGTATTTTTCCTTCGTACCCCACAATAGAAGGAATATAAAAAGTTCTGCCTTTAAGCGAGTTGGGCAAATATTGCTGAGCCGCCCAGTGGTCGCGGTATGCGTGGGGATAGACATACCCCGCGCCGTGGCCGAACCCTTCGCCATCGCGGCTCGCATCCCGCAGATGGTTGGGAACTTCCGCATCTTCACGTTCCACTTCCTTGAGCGCGTCAAAAAAGGCCATTGTTGTGTTGGATTTAGGAGCAGTGGCAAGGTACAGACAAGCGTGCGCCAGGGGAAAGTTACCCTCCGGGAAGCCGATACGCTCAAAAGCCTGTGCGCAGGAGACTACTACCGAAAGAGCTTGCGGGTCGGCTAGGCCAATGTCTTCACTCGCGAGGATTATCATTCGCCTAAAGATAAACTTTGGGTCTTCTCCGGCGCGTACCATTTTTGCCAGCCAGTAAAGCGCGGCATCGGGATCGCTGCCCCTGACGCTCTTGATAAAGGCGCTGATAGTGTCAAAATGGTAATCGCCGTCACGGTCATAAAGCAATGCGCGGCGCTGGATGCTTTCTTCCGCCGCCTTCATGGAAATATGTATGTCCGCACCGTCTGAAGGAGGCCAGGGAGTTATGCTTGTCTCTATTGCCAGTTCCAGGGCGTTCAGGAGGGTACGCGCGTCACCGCCCGAAACTTCTACAAGATGCGCGAGGGCGCCTTCTTCAAAGTGGATTTTCCATTTTCCGTAGCCGCGTTCATTGTCTAAAATGGCGCGGCTGGCGGCTTCTCGCAAATCTTCATTGTCCAGAGCCTTTAATTGAAAAATACGGCTGCGGCTGACAAGGGCGCGGTTTACCTCAAAAAAGGGATTTTCCGTTGTGGCGCCGACAAGGATAACAGTCCCGTTTTCTACCCAGGGAAGAAGAGCGTCCTGCTGCGCCTTGTTCCAGCGGTGAACTTCGTCTACAAACAGGATGGTTCTTTTTCCGTAGAGCCTGGAACGTTCATCTGCGCGGTCTATAACTTCGCGGATATCTTTGACGCCGGAAAGCACGGCGTTAAGGTTTTCGAATGCAGCCCTTGTGGTATTTGCTATAACAGCGGCAAGGGATGTTTTTCCTGTTCCCGGCGGGCCGTAGAGAATAATGGAAGAAAGGCGGTCTGCCTGAATAGCGCGGCGCAGCAGCCTTCCGGGGCCGACAATATGATCCTGCCCGATAATGTCTTCCAGAGTACGGGGCCGCATCCGGTCGGCGAGGGGGCTGCTTTCTTTTTTATCTTTTTGTGAAAACAGATCTTCCATTACAAAAGTCTATTCTTCTGCGTTCCACTGAGGTACGCCGCCGCGCTCGCGGTATGACCAAACGCCGCTTTTCTGAGTGGAAGCAAAAAGAGTCATATTATCGTCAATACCGTTCGGCGCCTGGAAAATAAAGTTGACAGGGTGTTTTCCTATTGTAGATTTATAGCGATCGTTATCAAAAACACTGCTCAGTCCCGGCATACCCGGTTCTTTGAAAGTCGCGTCGGTTTTTATCCCGTTTTCGTCCAGTTCCAATTCAAGATAGCCGTAGGTATAACCTGAATCAATTGTGTATACAAGTGAATCCTGCCTTCCCGCCAAAAGCAGGCGGCGCGAAGAATCTTCTTTATCAATCCAGATTGCAAGTGCGCCCGTGGCAAGACGGATATGGCCACCCAAATTGCCTTTTGATTCTATAACAGAGTTATTAATAGTAAAAATTTCTCCGTTACGTGCAATTAACAAAATGGTATTGTTGTTGTCATCTAAGCTGATTATACCCGTATAATTAATTCTTCTTTCCTCACCCTCGTCATCCATGGGATTGGGAAGCTGCAGGGCTTCCTGGGAAAAGTCATTTACTTTATAGACACCCCTGTTTCTGGTGCAAATGTAGTAATTTGTTCCGTCAAAAACGGCGCCCCTAATTTCTCCCGCCGCGACTATATCCCCGTCCAGTTTAAGTTCCTTTATTGCACTGGTAATATCAGCTTCATCTTTATCGACATACAGAATTACATGGGAATTTCCTGTTGCGGCTCCAACAAACAATGTATCGTCTGCTGCGAAAATGTAGTTTATGGTACGGGTTTGGGTACTGGAATCTTCGATATTCTGCCATAATGTATTGTTAAATCGCTTTATTGCTGTTCTGTTTGAGTTTTGATTTTCTAAAACAAGCGCGTATAAAAACTCGCTTGTCGAGGCGATTTGCAGGATTCTTCCTCCGGGAGGAGGTGTTGATCTATCCCAATTTCCGGCTCCCAAACTGCTTGTTCCTGTATACCTGTAAAGGCGGCTCCCGCTGGCTGTATACATAGCGTCATTAAAAACTGCAAAATTAGCCGGGGCTCCCTCGATGAGCGGATCTGTCGGCTTTACTTCATGGGACATAGTAAAAAATATCGGATCGTTGCAGGCGCAAAAAATAAAGGCAACAGCAAGGGGGAGCAGAATCTTTCTTAAAAAATGTTTTTTCATTATTTTACCCATAATTAATTAAAAATGATAACGGGCGGAAAGTGTAAGGTTTACAAAATTTCCGTCAACGTTTTTACTGCGATCGTTTGTCCATTGAGGAAGCCAATACCAGTTGGCATTCAGTCCAAATGACCAGTCTGAATTGAATCTGTAAAAAACAGACCCGCCGCCCTTCATATAAAACCCGTAATAACTCAAATCCAGATACCGGTGCCATGTCATGCCAAGAGTCAGGCTGACGGGAAATTCAAACCTCCAAAAATAAAATTGATAACCTGCCCTAAAACCAAGGGGAATCGCGTAAAACATATTTCTGCCCAATGTGGACATAAAAATACCGCCGACTTCCCCTCCTAAAAATATGTTTGGACTTAGAAAATAATTATATGACAAGGAGCCGGTACCTCCTACCGGCGGACTAATATTGTGGGTAATAATTTTTCCGTTGTTCAGGAAAACCGTGGGAAATACTGTGCCAAGAGAGATGACAAATATTTGATCTCCTGAGGCATACATATCCGGCGCATAAATATCCCAGTCGCCTTCTGTCGCGGGAAGGTCGCCTTCGCTTTCCTGCGCGTAAAGCAGGGTGAATGTCAAAAACAGCAGTAAAAAAATGATTCCTGCCTTTCGCATAATAAATACTCCTTTACTAAAACAACAAACAGGGCTGTATATGGGTTACTGTTCCGCCCTGGTATACAGGTTCAATGTCAGATACTCAAGCAGTACCGGATATCTGGTTAATAGTTCCCCGTAACGCTCCAGTTCTTCCAAATGAAGCTGGGTTGAGATATGGCTTTCCGCCCTTCTGCCAAAAGCGCCTGCTACAATTTCCCGCTGTTTAATCAGGAATTCTTCATATAAAAGGCGTACCTGTCTGTAAAGGACAAAATCAGGAAACCGGGCAGATTGAACAATAAATGTAAAATCCTGGATTTCAGGGTGCCGTCTGTAAATTTCCCGCTCTAACTCTTCGTCTGGATTGCCCGCCAGAAATTCTTCCAGCCTGAAATTGTCCGTTTCCGCCGTGGCAAAGGTATGCAGGATGAAATTCTCGATATTATACGCGGCGCTTTGTTTATAGGCATCCAGGTCTTCCTGGCCTGTAAAGTTATACTGCCGGGCAAGCGGGACAAGCATATCCGGTTTGATGCTAAAAGACATTATTGCCTGTAATTCCCATGAAAAATCCGATCCAAGACCGGCAAACGCGGCATAACTGTCTCCGGAAGGCAGGGAACTATTGAAATTTATGGTGTATTTTTCGGGATTAAGATGAAAAACCGCTATTTTTACATTTGTGGGTATCAATTTATACCATAACCAGCGGAATTCGCCGGAACGTACCGGCAAGGGATCAACCCCGTGAGTTTTCGAGTTAATTACGCCGTATAACCCCGGCGGTACGGTAAATTGAGCCCATCCAAAGAAAAAACCCGCCCCGCCAAGTATCAGCAGGATAAAAAAGGTGAAAAAAAACTTTTTCATACTATGATATAATATAAATATATTGATTATTTTGCAACATGGGCAGTGAATAAAATTGAAGTTATATAATATTAACAAGAATTACCGAAATCCCGCGTTGTGGATACTTACAGCCGGTTTTATTGTCTCTATAATTTCCCTTTTCCTTTATGTTTCGGAATCCGATTTTTCGGATGAAAGATTGTTTAATTTACTCACGTTTATAAGGTATTCTTCGTTTTCCGTATGCGTCAGTTCTGTTTACCTATTAATAAGAAGTATTTACCGTTTTATCCGCCGGCCTTCGGTATTGTCCGCTGCGGGAATTGTATTGTTTTTATGCTGCATCATATACGGAGTGTTGATCATTATAATGGACGCCTTTATTATTTCTATTATACAGGGGAACGGGTGAAAAGTCTTTACGCGTGACAAGGAGGGGGTTATATGAAAACATGGTGGAAGGATAGAATTGTTTATCAGATTTATCCAAGGAGTTTTCAGGATTCCAATAATGACGGTATAGGCGATATTCCGGGAATCATCTCGCGGTTAGATGAGATTAAAGACCTTGGCGTGGGAATTATTTGGTTGTCGCCGGTATACAAATCGCCGGACGCGGACAATGGTTATGACATCAGTGATTATTACTCAATTAACCCAAAATTCGGGACAATGGCCGACATGGAAAGGCTTTTTTCAGAAGCGGCTGAACGTGACATACGGATCATTATGGATCTGGTTATAAACCACACTTCCGATGAACATGAGTGGTTTATAAAAAGCCGCGATCCTGCAAGCCCTTATAGGGATTATTATAGTTGGCAGCCGCCCAAGGGCGGAAAAAAAAGGCTTCCTCCCAATAATTGGGTAAGCTTTTTTATGGGTGAAGCTTGGGAATACGATGAGAAAAGCGGCGAATATTATCTGCATCTTTTTGACAAGAAACAGCCGGATCTTAATTACAAGAATCCCAGAGTAATACAGGAAGTAAAAAATATTCTTTCTTTCTGGCTGGATAAAGGAGCTGCCGGTTTCCGCTGTGATGTGATAAATGTTATCTACAAAACAAGCCTTAAAGACGGAAAAAAAACTTTGACTGTTCAGGGTAATGAACATTACAAATCTCAGGAAGGAAATCACGCTATACTACGTGAACTCCGCCGCGATGTATTGGATAAATACGATTGTTTTACTGTAGGCGAAACAGTCATGGTCGATCTTGAAGAAGCAAAACTCCTTTGTGATGAAAGCCGCAGGGAACTTGATATGGTTTTTTATTTTGATCATCTGGAAGTTGACCGCCGTATTGCTCAATATATTCCGAAAAAATTCCGCGCCGGTAAATTATTAGAGGTGATAACAAAATGGCAGAAGGGTCTTGACTGGAATGCCCTGTATCTGGAAAACCACGATCAGGCAAGGATTGTATCCCACTATGGCGCCGCAGAAAAGGATATTGTCCGCGGCGGAAAGGGCAATTACTGGCGGCGGAGCGCTAAAATGCTTGCCCTTTTCCAGCTAACTCTTCGCGGTACTCCGTTTATTTATCAGGGGCAGGAAATCGGCATGACTAACTTTGATTTTAAAAACTTTGATGAACTGAATGATAAAGTAAGCCACGGTTTGAACAGCCTAATGAAAAAGATGTGTATTCCGGCTTTTTTGCGCTGGAAGTGGATTAAGGCAAGTTCCCGGGACAATGCCCGTACGCCTATGCAATGGGATGATAGTGAAAACGCGGGGTTTAGTAAGGCAAACCCCTGGCTGGGCGTTAACAGTAATTACAAGGTTATTAATTACGCCTCACAGAAAAATGATCCGGATTCAATCCTGAATTTTTACAAGACGCTTATAGCCTTGCGAAAAGAAAACGATTGCCTTATTTATGGCGAGTTTCTGCCAATCTACGCTGATAACCGCCTTATGATTTACCAGCGTAAGTTGGAAGGTAAAACATACACTATAGCCCTTAATTTTTCATGGGAAACTGTAAAGGCGCCAAAAAAGGCAGCGAGCTTCCTTTCGGGAACGGTGGTTATCTCTACATCAGACAGGACAAAACTGGAAGGCTGCCTTTTTCCCTGGGAAGGGGTGTTAATAATCACTACAGTGTAGAGGCGCAGGAAAAACTCGCCTTTATATTCCTGCAAAACAGGCTAAAACTTGCCCTTATATTCCTGCAAAATGGACTGAAATTCGCCCTTATATTCCTGCAAAAAAGGCTGAAACTTGCCCTTATATTTATGCAAAACACGCTGGTTTTTGCCCTTATATTTGTGTATAATATGTATATCTGCCGTGTATGGCAGGATAAAGGTATATCCGCTGTATGCCATCGGGACTGTTTAACTCCTATGGTGTCAGTCACTTGTAAGAAATTTTCAAAAAAATTCCGCGAAAGGAAAGCACCAGACATCTGCGCGCCTATATAGGGTATGAGCTTTTTACAAGCTTAAAACCTTTTTCAGGAGACAAAAATGAAAATTACAGACCAGAAGACAGACGAACAAAATGTCCAGACAAACAGGGAACACAAAAGCAGCGTCTTTTCGCTCCTTTTCAGCGACCCAGATATCCTAAGGGAACTGTACTCGGCTATTGAAGGAATAGACCTGCCGCCGGACGTACCCGTCAACATTAATACCATATCCGGAGTTTTGATAAGAGAAATGAGAAACGACATATCATTTATCATTGATAACCGGTTAATAGTGTTAATTGAGCATCAGTCAAGCATCAGCGAGAACCTACCGTTAAAAATTTTTAAGTACGTCGAAAAAGTGTACGACAAGATTGTCGACTACAGCAAAATACACATTAGAAAACACATTAAAATTCCCAAACCAGAGTTCATTGTCCTTTACAACGGCAAAGAAACTTACCCCAAGAATAAGACACTCAGGCTTTCTGATGCATTCATGGACATGGAAGGGCTTGCAATAGACAAAAGCCAGAGTTCCTTGGAACTTATAGTGCAAGTATACAACATAAATCACGGCCAGAACCATGAAATACAGCAAAAGTGTAAAACATTAAGCCATTACAGCCAGTTCATAGAAAAAATCAGAGAATATGAAAAAACCGGATTAACGCTTGATAAATCGGTAGAAAGTGCAGTAAAATACTGTATAAAGAATAATATTCTGAAAGATTTTCTTAGAGAGCACGGCTCGGAGGTAGTTAGCTTGATGGTTCATGAATATACCACGGAAGACTTTATGGAAGCAATCCGCGAAGAAGCTTGGGAAGATGGTCGGGAAGAAGGTGAAAAGAAAAGTCAAAAATATGTTCTGGAACTTATTGAGCAGGGCTTGACAGCGGAAGAAATAAAACAGCAGTTAGAGAACAAATAGCAGATAGCAAAGAGCAAATTTTATAAACAGCCGGTTTAGCCTCATACGAAGCCGTCCGGCTGTTTGACATAGCAAAACAGAGAACGGGCTGTCGCCCGCCCATCTGTCTATGGCGCAGATCATTGCGTTCTTTTATAATTGATGTGGAGGCCGCTGGTGCCTATTTGTGTGGCAGCGTTACTGCTTCTTGTTTTATGATAGTAGGTAAGGCCGGGCAGTTCCGGCGCCGTTATTTCAAACCATGAATTAAGGGGCGCATCGTTGTTCACCAATTCTGTTACAAAATAATCTTCCTCGCTACGTAATTCAATCTGGTCAAACCCGTTAAGGGACGGCTGATTAGCCAAGGCTTTCACTTCCCAGGATACGCTCCTTAAAGTATTTCTCCATGCAAAAGTTTCATCATCTATTGTGGTGCTTTTATACACATCAAAGCTATACCCGCCTCCAAGCACAATACTCTTGGGAGTCTTTTGGATATAGTAGTAGACACCCGGCAACTCCGGTGCGGTTAACGCATACCATGTATAAACATCCAGCCCTTTTGTCATAGAGATGTTTTCAAAATAGGCAATTTCACTCCTGTCAATATTTCTAAAGTTACTGACTCCAACAAACGGAGATGGCAGAAGGTTCAAGGCTTTAATTGTCCATGATGCATTCTCCATAATAGCCAATGTTTCTTCGTCCAGTTGTACGGAAGAAGTTGTCCCGCAGGCGCTTAGCCCTGCCGCGATTATCACCCCTATGGCGATAATCTTCCAAATCTTTGTAAAAGTCTTCATAAGACCTCCTTTTATCTGGTTTGAAAACCAGATTTTTTACCGCCCAAGGGGCGGTTAATAAACAGCCGGTTTAGCTTCATACGAAGCCGTCCGGCAGTTTAACATATCCCTAGGGGGCACCCGCTCCGCGCTTAATACGCTGCGCCTGTTGCCCCCTTGATGTCTCCGCTAGTACTGCAGAATTCAGGGGCGCACAAGCCGAAAGCCGCGGTAGCTGCCCTGGATGTACGGGTTGTACCGCTCGGGGGCGCTGCTGTTCCGGTACGCAGAACGCACGCCCTCGGCATAGCTGTCCCAACGCCCGCCGCGGACCACGCGGGCAGACCCCGAGGAAGCGCCCAAAGGATCGATCTTTGCTCCGCTGGTATAACTTCCGTACCTGTCCCAGCACCACTCCAACACGTTCCCGCTCATGTCATATATCCCAAGTCCGTTAGGCTGCTTCAGCCCTACTTCATGGGTACGCGAATTGCTGTTATCCCAATACCATGCTACATCTCCAACATTGTTACTCCCGGAATACGTAAAGCTTCCAGGTGAGCCATTTCCGCCCTTAGCAGCGTATTCCCACTGTGCCTCAGTAGGCAACCGGTACCCAGTCGAACCAGATACTATCGTTACGGCATTCCATGCCGCTGCCGCATCACTGAAGAATGGTACACTTCCCCAAACATCAGGGTTCGTACTACCGGATATGTTGTACACCGGGCTTAGACCCTCCAGTATACTCAACCGGTTGCAGAACACTATCGCATCATACCAGCTTACACTCTCAACAGGACGCCTCCCCTGTACTTCTCCGGCAGTAGGCTCTCTGCCACTCCCGCCATGAAAAAAACTGGGATTACTTCCCATCACTGCTTGGTACTGCTCCTGCGTTACCGGATATATACCCATGTGAAAACCGGTAAGCGTTACTGTGGATACAGGCGTTACATCACTGCCTCCGCCGGTTCCAAGGTCCCTGCCAAGTTCGAAACTCCCGCCGGGGACCCACACCATTTCTATTACAAGACTCCACCTCCACGTTGCTGTTAGAGTTATGCTCACATTGCCACTGGCAATGGTTGTTGATAAAGCCGTAACGTCCACGCTTGCCCCGGTTTCATGGGTACCCGCTATCGAACCACTGCCGGACACTTCCCAGCCCGCAAAAGTAAAACCGTCACGAGTATAGGTATTGGCGGGCATGGTTACATTACTTCCATAAACAGCAGATGTGGGGCTAGTCGGCGCACTACCGGTTCCGCCACCATTCGCATAGCTTATAGTTAAGGTGTGCGCCGTCCACGCATCCGTCAACGTTATGCTTGCGTTACCGCTGGCAATAGCCGTTGACAATGCCGCAACGGAAACACTTGCGCCTGCCGCATAGGTACCCGCTATCGAACCTGTACCGGACACTTCCCAGCCAGCAAATATATAGCCGTCACGTGTATAAGTATTGGCAGGCATGATTACATTGCTTCCATAAGTAGCCGATGTTGGACCCGTTGGCGCACTGCCAGTTCCGCCGCCATTCGCATAGCTTATAGTTAAGGTGTTCGCCGTCCATACTGCCGTCAGAGTTATGCTGGCGTTGCCATTGGTAATAAATGTTGACAAAGCCGTAACGTCCACACTTGCCCCGGCCTCATAGGTACCCGCTATCGAACCGCTGCCGGAAACAGACCAGCCCGCAAAGGTATAACCGTCACGAGTATAGGTATTGGCTGGTATGGTTACAGCTTCTCCATAAACAGCAGAGGTGGGGCTAACCGGCGCACTGCCGGTTCCGCCGCCGTTATTGTAATATATGGATAAGGTATTCACCGTCCACGTTGCCGTCAGCGTTATATCGGCATTACCGCTGGCAATAGCCGTTGACAATGCCGCAACGGACACGCTTGCACCGGCAGCACGGGTACCCGTTATCGAACCAGTACCAGACACTTCCCAGCCAGCAAAGGTATAACCGGTGCGGGTATAGGTATTGTTGGGCATGGATACATTGCTTCCATAAGCAGCGGATGTTGGACTCGTTGGCGCATTACCGGTTCCGCCGCCATTCGCATAGCTTATGGATAATGTGTTCGCCGTCCACACTGCCGTCAGCGTTATGCTGGCGTTGCCGCTGGTAATAAACGTTGACAAAGCCGTAACGGCCTCACTTGCCCCGGCCTCATATGTACCCGCTATAGAACCGCTGCCGGAAACAGACCAGCCCGCAAAGGTAAAACCGTCACGGGTATAAGTATTGCCGGGCATGATTACATCTTCTCCATAGACAGCATAGGTGGGACTAGTTGGCGCACTGCCGATTCCACCGCCGTTATTGTAATCTATGGATAAAGTATTCACCGTCCACGTTGCCGTTAGTATTATGCTCGCGTCGCCGTCTGCAAGGGCTGTTGACAAGTCAGTAGCAGGCACGCTTGTCCAGGCCGCATAGGTACCCGCTATAGAACCAGTACCGGACACTTCCCAACCCGCAAAGGTATACCCGGTGCGGGTATAGGTGTTAGCGGGCATCATTACATTATCTCCGGAAAAAGCACTTGTTGGACTCAGTGGCGCATTGCCGGTTCCGCCGCCACTAGCAAAGCTTGTAAACAATAATGTCCAACCAATACCGACAATCCTGTTTGAATACGAACTCCACCCCGAAGCCGACCTATAAGCCGCAACGCTGTCTGCTGGAACCCTTATATCCCCTGCGATGCCATCGAATGCGTTTGAATACACCGTAGGCGGAGTTGTCCTAAGGCTGGTAACCTGCCATAGGCTCGTACAACCCCGGAAGGCATCACCGCCTATGGAAGAAAGCCCCGTTGGCAGTGTAATCTCTGTAAGGCCCGTGCAGCCCTGGAAAGCGCCGATGCCAATGGAAGTGAGAAATGCCGGAAGGGTGGTTATGTTAAGGCTTGTACATCCAGCAAAGGCGTAATCGCCGATGGTAGAAAGCATCGTCCCGCTGAAGGTTTCAAGATTCGTAAAGTGGCTGAATGTAGGGGAACTAATCGTGCCGCTCGCTATTCCGGTTGTCGTGCTGGGCAGAATTATGGACACTATTTTACCTTTTCCAATTAAAATACTGCTGTCGGGATCAAAGGTTCCATCGGAACGCAGGCCGCCGCCGGTTGCGCTGGCAGAGCGGGTATAACCGGAAAGATCCAGCGTACCGTCAAAGGCGTTGTCGGCTTCAATGCCAAAAAGTATTTCCAGCCACTTTATATCTGTCAAAGGCCCCAGTTCTGGACTCGTAATGGTGTACGCTGCCGTTAATACATCGCTGTTTATCATCCCGCTTCTAATGGCAATGGCCCGTATGGTTGTAGTTGCACTGATAGCTATGGGGCTGGCATAAAGGGTACTGCTTGCGGTGGGCGTGCCGCCGTTGGTGGTGTAGTAAATATCCGCACCTGTTGTTGCGCTGGTCAATGTAATAAACTGGTTGCCAGAGTAGGTTCCGCCCGGCGGATTAGCCACAGGGGTAGCCGCCTTTTCTGGTTCTGCCTGGGTTATGGTGTAAATTGCCGTCAGCATATCGCTATTGGTCATGCCGCTTATCACGGCAATTGCCCGGATGGTTGTATTTGTGCTGACAGCGATAGGGCTGGCATACAGGGGACTGCTTGTTGTGGGTGTACTGCCGTTGGTGGTGTAGTAAATAGCCGCCCCCTGCGTTGCGCTGGTTAGCGTAACATTTTGGGCAGAAGAATAATTGCCGCCCGGCGGGTTAGCCACGGGGGTAGCTGTCTTTCCCGGTTCCGCCGGTAGGGTTATGGCGTAATTTTCTGTCATTATATCGCTGGTAATCATGCCGCTTCTTACGGCAATGGCTCTGAGGGTTGTTGAACCTGCATTGACAGCGATGGGGCCAGTGTACAAGGCGCTATTTGCAGTTGGCGTACTGCCGTTGGTGGTGTAGTAGATAGCCGCGCCCTGCGTTGCGCTGGTCAGCGTTACATTTTGGACAGAAGAATAGTTTCCGCCTGGCGGGTTAGCCACAGGGGTAACTACCCTTTCCGGTTCCGGTGGCTCCTGTTCTTCCTCGCAAGCGCCCAGTGTAAGGGCAAGGGCAAACGCCGCAACTATCATGGCAATAGCCATGAAACCTAATGTTTTTTTCTTAAACATACTTTTCTCCTTTACTTAAATTTTTTGTATAGAGTTCTATTTTCAGCGTAAAATCAGATGCTGCTTTGTTTCATTGTCACGCTCCCCTTTTTTTTTTCTGATTTATACATATAAGAGCGCGAATTTAGCATTTCAGGGATGATGTTATTCTGAGTTAATACAAGAAATCGTGTCATTTCAATCACTTTTTTCTTGTGTATCTCTGTTAAGGCGGAAAAGTCCTTTTTAAGAGATTTAGGCAATTTTTCTGTTTTCATTTCCATTTCTCGCATAAATCTTATACCGGTCATAATAACACACAAATACCGGTTTATGTCAAGACACTTTTTTCTTTTTTTACTAAAACCAATTTTTTATTTTTTAATGAAAAATGTGTTTTGATAACATATTTCTCCAATTCTGAGTGATTTATTACTATTGTCAAAAAGAGCAAAAATCGATTGAGATTTGATTTTTGTGTCTTCATTCTTACTCTTTTTTAGTTTTCTCCTTGTTTTTACCGGTTTTCTCATCTACTATGTGTTTATGGATACCTCCATAAATGATCGTGTAAAACAGGTCAGACACACTCTTAAACTCTCCCAAAAACAGTTTGCAAAGGGTATTTTCCTTAAAAGTAGCGGGTATTTGGGCGATTTAGAGATTTACCGTCATGAAGTAAATGAACGTATTATGGAACTGGTATCAAGCGTGTATGGAGCTTCAAAAGTATGGCTTAAAACTGGTAAAGGGACTATGTTTGATGGCAAAAATATAGATGGTCAATTAGAAGAGATGTCCATACTTTTTAATCAGTTGAACCCGCATTTTAAGCAGTATGTTTTAGCTCAAATAAAGAACCTTATTAAGTTACAAAATAAAAAAGAAATAGACTGAATCCCCAGTGACAGACCCAATTTTATTATTCTATCTTTTCAAACCTCCCGAAAAACGATATGTTATGGATAGGAGGAAAGACAATGTCAGAAACTGAATTATTGATACGAAAAACCGAAACATTGCCGTTTGCATTATACAAAGAAGCGGTACACTATATAGATTATTTATCCCAAAAAGCACAATCCGCGTATTTTGCAGAAAAACTTGCTGAAGCCGAAAACGAAGCGAATAAACCAAATGCAGTATGGCTTGACGAAAACGAATTCTGGAGCGAAGACGATTGAAATACAAAATCCGTTTTTCACCATTTGCAAAAGAAGATAAAAATGAAATAAAAACATACTTATCCAAATTTTACCCTGAAACACCACGCAAATTTACCGCTTCTCTTAAAGAACACATTGCCAACCTGAAAGAAAATCCATATCTATATCCAGAATACCCAGAAAATACTAACTACCGCCGTATGTTAGTTGGTAATTATATTGTCTTTTATAAAGTTAATGATACAAAAAGACAAATCGACATTTACCGTATTTTAAGAGCTTCATGGGATTTGCCAAAATATTTATAATTGATTGACGGTGACCAATTTAAAATAACATATCTTCCAAAGAAGCAATGTAAAGATC
>Ga0099364_10008960_pt1 | contig 13972 bp, 8 predicted proteins | sample TergutTh196P3_FD_73070 | JGI IMG/M metagenome (GOLD analysis project Ga0099364, IMG submission 73070) | Microcerotermes parvus P3 segment gut microbial communities from Pointe-Noire, Republic of the Congo - Th196 P3 | ecosystem: Host-associated > Arthropoda: Insects > Digestive system > Gut ...
ACGGTAACGCTAAAACAGTGATCATAATCGAACGGAGTTCGGCATCGGACTCAGCGTTCTTCCGCGACGGACTTTGGTTTTCAATCTTGCGCTTGCGGTTCTGCCTTGTCTATAACCATCGGTATCAATTTTCGTATCGCCCGAGCACGGTGGCTGATGATCCGCTTCACCACAGGAGGCAACGTGCCGAACGTTTGATGGTACTCGATCACCTCAAAGAGCGGATCGTAACCGAAACCGCCTTCGCCGGAACGTCCGAACAGAATACGTCCCCGGCAAAGTCCCTTTGCTTCCCCTTGCACTGTTCCCGATGGATCAGCAAGCACTGCTGTACAAACATAATGTGCCGTGCGCTTTTCCAAAGGAACATTCGCTAATTTTTCGAGAAGAAGACGGTTATTGTCTTCATCGTCCGCATTACCTGATTCGGAGAGTGCGGCAAAACGAGCGGAATAGACTCCCGGCGCACCGTCCAGCGCATCGACGCACAAGCCGCTGTCTTCGCCAATGACCCAAGCGTTTAGAAACTTTGCTTGTTCGACTGCCTTCTTTCGGGCGTTGTCAAGAAAGGTTTGACCATCTTCGACGACATCCAGTTTTTGTTCGAAGTCAGCAAGCGTCCGCACTTCGATATTATAAGGAACCAGCAACTCCGCGAGTTCGATTCCTTTCTTACGATTATTTGTACCGCAAACCAGCGTGAACATTAGTTTATTCAAAATTTGAACAGATGTTAGGAATTATACGCAAACATGTCTTACGAAGTTTCCCTTACACGGATACTGGGAATCTTTGTAGGCTATTAACGGCATGAAAATTGTTCCTTTTTTTTGACGACGGGGCATGCGTCCTTCTATCCTTGTTTTTAAGCGCATTTCAGTTTTTTCTACATTAGCGGTACTCAGCGCAGCCCCAAACACATCGGCTCCGACAAAGAACTACACTAATCATTTCGTTTCATGAATTCCGCCGTCACTCTGTTATATCTTTCCAAATCTTCCCAGTGGTGCGTATGCGCGTAGTCTTCGAACACTTCGAATGTGGAGTGCTTGATATTCTCGTGCAGGTATTGCGAACACTCTATCGGCGTGAAAATGTCTTTGTCTCCCGCCGTGATGAGTACCGGTGCGATGATGCTGCCCAGTTGCCCGCGAGAGTCGTGGGACATACACGCCGCTGCCTGTGAATCAAACGCATCGTGCGGCATCGGCGAAGGATCGCCGGCGTTTCCCCGAATGCCCTCCTCAATCTCCTGGGGATGTTCACTGTAAAATCGGGCAGAATAGAGCCAGAGGAAGAACATCGGCGCAAAATCGCTGGGCGGAAGGGTTCTTCGCAGGTTTTTGAACATTTCAAAAACGCCTTTCATGTAATTGTCGCACACTGCCCAGGAGGCGGTGATGACGCAACTCTTGACCCGCGCGGGATGGGCGATGGCAATCTGCTGGGCAATGGCACCGCCCATGGAGATTCCATTTATGTGAAACCGCTCGATGCCGAGTGAGTCCATGACATTCACGGAATCCGAAGCCATCAGTTCGGTGGTATAATTACCGGCAGGCTTATCCGATGCTCCTGCTCCCCGGTTGTCCAAGACAATGCACCGGAAGTGTTTCTTGTACTCTTCCACATGTTTCTCCCAAGCGGCACCTGGTGCGCTAAGCCCCATGATGAGCAACAGCGGTTCGCCGCTTCCGTACTCTTCGTAATTGATGTTGATCCCGTTTGATTTGACTATCGGCATATACTACTCCTGTAATGAACCGGCTCTTTTCCGCCATTATACTACCCATGTATTGAAACGTAAATAGGGCAGACCATTGACAAGTTTTGTTTTTTTGTCATTCCGGTGCAAGCCGGAATCCAATTGCACGGATTGATGCCTGTTTCTCTGGATTCCGATTTGCACCGCAACCGCCCGGCGGTCGGTTGCCTACCTTTGTCGCCAAAAGAAAATCTTGCACGCCTACTGATACTCATTTCCCTACTGATGTTCAATCGCGTAGAGCATCACGTTTGCCGCAAGTCGCAACGCAGACTCCTGCGTATAGCCCCGGCACTCCAATGAACTCGTCTTCTCCAATGCACAACTCACATCATGAGGCGAAAAAACAACCACCCAACGATCATCATTCGATAAACGAATACCATACAACTCCGGCTGAACCTGACGTTCCCGAACACGCGTTCCCTCCTGACCCGGTATCCGCTCGATTTGACGCACATTCAACGTGTCTATCTTAAATCCGCCATAAACGTCCGAAAAAATCGGATCACTCAACGGTATCGACTCCCACTGAACATTAGGAAAAACCTTCCGCATCTCCGACTGAAACGACTCCGCAAAAGGCTCCGCCGAACAAATCGCATTCGCAAAAAGAAAACCGCCCCACTCCAAATGCAAACGCAATCGACGCTGCTGCTCCTCCGATATCTGAAACGCACCACGACCATGCGTAAACAAAATCGGATAGTCCGAAAGAGAAGGATCAGACAACGTCACCGTACTCGCCTGATGCTCAATCCGCATATCACAATACTTCTCCAAATAAGCAAGCAAGTTTTGAGGAGCATGAGGAGCAGGATTCGTCGCACCATGATTCAAATAAGGAAAAAAGATGCGCCCACGCCGATCAGTGTCAGTCTGCACTCTTACAACGCGTTCAAGAATCTCATCCTTGCCTTTCAATTCCCGACTCGTCGCATACGCCAAAATGTTCAACCCGATACCCAAACCGTTGTCGATTTGACGCTGAACCACTTCGGAATACCGCGTGTTATCCCGATTGAAATGGCGATAAACCTCCCACAAACAAGACAACGACGGCTTCCCCTCGACCGGCGGAACATAAACCACGCTGGTTCGGCAACCGTAATGAATACCTTCAATCGGTCGAATGTAGTCAGGATCAATCGTTATTTCCGCTCCCCAAATCGGATGCGTTCTGTCCAAGAGAGTTAAATCGTATCCCGGTTCTGGAAAAACCCGCCGCATCAATGCCCGGAAAGTGTTATCGAAAGAAGTCCCTCCCGGCTGGGCTTCCGCCATGATAAAACCGCCGTGATCGAGGTACTCCCGAAGTTTTTTAGCCAGTGCTTCCATTTCGTGGGGCGGGAGCGTCCAGTTTCTTGCCGAAAAGGAAATGACGGGGGACTGCAAAAGATGATCCGCCGTCGCATGTTGAATGTCGACGACTTGCCACGTCATTTCGGAGGGCCACAGCGGTCGTGTTTCCACGAAGAGCGTTAAATTGTTCACGTCGTTGGGATGGACGTTCCAAGCGTCATCGTTGCCGAATTGGATTTTCGACATCAACACGGGTCGCCGCCCTTTGGAAAGAAAGAGAAGAGCAAAGGATGTGTCGGAAATAACAGAGCCGCCTGCATTCCAATAGCCGCGTCCCATTGAATCTTGAAGAGCCAAAATCTTTTCCGTGCCGGCACGATACCAATCGTGCCGACCAATGAAACGTTGGTTCGTCATTCGCCCCACCCGTTCCAGTGCATAGAGATAATAGAGTAGATAACTGCCCAAATTCGGATTAGTGTTAACGCTAAAATTATTCGTAAGCCAGTTAATTCCTTGTTCAATTTGTCTGGACGATTCGCTGTCTGGTCTTTGGAAGCATATAATTCGGTCTCCTTGTACGGTTGCTCCTCCTCTTTCGGTTACGCCAGCCGAGATGATTAAACTAGCGATTCCGGCGGTGGTCATACTTCCGCTTGATCTGCTGCTTCCTCTTGCGCCTTGGGGTGTGTATCCCCAGCCGCCGTCTCCGTTTTGCGTATCTTTCCAGTATCGCAGGGCGGCTCTCCAAGTTGGATCGCCGACTCTTACGCCGACGCGTTCCGCCTCATAGAGAGCGAGGATGGCAAATTGTGAACAGGACAAATCGCTGTCGCCTGTCGGTGTGTAACGCCAACCGCCATTGTGTTCATTTGTTGCTTTGCTTTGTTGTCTTTCGAGCAGTGCGACGTTTTGTCGAATTAGTGCGAGGTCTCGCACGGGATCGACGACGCAAAATGCGATTGTTTGGAGAGCGAGCGAATAGATACGTCCTGATTGTTCGCCGGGGAAAGCTCGCAGATAACGCATGGCTCGTTGAATGCTTTCGTCGTTGGGGGAAATACCGCAACTTCTCATAGCAATGACGGCGATGGCGGTGGAGCCGCAACGTTCGTCATGTCCTTCTTGTGTCCAACTGCCGTCTGCTTTTTGTTGCCGTTTCAGGTAGGCGATTCCTCGGTCGATAGCCTGTTTGACCGCTGCCGGATCAATATCCTGTGCCTGCACTGAAGTTGCAGTGAAGACGAGGAGGCACGCGAAGTAGAAACAACGTTTCGGCATGGGACACCTGCGAAATGGTTCGGGGACACTATCCGTTGGCTGCATTATACTATAAAATCCGCGAGTTATAGGCATTGGGGCACAGTAGTAGACGTACAAGATTATTTTTCTGTTCAAAATGGGAAGTCTGGGAGAAATAGGGCAAATCGAGTGTTCCGCTATTTTACGGAGGAAAAGCCAAAAGTTGCTCTGTTTCCATTACGGCATCGGAGGAAAATTCAAATCTTGCACACCTACTGGGTTCCCTCTTGCAATTTTTCCTACTTTGGATACTATTGTATAGAGTTCTCCTTTTGGTACTCGTGGAGTGTCCGTTATGTCTATGAAGTGTATCGTTGTAACGCCGGAAAAAACTGCCCTAACGCAAGAGGCAAACTTTGTCGTCATCCCTCTCATTGATGGCGAATGCGGCATCTTACCCCATCACGCCCCGCTGATCGCACGACTCGGAGCAGGAGAACTCCGTATTACCAACACCGACGGACAACTGACACACTATTACGTCGAAGGAGGATTTGCCGAAGTCTTGGGAGATACTGTCGCCCTATTGACAATGTACGCCCTACCTGCGGAAAACCTGAACTTGGCAGATGCAGAAAAGGAACTGGAAGAAGAACTCGCTGACACAGACGACACGCCGGAACTCGCAGAAATACGGCAGGAAAGATTGTATCACTGCCGCGCAAAAGTACGAGTCGCACGAAAAATGGCAGAACAAGGGGGACACCGGTAAACCGAACGGAAAATTATTATGCTAATTTTACCTGCAATCGACATACGAAACGGCAAATGCGTTCGGCTGCAACAAGGGGATTATAACCAGGAAACCATCTATGCGGACAGTCCGGTCGAAATGGCAAAGCACTGGGAAGAACAAGGTGCCGAATTCCTGCACATCGTCGATCTCGATGGTGCAAAGGATAAGATGCCGACGAACTTTTCCATCATTTATAAAATTGCCGAAAACGTAAACATACCGATAGAAGTCGGCGGCGGCATCCGCAATCGGGAGACCATTCAACTCTATCTCGAGGCGGGTGTGGATCGTCTCGTCATTGGAACGCAGGCGCAGAAGGAGCCGGAGTGGTTTCGGGAAATGTGCCGAAAGTTTCCACAAAAATTAGTTCTCGGCATTGACGGTCGCAATGGTCTCGTTGCTACGGAAGGTTGGCTCGAAACCAGTCAAACATTGGCAACGGATTTGGCAAAAAAGTATGTCGATTTACCTCTGTCGGCACTGATTTATACGGACATTGCGAAGGATGGTATGCTGGAAGGTCCGAACGTCGAAGAGATGGAAGCGATGCGTCGGGCGGTGCCGTTTCCTCTAGTTGTTTCTGGCGGAATTGCGTCGCTGGACGATATACGCCGTCTTGCACTGAGAGGTTTTCACGCTTGTATTATCGGCAAAGCCTTGTACGAAAATAAATTTCGACTGGGAGAAGCACTCGCAGTGTCCTGAACGGATGACCGTTGACAGGTTTCCGCAACAGAGCCGCAACCGGAAGGTCACGGTACGGCGGCGCAGCCTCCCGGTTACGACTACTCGACAACGTGCACGTACAAAACGTTCTGGTGATTGCTTTCCGAAGCGGCACCGACGATATAAATCACTCGGTCGCCATGCACTAGATAGCCCGCCTCTTTACCTGACGTTACCACCGCTTCCAATGCCTCGCGGCGTTCCGACGGAACATTCGCCATCGGAAACACACCCCAGTAAAGATTCATCCGCTGCAACGTCCGAATGTTCGTGCTCGCCGCCACACAAAGCGTAAAGCACCGCCGATTGGAAACCGCCAACGCCGTTCTGCCGGAACGCGTACCGACCAAAAGCACCGGAGCATCGACTTCTTCCGCCACCGTTACCGCCGCATCGCAGACCGCCTGCGTTACCGACGGCGTTTTGCTGCGATGCCAATCCGCCGTGCTTTGCCGAACTTCCAGCAACTTCTCCGTTTCCACTGCAATCCGGTGCATCATTTTCACCGCTTGCACCGGATATTCGCCGACCGCCGTCTCGCCCGACAACATACACGCATCGGTGCCGTCGAGAATCGCATTGGCAACGTCTGTCGCCTCCGCACGAGTCGGCAACGTCTGATGGTGCATGCTTTCGAGCATCTGCGTTGCCACGATTACGGGCTTTGCATGTTTTCGGCATGTCTCAATGATTCGCTTTTGAACGACGGCAATTTGTGCAATGTCGAATTCGACACCGAGATCGCCGCGTGCCACCATGATACCGTCCGATATTTGTACAATGTCATCAATGGCTTCGACCGCCTCCGGCTTTTCGATTTTCGCAATGATATGCGGAATGTCCCCCCAGCAACCCGTGTATTCGTGAGCAGTTTCGATGAGAACTTCACGAAGTTCACGGACATCCTCCACGCTCCGCACAAAACTGAGACCGAGAAAATCAATGCCTGCGCCGGTTGCCCATTTCGCATTTTCTATATCGACGGGTTGCAATGTTTTGATACTCAACTTTGTGCCGGGCAGATTGATTCCTTGCCGGCTCCGCACCGTGCCGCCTTGCACAACGTTACAAACGATGCGGTCTGGATGTTTTTCGGCGACTTGCAGAGCGACGGTTCCGTCGGCGAGCATGATTCGGTCGCCGACGTTAACATCGTCGAGGAGCGGTTCGTAAGTCGTGGTGAAAGTGTCCGGTTCGGTTGTGGAAGTTCCGCGAATGAATGTCATCGGCGTATCGGTTTTGCACTGATAGACATCACCGGCAATTTCACCGAGCCGCATTTTCGGACCGGCAAGGTCGGCAAGCACGCCGACGGTAACGCCGAGTGTTTTGCTGACTTTTCGTATGCGGTTCAGCCGTTCTTGGGCTTGTTCTGTATTACCGTGAGCCATGTTGAGTCGGAAGACATCGACACCGGCGTTGATGAGTTCGGCGAGGACTTCTTCGGAATCGCTGGCGGGACCTACGGTGGCAACGATTTTGGTGTGCGACGGTCGGTTATGCGGAAATATCATTTTTTCGGACATAGCGGAGCATTGTAAATAATGGAGTGCCTTTTGGCAAGTATGGCACAAGAAAGGATGCGTCCAAGATTCAATCCGATAACAAGTTTGCCTCACGAGGTAGGTTGCCGACCGCCGGGCGGCAACGTCGCCGGTAGGCGACTGAAGAGGTGGGTTCGACAAAGCAAGCATTTACCGGTGCCAGTCGGCTATCGCCGACGCAACCGCCCGGCGGTCGGTTGACTACCTGTCTGCTCCAATTCCGAAACTTGTCGACGGACTGATGGTCTGTGCGAGTCCGGTGCTACTGAGGTTGTTTTGTTGTTGAAAATGAGGTAAAAATGAGGTTTAGCAAGGAGAAATCGAGGCATCGCAACGGGGAACATATTTGTGTAGATACTATTGCTAGATTCCCGTTTTTCACGGAATGACGGACATTTTTACCGCCAGCCCAATAATTTCCTACCACGAAGAAAACAAAAAAACGACCAATGTATGACGCGGCAAGTGTATTTGAAAAAATTACAGCACTCTTTATTCGGGGGATGGAGATTCGAGGGTTAGAGATGCCGGAGGTTCTATCGAAATGATACCAGAAACATGGACTTGCATTTGCGGCGGCACTTGCTGCGATGGTGCTAGTGGATTCTGAGGATTTTTTGTGTCCAATCGCTCCAGCCGTTTGTATTTGCTCTTTTCTTGTCTCCTTGTTTTTTGCACGGAGTCATATTGTTATGAGTCTTTGCCGGACACAATATTCACGATTTGCTTATTAGTGTTGTTCGTAAAACTACTCGAATCGGAAGTTGCGCTTGCGATAGCCGATGGCGAGAAGAAGTCGGCGGGCGATAACAAAAACACCGTTTGACTTACCAACAACACTGGACATATCAGCGTACACAACAAAAACAACGTTGAAAGAGCCGCTTCGGTCTTAATATCAACGCAGCGTTTAATGTTGTTTAGTTGCCTTTTCGCCACATTCTTGCTGTTGACAAATTTGTTTTTCAATTCTTTGAGAGCGTCGAATCTTTTTTGACATTCTCCCTGACAAGCCGCATCGTTGGGACTCTTCAGATGAGCATCGCAGGCAATAATCATGCTATTAACAGCGTTGTTTAAGTCCCGGCTTGACGGAAAAATACCGCAAGGACACCGGCTTTGTCCCATCGATGACTCGCACGAATTCAGTATCCCGGCAAGTTTTGGATGAGTGTGATCGCCGCTTAAAAAACAACCCGTCCATCGCACCAAAAAGTATAGAAATGCGAGCAAAATCAAAAAGTAAGACAACAGCAGCGCAAGTCTGTAGAGTACGATCCCGTCGCCTGCATAGAATCCCGCCTGAACAAGCATAAGAAGAGCGCTAACAACGGGCAGAGCGATGATGATAGTATACGCCCGCCTTTTTTGGTCTCTGATGAACGAATTAACGGCTTCATCAATCGACATTGGGTTCAGGCAGTTTTCATTACAGATTGGGTTCATTGTTGTTTTTCCTTTTGAATGGATAATGGTGTGAAGCGAACAGCAAATTACATCAATTTGATGGAAATAATCTTGAGTACAGATTCTTTATCCTTTGGCGAGTCCGCCAGAAAACGCTTATGTTCTTGGGGATTTGCGATGGAAATCACTTTCGATTTTTTATGTTCATCGCCGCACCAAATACCTGGTTCAATCACGATTCCTATAATGGTATCAAAACGTCTTGTTGAAGGCAACTCCGGCACATTCCCCGTGTCACTGGAAAAGTATGTCCATTTTGTTCTGTCGGTCAAGTCGAAAACGTATAGTTGTTTACCGGGTTCGCCCTTATCATTCTTGAAGTCTTTGACGACTTTCATCAGCGGCTGGGGTTTCCAATCATCGGACTTGGCACCGGGGGCACCCTTCAGGTTTTCTGCTCCCATCTGCAGTTCGATCCGTTTTTTGTGATACTGAATATAGTTGTCAAATTCGCGTTTTGATGTATCTAGGGAAAAATGGCAAGAAGGAAAACTGTCGGCCGTTCCGACTTGCCGTCCCCAGACCCATTGATTGCCGCGTCCATCGACGAAACGTAAATGAAAAGCGAGCGGCTTGTCGTGATCACACTCTCCCCGCTCCAACTCAAGAATGAGATAGCGGTACTTCTCTTCGATATGGAGAGCCTGGTTGTTCAGCGGCTTAATCGTTACATCGCAACCATTACCTCCTGCACGGTAAAAAGGGACTTCCAGGAGATAATCCTGATTCTTTCCACAAGGCTTTCGGTGTGCCTTGATATAGGAATCGGTATCAGGGTCTGCCCAAAGCCGCTGTATTACAGGGGATTTGCTGAAATCTTGAAACATGTTTCCTGTCCTAACAAATTTTTCGATTCCGTAGGGCGGTTTACCTTCATAGAGAAAAACATCCTTGAATTGAGGATGCGGTTGCGGATCGAACACTTTCTCATAAACGATGTTTCGGACTTCATTCAATAGGATTTTTTCTGTGGCTTTTGCTTTAATTCGGTCAGCCTCTCTGATATGGGACACGCAATAAAAGGAGATGCAAGCAACGGCGGCAAGCAGGGCTGATATGAAGTAAGTGATGACGCGTGTATTATGTTTTGGGAAAAGTGTTCGCCAAATTCGTTTTCCTCTCGGTAGATATTCTTTTGGTTTGGCATCATCAGGAATGGCAATTCGCCCGTTGATTTGACACCCTTCTTCAATATCCAAGTCGCTGAGGTCATCGACTCTGATTCTAGTCAGTTTATTATTGCTAAATTTTGCAGTAAACGTTCTCGTTTGACGTATCTGGATAAGTTCTGCCAGCCACAAAATAACAAACGCTATCAGAGCGGCACCGACCGTACATTCGGCTGCAGTAAAAAAGAAATGCGAGGCTCCGGCAAAAAATTCCACAAAAAAAGGAAAGCCCATGGATTATTGGTGGGATAATGGTTTTGTCACTCCGCTTCTCTTGGAGATATTTGAAACGAAGAGCCGAGGTGGAACTTAAATCCACACCCCTCACGGACGGGAGATTCTGAATCCCCCGGCTCTTTTTGCGCCGATCAGGTTCGGCGGCTAATAATCATGCGCCGCACAAGTGCGGCGGCTAAAAACTACCGCTTCGCACCAGCAAGTGCCTCGTAGAACTTATACCGCTCCATCGCCTCCGCCTGCGCTTGTTCCGCCAACCGCTCGAAGACTTCAGGATTCGCACGATTCAACGTCGCAAAACGATTCTGCTTCAACTCGAAGTCTTTGATCGAACCCTCCGGTGCCTTAGAGACCAACTCCAACGGCTGATCCCTGCGAGGATCAAACGTGTACAAAGGCCAGTAACCACACTTGACCGCCTCCTTCTGCAACTCCAAACCAACCTTCGTGTCAATGCCATGAGCAATACAGTGAGCGTAAGCAATCAACAAGGATGTACCCGGATAAGACTCCGCCGCACGAATCGCCTTGAGCGCATGAGCCTGATTCGCCCCCAAAGAAATCTGCGCCACGAACACATTGCCGTAAGCAATCGCCATCAAGCCGAGGTCTTTCTTACGCGTCGGCTTTCCGCCCGCCGCAAACTTCGCCACCGCCCCCTTCGGAGTGGACTTCGATGCTTGACCGCCCGTGTTGGAATAGACTTCAGTGTCCATGACCAAAATGTTCAGGTTCCTTCCCGAAGCAATGACGTGATCCAATCCGCCGTAGCCGATGTCATACGCCCAGCCGTCGCCGCCAAACGCCCAAACGCTCCGCCGAACCAAAGAGTCCGCAACGCTCAACAGGGTTTTGCCGACATAGCAACCGCTCTCTTTACAGTAAGCCTCGGTCATCGACTTCAACTCGGCAACCCAAGCCCGCTGCTGAGCAATTTCGGCTTCCGTTTCCTGCTTGTTATTCAGGATGTTATCGACGAGTTCCGCTCCGATGTTATCCCGCTGTTTCGTCAGAATTTCTCTGGCGAAACCGTTCTGTTGATCGATGCCAGCCCGAATACCCAATGCAAATTCGGCGTTGTCCTCGAAGAGCGAATTGCACCACGCAGGACCGCGTCCGTCAGGATTCGTCGTGTAGGGAGTCGTCGGCAGGTTTCCGCCGTAGATGGAGGAGCAGCCCGTCGCATTGGCAACGACCAAGCGGTCTCCAAAGAATTGCGTAACCAGTTTCACGTAAGGCGTTTCGCCGCAACCGGCACACGCACCGGAGAACTCAAAGAGCGGCATCAGAAGTTGCGAACCCTTCACCGTATCGACATTGACCTTCGCTCTGTCCACGTCGGGAATTGTCAGGAAGAAGTCCCAGTTTGCCCGCTCCGCATCCAGATGAGCGATCTTGTCTTCCATGTTAATCGCTTTGCGTCCTTCCTGCGTTTTGTTTTTGCCGGGACAGTTTTGCACGCATAGTCCGCAGCCGATGCAATCATCCGGGGCGACTTGAATCACCGCCTTACTCCCGGCAAAATCCCTGAGGTTGTAATCCTTTGACCGGAACGTCTTCGGTGCTTTGTCCAGCAGGGCGGGATCAAACACTTTGTATCGGATCGCCGCATGCGGACAAACAAAAGAGCATTGGGCACACTGGATACAAGCATCGGGATCCCAAATCGGGATGTCGATAGCGATGCTCCGCTTTTCGTACTTCGAAGTTGCCGTCGGGAATGTTCCATCGGCGGCGGGAAGCAATGCGCTCACCGGCAAATCGTTGCCGCGTGCCGCCAGAATTTCGCCGAGCGTGTCCTTGACAAACGCCGGAGGATTGCCGACCATTCCCAGTTTCCGGCGCAGTTTCGACGAAGCGGTCTTCGGATAGTTGACCTCTTTCAGAGCGGCAAGGGATGAATCCACCGCAGCGTAGTTCTTTTGAACGACGGTGTCCCCCTTTTTTCCGTAAGCCCTCTTGATTGCGTCTTTAATGTGTCCGATGGCTTCGTCGGCAGTCGGGAACAACTTCGCCAACTGGAAGAAACATGTCTGCATCACCGTATTGAGCCGGTTGCCCATCCCCGCCTCGCGGGCGACGGTAACGGCATCGACGACGTAAAACTTCGCCTTCTTGTCGATGATCTCTTGCTGGAGTTCCACCGGCAGGTGATCCCAAACTTCGTCGGGACCATAAGGCGAATTGAGCAGAAAAGTTCCCCCTTCGATGAGCGATTTGAGCATGTTCAACTTCTCGGTGAAGACGAATTGATGGCACGCCACAAAGTTCGCCTTCGAGATGAAGTAGGAGCCTTTGATGGGACGCGGCGAGAAACGAAGATGCGAAATCGTTACCGTACCGGCTTTCTTTGAATCGTATTCAAAGTATCCCTGTGCGGCAAATTCCGTGTGTTCGCCGACGATGGCGGTTGATTCGTGGTTTGCCCCGACGGTTCCATCGCTGCCAAGTCCATAGAATAGGCAACGTATCACGTCGTCCGCTTCGGTCGAGTAATTCGGATCGAAGGCAAGACTCAAGTTCGTAACATCGTCGTTGATACCGACGGTGAATTCTTTCTTCGGAGTTGCCTTTGCCAGTTCGTCATAGATTGCTTTGACCATCGTCGGCGAGAATTCCTTCGAGGCGAGTCCGTAGCGTCCGCGAATGACGGTCAATTTGTCGCCCGTCCAGTTTTCCGCGAGAGCGGTAACAACGTCTTGATAGAGCGGTTCGCCGAGTGCGCCGGGTTCTTTCGTGCGGTCGAGGACGGCAATCTTTTTGACGGTCTTCGGCAGAGCGGCAACGAATCGTGCGCCGTCGAAGGGACGATAGAGCCGGACGTTAACGAGTCCGACTTTTTCTTTGCCCTCTTTGGCTTTGATATGATCGAGATACTCCTCGATAACTCCGGTGGAGGAACCCATTGAAACGAGGACGCGGTCGGCATCGGGCGCACCGTAGTAATCGAACAGTTTATAGGCGCGACCGGTCATTTTAGCGAACTTGTCCATTTCCCCTTGTACGATGTCGGCAACTTTTGCATAGGCGGTGTTGCAGGCTTCGCGGGATTGGAAAAACACGTCGGGATTCTGTGCCGTGCCGCGAAGGAGCGGACTGTCGGGCGATAGTGCTCTTTTTCGGAAAGCGGCAATGGCATCGAAGTCAAGCATTTCTTTGATTTGCTCTTCGGTAAGCGGTTCGATTCGATTGATTTCGCTCGAGGTGCGGAAGCCGTCGAAAAAGTGCAGGAACGGCAGTTTTGCCTTGTAGGTGGAGGCGTAGGCGATCATTGCCATGTCGTGGTTTTCCTGAACGGTTCCTCCGGCGAGGAATGCCCAGCCAGTGCTTCGGCAGGCGAGTACGTCGCCGTGATCGCCGAAGATGGAGAGTGCGTGGGTGGCGACGGTTCGAGCGGAGACATGAAAGACGGTCGGCGTTTGTTCCCCGGCGATTTTGAACATCGTGGGAATCATCAGAAGAAGCCCTTGCGAGGCGGTGAATGTACAAGTAAGAGAGCCGGCTTGTAGCGAGCCGTGTACGGTGCCTGCTGCTCCGGCTTCGCTTTGCATTTCGATGACGTGGGGTACGGTGCCGAATATATTCGGCTTGTTGTTTGCTGCCCAGTCATCGGCGAGTTCTCCCATTTTGGAAGAGGGGGTGATGGGATAAATTGCCATGACTTCATTACAGGCATGGGCGACAAGGGTGGTGGCTTCGTTGCCATCGACCATCAAAAAACGAC
>Ga0099364_10008961_pt1 | contig 13972 bp, 6 predicted proteins | sample TergutTh196P3_FD_73070 | JGI IMG/M metagenome (GOLD analysis project Ga0099364, IMG submission 73070) | Microcerotermes parvus P3 segment gut microbial communities from Pointe-Noire, Republic of the Congo - Th196 P3 | ecosystem: Host-associated > Arthropoda: Insects > Digestive system > Gut ...
AAATTTTATATCTTCCTAAGTATCTGTACCTAAAACTGCCGCTTGTATATCAATATTCTTTTCAAATTGGGACACATTTTCAATACCTTGAGCCATTTCCACAATGAAGTTCTGAAAAATAAAATTCTCTCTCAATTGACCAGTACCAGAACTAGTCATATTGTCATCCTTGTCTTTTGTATAATACCAATACATATTTTGAGCTATTATACGGGGAATCATATAATCAATATCAACTAATTCTTTACTCGGAGTAATATTATTTATCATCTGATTAGCATTTGCATCGTATGGAAATAATGTAATTCTGTCAATTGTAACCACTGATTGCAAAATTAAAACATAATCATAGAAAGTAGAGTCATCTACTTGCACTTTGTACTCTTCCCATCTGTCAGCATATTCTGAGGCTAATCTTTCATAAGCTAGTTTATCCTGTTCGTAAGCAATTCTATCCAAAGATGTAGCCAACTCTTTATATACATTTCCACCAAAAATTGACTTAATAAAATCAATAAAGTTACCTACAGCCTTACCACCCTCAAAATCTGGATTTTCTACAAAGGGATCAAGAACAGGTCTTTGCGGATCATCAGGAGAACCAATTAAATTGTGATAAGGCGCTTTTGAATAACGTGCCAATTTGTAAATAGCATTATTACCGCTAAAGAAGTAAGGATAAATAGGGATAGATTGCTTATGTCTAGATCTTGTATAATTTGTATCTGACTCAATTCTAGCAACTTTTAAATTAGAACTAGGTAGATAGGTCATTTTTTCTAGTTCATAAGCTTCCGCATAAATATTTTCATTACTAATAGAATTTACAAAATCATATTTTAAGAGTTCAGAACCAGTTCTAGCATCATTTACAGCCGTTACAGTAAATATATCCTTCTTATTTAATTCCCTAACTGAAGAGAATAAATCTTGAACATAATCTTTTGCACCCTTTTCATAAACAAAAATATACTTACCAGTATCCGAAAAGGATTGTAATCTCAACGTCTCGGTACTGGTATACATTTGTGGATAATTATTCATAAATGCAACAGTAAAAGGATTATAGCCTGTACTAGAGTCATAGATAATAGGATTTGCCGCACTTGGAAGAACTATGGTATTATCGCTCAAAACTATATCACCAAATATATTTACATACAACAATTCATTATATCTAGCTTCCAACCTAATAGTATTTCTAAGACTATTAAAGATATTTCTCAAAACTAATTGAGTTACAGCAAACGTACCAGCTTTATTCCCTATTTCAAATAAAGTAGAAGTATAGGAGCCCGAGTATATATCGGATTCAGCCGCAATATTAGCCCCAACATTAGTAGTTTCCACAGAGGTTAAATTAGATGGTTTATTTCTACTTGCTTCGGGGGAATTTTCTGGAATAGTTTGCAAAAATGTCCAAGCATTTGTTTCCGGATCAATTCCAAACTGACCAGATATTGTCTTTAAAGCAGATGGGATCTCTTTATCGACTAAATCTATTAAACCGCCTAACGTAACACGAGAGACAGTTCCAATATATTCTTCATAAGAAGTACCAAAAACACTATCACAATTATCTATAAATGCCGAATCAATAACGACATATAGAGGTTTTCTATAATCCTTTATCTTAGAAAAGAGCTCTACTAATTCCGTCGCAGTATCATTCGTTGTACTACTACCTACATTACTTTTATTACCTAATCCTTGTAATGCCGCGATATAATCCTCATCACCAACCTTACTTAGAAATGGCCTATAAACAGATGTTGCCGCAAGCATAGCAATATAAGAAGATTTTAATACAGTTTGATCTATAGTATCTTGATTAGTCCAAGTCCAAGAATCTAAACCCCAGAAATTCCAACCAACATCTTCGTTTCTCTTTACATGAGCTAAACTCTCTACAAGGAATTCTCCATTACCTATAATCGGACCACCTTCGGAAAAATCAAAACCTTGATAGACATTTTGAGCATCCGCTAGCAAACCAGTTAAATTACTAATATCGAATTCATAATCATTCATCAATAGTCTTACATCATCGAAAAAACTAAACCATTCCTTAGATATAGTCTTCTCAAACGTATCTTTTACTGTTTTCTCTGGAACTGCAACTCCAAGAAATTCAGCCCTTGCATCCAAAATAGAGTTTAATGCAGCATTAGTCCAAAATAAAGTAGGACCGCTTGCTTGTACAGCCAAAGATGGACTGTTATTGTTTGCTTTATAGATTCTGTCTACAGTTTTTAATAAATATTCAGGGATTGTGTTGGCAATAGCACCTTTCATAATGGAAATTGCTTGCTCAACAGCCGCAACTTTTCCTGCAGCATTTAAAGAGTTATCAATATAATCATACAGAATTGGGATGCCTTCTAAAGATGTCACTTCTGAAACAGAAATTGCATTGGGGTCTAACCATTGATTATTTAAAGCACTTACAATATATCCTCTAGCCTGATTTAAATTCACAACCATTTCACTAATAGTTATTTTAAATTCATCTAAAGATAAAATATAAAAGGATTTATATATACCAATAATACAGTACAAAGTAAACACCTTATGTTCTTCAGAAGGACTACGCTGTCTATTCAAAATTCTAAGCCAGTTACCTATATTATCCCAATAAACTTTAGAGAGTTCCTTATCATTTACAATATAAGTTGCCGCAAATACATTCTGCACACAACTAAAAGTCATTAGTACTACAAGTAAAAGCAAAACTATTCTTTTATATAACTTCACAATAATCACCTCCAAAATAGGGTATACAAAAATATATCCCGGATATACCGGGATATATTTAACTACTTAGAATAAATAGATACCCGATATTACGGACCACCTTCACCGATAATACTACTATTTTGACCAACGCCAGACTGGGTTCTTCCAGTTATAGGTGCCAACCAGTTAGCATTAGTCTTGGGATTATACTGGAACATAATATGAACATACTGATCTATTTGACCAGTAAATTCAAAACCATTACTACCTGCCATCGCATTAGAAACGATTTCTCTCAAATTAAAGTCCAAAACACCGCCATAGGCAGTATCACCAGGATTCATATTTACATACGATTTCATACTAACGCCATGAGCTTTATTATCATCTAAAATCAAATCGTCAGCTGTTTCATTACCATGATCATCAAAAGCTTTCGGCCAAATTGAGCCATAATTGGCTCTACATACTTCAGTTATAATTGTCCAACCATACCTATCTACATCACGACTTGAAGATTGACCATTCCATGTTGTGATGTAGTCGCTACCAATACCAAATACAGCCCTGGTTAATTGCTCTACCTCATAACCAACTCTTTGATTGAATTCCATAGTTGAACCATCGGTATTCATCAAAATAGTTTGATAAACAGTTCGAGCAACATCTTCCACAATCCTAGCTGATGCCGAACCATGAGCTGAAATAGTAAATTGGTAAGCTTCTCCTTCCGTTACGAGCTTCTTTACATACGCGGCTAGATTTTTAGTTACAAGCGTATCCGCCGCTGTAGCTAATCCATCAACAATCATACCATATGCCTTACCTAACGTACCAGAATAACCAATAGTTAGGAAGAATATGAGCATAATTGTAGGCAAAGCCGTCTTTAACATATACTGCGTAGGCGTGTCTGTATCTTCTAATTTTTGGTTTGCTTTGGCTCCATCCGCATAATCCGAATAAGCCTTAATATTAGGAAGCAATCCATATACGAACGTAATAAATACGTCGATACCACCCCCACCTACAGAACCTTCTCCAGTTTTCAATATATCCAGTAGCCCCTTTATGCCTGCGGGACCACCCTTCATACGATTCATTTTAACATCATTAATATTGTCAAATAAATTCTTTGCTGACAAATAAAGCAATGTTATAAACTTTTGATACAGGGTTAAACACAATCCTAGAAAGCTAAACCATGAGATTACATAATGCATTATCATACCCAACCAACTCATTTTAGATAATGCTTCACTGCTACCTCTAAAAGATTTAGTCTGAAAAACGTCAGTAAGTCTATCTGCCGCAAAAGCTTCTACATAGAATATATTAGATAAAATAAACAAAGTAGATAATAGTATTATACTAAATAAAAGCACGTTTGCAACGCAAGTATTGATATTTCGATGTTTAATCGCTATCATTATTATTTCTCCTCTCTACAAAAAATAGGGAGAGCTTCACGCTCTCCCACTAAATTAAGCTACCAATATCAGTAGCACAAACAGTATAAACAGTAATGTCATACCCTTAATTAACTGTGTACCCTCAATCTTATTATCGACACTCATTACTCCAAAAGATAAGATTTTAAATACATCAAAGCCTTTTTGACCATTGCCAGGACGTTTCCAACGTTCTGCTAAGACCATTACAGTATTTATACCCTGCATGTACCAAAGCAAAACACACGCAAACATCAAATAAGCTAATATCCAAGCTAATAGAGTCTTAAACCACCACCAAGTATCAGCTAAGGTTTGTCTTCTATCTTCTTGAATAAATTCTGAGATTATCAAATCCTGATTGGGTGGAGATCTGAAATCTACAGAAAAAGCTTCAAAAGAAGTTCGTTGATTTAAGGCTAACATATCCTCATATTCTGTAGGAAGATAGTCTAAATCAATAAATCTTTCTAAACCATCTTGAGAAGATGTATAAAGCAACTGATACGCTTTATTATCTTTCTCAATAGGCATAGCAAGCAAACCGTAATCAAACTTTACATTAAATGAAATAGTACCTATGAAATCTCCACTTTGATACTGCTTCATGTCCTGAATAAAGTCATGATTATTGCACAACCACAAGGATTGTTCCGCCAGAGATCTAGATATTAGAGTGTTTTTGTAAATAAATCTAGTGTTATCTACAAATTGACCTAATCTGACCTCTTGAATATAACTCGCAACAGAACTAATTCTTCCATCCATATCAACAGCCAAATTCAAATAATTTGTAGCTAATTGTTGTAATTTTTGCTGAACAAGTTCACGTGTAACCAAAAGTGTATTTTGATCAACAGGACCTGTAACATACGATAATGGGATAGAAGTAAAAGAACCGTCACCTTCTTTATAAAATAATACATCACCAATAGTCAATAAAGTACCAGTAAGTAACTCTGATACAGGTAGAATATCATCACCGAGATTACGCGCAATTATAGATTCGACTATAGTCTTTGTCATAGATGATGGATAAAACCCATCATACCAATGAAAAGGCATAGTTCTTTCAGCCACTAAAACCAAGTCATCTCCATCACGTTTTATAGTCCAACCTAACATGCTCAATCTAATAACTGGATTATATGAAGCTAATTGATCTCTAACTTCAGCATCCAACAAATAATTACTTGTAGATACTACAACACCAGGAGCAATTTCTTTCGCTGACACCAGCAAACCTTGATGTTTACTACTCGAATCCGTAATGACATAAATATTACCCTCAACATAATGAGAATCTATCGGCATTTTATTTGATAGGGATTGAAATTTATCTATAGTATCTTTTCTTTTATCGACATCAGCCCCAGAACCTAGAAATATAGCTGACAATAAATCATATCCAGCACGCTCAAAATTTAAATCTGGAACTGATCTCGCTCTAAATTCTGGAGTAGTAGCATTATTGAACTGACCTTTTAAGACATTATCAATAGAAATCAATTCAATATATTGCTTGTCAATTCTAGAAAAATAATACTTAGCTCTTTCTTCTCCCTCACCAAAATATACATACTGACCAATATATGGAGCAAGACTAAACGATTCTAAACGAGTATCTACAATAACTGTGCTATTCAAGATATTATACTCAGTATTCGATGTACTCTTATATACTGCCCCTGAAGCGGCAATAACCCATGATGGATCGGTATCTTTTTTACCGATAAACACATTACCATCACTACGTCTTTCATCACAATTAAGCATTTCAAATCTACGATTTACAGACAAACGTCTCCAAAGATACGTATTCTTAGCATCAGAAGGAACTGGACTATCGGACCAGTTATTAAAGAAGGAATGAACCCATGCAGGATACCAATTACTAGGAAATCCCTTTATTGGGAAATACACACCACTTCCATAACCACTACTACCACTTCCATCAGTACCAGAAGAATCGTTCGCTGTTATATAATAGAAAACACCTTGAGTTCTAATTCTACCAGAACTTATATATTCTGTCCAATCAACTCCATATTTGTGATTTATTTTCCTACCAGTCTTTTCTTCATACGCCGCTTCAGCCGCTTTTGCTTGGGCAATATCTTGTGGAGAGGCTAATATTTTATTGTAGACAAGTCTATCCCCGAAAAATTTGTCTACCCATAGGGGATTAATACGCTCTCCAACTTCTTGTAACCATTCGCCAATAATAGGCTGTATAAATAATGCATCGAGCAAGTTCTCCCCAGAACTCATACTTGTAGTGATTAAATTATCATCATCAACATAATATAAAACTGTCAAGGTTGGCACTAGATAACCACAAGACAACTGATTTTTATCAATATCTATTATATTATAGATGTCCGCTACAAAAGCATTATTTATAAAATAATTATTATCCCACCAGTCCTGCAATAATGGGTCATGTGGACGAGTGTAGATAAATGTATTTATATCTCGATAAGTTGGTGTTTGACTAGCATCAACCCAATCTGCAGGATAGCCTGTATAAGTTTCAGGTAAAACTAATTCCCACTCTAATATAATACGCAAAGTAATAGTGGCGTCATCAGCCGTTGTTCTAACGATTTCCTTAGTTAAAGTATTATTTCCAGTAGCAAACTGACTAATATTTATAAACTGCTCAATACTTGTATTCATAGCTTGAACACCATCATCACCAATAGCATCAGGCTTAGTTATCTCAAAAAATCCAATTTTTACAGCACCTAATGGCTCACCTTGAGTTGATACAACATCCATTAATTCTTCATGGAAAATACTTCCTGCAGAAATAAAGTTACAAGCACTTATTTCCTGTAAAAAAGAATTAGATAACAAAGATCTAACAACATCAATATTATAATACGTCTGCGTATCACTCGACACAATCATAAGTGTATCTTCAGCAGCATCAATAACATCATTACCGATCAAAGCGACATTTAACTCGGGAACTAACACAGCTGTTGTATTGGTACGTTGGTTTACTAAGATTAAATCAGCCGCAACAACCAAGTCTGGGTCCATAAAAGGGAAAGCCAAAGAGTTGACTAATATAATTTCCTCGCCACTTTCCATAATTTTGCTTACAAACTGAACAGGTTGAGCGTCATGGATATCCGTAGCAAATTCAATATTCGAATCAACAATCTGTAAAGCAGTCTTGGCATCATAAGCATATACTTTAAACGTTATAACCCAACGCTCTATCTCTTCAAAATATTCAACGCTATCTACACCATTCTGAACCGTCTCAATATACCTAACTTCAGGATTTATTTCAGGGACCATACTAGCTGCTTCCGATTTAGAAATAGGAGGATCGCCTAAAACAATAGGCTTACCTTTACCGTCTTTTACCCACAAATAAGCCCATGGTAAATCTACAAGTTTTTCAACAGTAATCTGTATGAATTCTCTATCATTTATAATACCAACTTCACCCTCATTAGCAAATGGTGAAGTCATTGAAAACGAATCGAAGAACTTTAGAGAAATTTCTTCAACTTCCTCAGGAATATATAATGAATTCCACCGAGAATCATCAAAAACATCTACAACGGATTCTCTATGATAAATATAGTAATCGGAAAACTTTGTAGCAACAACATTCTCATTATATCTAGCATAAGATGAGGCTAAATAATCAGAGGATCTCCTTATTTCAGGAGTAACTTCAGCAGTGCCAGTCATCATAAAACTCTCAAAGAAAGACAATAGATCAGAAAAAGAGGAAGAACTCATAGAAGCACTCCCACCACTTTCTAAAGGTGCTTTTGGATCACCCAATATAATAGATTTTGTATCAATAACAGGAAAAACATTCATCAATATCTTATCTTCATAAACCATATTACTAGTAACAGTAGGATTATAAGTTAAATCCCCATTATCATCTAAATAATCCTGTGCCTTAAAGACACTTGGAGTATTTATAATGGCATTATAACTACTGAAACCCTTACCTATCCAAAAAGTATCATTATCAGTTAATTGAATCTGCTTAAAGTCTGTTCTAGCACTTCTATTAGCAACTCTGTATAGCAATTCAAATGCAAATTCATCCAATAATCTTTGATTTAGAAACTGTACTTCTTTAAATTTTTCAAAATCTAAAATACCTTTTGCTAATAAAAAAGCTACAGTATTTCTGTCATCACCAGTTAACTTATCTATAACATTTGCACCATACTTATAAGATACTAATTGTGCTTCAAGAGCTGACATATTTCCCTCTGTTTGGCGTAAAATAACTTCTATAAACTTAAGAGCTTCCATAACTGTAATATATTCTTCCTCGAAGAAACTTCTATCCTCAAACTCATCAAGGCGCTCAACTCTACCATTTTCAACTTTATATCGTTTACCCCAAACTAAATCATCATCAGTTACAATGTCTGGCTCAAATCTAACATGACTAAACTTTTCTGGTAATTCTGTAACAGCAGGTTCTGGGGGAACAATCTCATGAACATGATCTTGGACAACCCAGTCCACATTATATTCATCCAGCGGTGTGCTTGCATACCTACTCTTATCTGTTGCTTCATAAGGACCCAATTCGAAAGCCCAAGCAGGATATTTTTGTTTCGAAGGAGTCTCCAATTTACCGTAATCCTCAATAATATCCTTAAACTCTGGACCATCTCTGATTATGTTTTTCTTTAATTCATAATCAGGATCTAAATTATCATAGTTTATGATACCTTTATCAAGAAAGGATTTTAAGTATAACTCAAATACATTAGGAGAAGTTATCATTACTTTATCATGCTCTTGATATGTAACTAAACTATAATGAACATCATTTTCTAATCTAATCTTAAATTCAGCACGATCTAGTATACCAGGATCATCGGGAGTACCTCTTTCATAATGCTGTCTAACTCCTGGATAAAGAGCTTCTGCATCAACTAATTGATCTTTTAACTCTTCGACAATCATATTCCAGCCTATGATCATAGGCTCTCTTGTATCATCGCCAGGATCCCAAATTTCCTCCCATACAACTTTCTCAGCCTTCCTATAAGCATAAATATTAAAGACTAATGGTCTACTTTCTATGACACCATAAGTAGCCTTATGCAAAGCCATCAAAAAGTCAGTTTTTATCATATGATCTTCCCCGCCTTTAGTATAAAATACCTCGACAGGACCTATATCTATAATTTCTTCTTCCAGTTTAATCTCGATATACTCTGGGTCTCTTGTAATGATATGATTATTTATCAACCATTTTACTTCATTTTCAGTTATACCTTCATAATTTTTATAGATAAAATCATCAAATACCTTAATGTTAGTTTGGCGTGGATCGTCTGGATCAGCAATATCAATCAGATTTAAATAAGTTCTAGAGTTAAATGGAACAAATATTTCCGAGTATGAATTAGAGTAATAAAGACTAGTTTGGAAATTCAAACTACTGAGAGTTTGATTATATTCCCAATAGGAAGAATCAGAAAAAGACCTATAACCTATAGCCGAAGGAGCAATAGGTGGAAGCATTTCCATTGGCTCATAAATCGTTTTATAATTATCGAACCAATTCTTCTCACGAGTAGGATTATTAATATTTATGCTAGATTGAGTCCTTGGGTCATCTTGTGATAACACAGGATAAATGGGAATCATAATACAAATTAATATCACGCATACAATTCTTTTAAATAAAATTCTCAAATGTCACACCTCCTTCCTACTTATACGCAAAAGGATAGGAACACTATTCTCAAAACAAACAGTTAAATCATTATCTAAAGCAACATATTCTACATTAACCATACCAAATTCCTTAGATTCAAGAACAATAGGGAGTATCTTTGAATACTCCCTATCAATGGCCAAAATTACAGCTATAGCTACTTTATTTTCATGCTTTAACGTATTGTTGTCCTTTAAATGATACTGTATAGAAGCTAATATATGGTCTTTGAGTGAGTCGATCTGCTCACCTCGTTTTCTTATAACAGCCTCTTCACGTAATTTTTTATTCCTACCAAGAATCTTAGAATCAGCAACCAATGCGCCTAAAATAACAGAAATCTTTTGTGGAATAGATAAATTACGCATTGTAAAATCCTTTTTTACATCAACAACTTCACCTATTTTAACGCGCATTTCATCACCTCCAGAAATAAGGAAATTACAAAAGAATTGAGTGGCGATAAAAATCACCACTCAATAACAATAATAAAAAGAGTTTCTAAGCTTTAAACTTAGAAAATGAGTTAACAGCTTGCTCCATTGCAATCGGAGCGGAATATGTCTCTGTTTGTTTAACAATTTGCTGTTGCTGTGAAACAGTTTGACTTGGAGAAAATAAACGTCTTATTCTTAAAAACATATACTCCATTTCTGCTTGAGAAGGAGTAGCTTCACCTATAATTTTCTGCATTTTATACAAAGTGCTTATATCTAATTCAGGCAATAAGGAAAGAGAAGCTTGTGGAAATAAGTCGCGTAGACCTCCCTCAATAGCAAATGTTAATTGGTTTAAAAATTCTCTAAAGTGTTGTAAAATATTTGACAAATCCTGTGTCCGTAATAAGTCTTGAAATGCCAAATGATAATCACGAAAATTATTAGTCAGGGATAAAATACCCAAAAATGTATCATGGCTTATTACACCTAAATAATTATCTATCTCTTCCCTAGTGGGTGAATTTTTAGACAAAAATTCAAGCAATAAAACAGTATCGCGAGGAATACCATGACATTTACGATAAATAAGTTGATAATCAGTAGGAGTGAGTTTTAAAGTTTTATTTACCTTATTCACCAACAGATTACTTTCACCTAAACTCAACCTATTAAACGTAAAGGAAAGACATCTACTAACCAGCTCTTTTAGAATATATCGCTCACTTGTAGACGTTATAATTAATGTTATATTTGGAGATAAACGTTCAGTCTCTTCAAGGAAAATTTTCTGGTCTTTACTATCTAAACTATGAAATTCCTCTAGAATTTTTACATAATTACCCTCTGGTTTCACCAATTTAAATATATCAGTAATTTGGTCCATTATTGTATTTTCTTTTGCAACCAAAGACATATTTACCTTATGTAAATTGGTGCTAATCCCAGATGTCCTCAATGCTTCATCATTTTTTATACAATTAGAACAAATATCACAAGCTAATCCAAATCTAGGAGAAAGACAAGTTAAAGCTTTTGCAATTAATTTAGCAATAGAACTCTTTCCTATACCATGTACACCGCCTAGAAATAATAGATTAGGCAAAGACCCTGAGGATAAACCTTTCTTTATTAAAGAAACGGTTAGTGTATTACCTATGATATCATCAAACGATTTTATTTCCAAAATCTATACCTCCTACTTATATAAAAAAATGAAAGCCCCCAACGCAAGATAGCCATGATAACGTGGCTATTAATTATAACAAACAACCTCTTTGGTAACCAGAGGAAACTAGGTACATGAACATATAATAATTTTACGGAATAAAAGTTGGGGGCTTGCATTTTCCACATATACAAAGACTATATGTGCCAAAAGGTGAGTAATACTCACCAAATGAAATATTATGTGCAAATGCAAACCCTTAGTTCTTGTATAACTGAAACAATTTCAATAATTAAATAATAAAAGGAATAGAATTCGCTTGTATTTGAAGAATAATCACATTTCTATTATGGATATAGGAAGGACACTCAATACCACCTACCAGATTACGAATTCCTAGAACATAATCAAGCAGGCAATAATACACAAAATAGGAAGGATGCTCAAATCATCTTATCAAAATACACGGCTACCCGACGTGATCAGGACAGATGATTTTTAATATAGGAAAGGATACACAAAACTATTTGCCCACATACCGACAAATAGTGCAGAAAATTGTTTCGAACTAAGGGTTTGTATTTGCACATAATGTTGCCATTATGTGCAAGGAGTTTATATTAGTCTTCAAAACCAGAAACGTTATAGCTTGATAACGGCGATCCACCAGTTATTTTAGCTTTAACTATAGCGCGTGCATGGACTGAATCCAAAACTTTCGAAGTGGACGAAGAACCAGAGCCGCGTTTAAACATTTCTTTGAGTATAGCAGGATCAAGGATTTCTGCAGGAACTGCCTCAACGATATGAGCAAAGTTTCCATTACCGAGAGATGTTTTACTCTTATATTCAGGACCGTCGAGAACTTTAGGATCAGCCATAAGCGAATATTTAACAAAAGATAATGCCGGAGGTTTACCATTAGCGCCAGGTTTTTCACTTCTTCTCTTTATAGGAAGACGAATGGTATCTCTTTCTTTTTCTTTGTCGAAGAATTCTCTTATAGTCAATCTTCTACCACCTGCTCCAGCTGTTATGAAATCAGATTCAATTTTATCGCCATCTTTACGAATCATAGCTTGCTCATCAGTAGAAAGACTACGATATTTGCCAGGGGATGCCGCTGTTCCATTTATCATAGTTTCAAAATACGAAGTATTAAGCATATCTATAACTTCAGGGGATTGCTGTTCGTAAATATTATAGGTTTCATACGTAGCAAGAGGGAAGTAATTTCTGTTAGTAAATACAGTTTTATTACCATTACCCGTTCTTACAAATTTCTTTTTAATTACTGTACCTTTAGCGAGACTGTCGGATTTCTTACTAACAACACCTACGCTATATACAAGAGAAAGTTCACTTTGAACGCCTTCGTGAGTTGCAGGATCTTCTTTTATTACTGTGCCTGCCAACGCGAGTTTTTGTTCATAATCAGTGATTTTCAGTATTTCAAAAGTAGCCAAACTTTCTTGATCAGTTTTCGGACCTTGAGTAGCAATAGCACTCATATACTCTTGAACTGATTTACCTTTGAGGTAAGCAGGAACTTTTATTATAGCACCAGCTGTTGCTCCAGGTTTAGAACGTTTTGCTTCAATTTTATATACTTTCTGTATATGCGCTTGGGGAACTGCTCTTGGGTCTGTCTTGAATAATGTTTTGATATCTTCGGGCGCATTGGGAACCAACTGATATTCAGACGGTTCTTGAGAAACTTTACTAGCTACAATGGCATCACGCGAATCAAGATAAGTTATCCAGCAGAAATGACGAGCATTTTTGATCCAACAATCTTTAAGAAGCGAAAATTCGTCATTTGCAGCACCAGTTTCTTTAAGATCAGACATGATCTTACTTACTGCCGCTTTCTGTGCCTCTTTGGTGGGATCTTTTGCTTTCAATGACCCTGCTTCAGGACCATCAAATGCACTCATAGTTTCAATAGTGCCTGCTGGGGGAGAAGTTACGTCATTGGATACGCCTTGTATGAGATCGTCAATGCTACTAGGGTTTGCACTTGCTTGGTTATTCATATTTGTTTCCTCCTGATAAATATTATTTATAATCGGCTCAGGTTGTTTATAGGTAAGCCGAGTATTAGCTATAAGATTTCTTCTTCCAGATTCAGAAAGTTCCCACGACATCATAGTTTGCATATTAGGTGGATACATAAACATGTGTACACCATCTGAACTAATATAAGTGGTTTCTCCTTCTCTGGTTTGGGTGGACGCCACCCAGACCACATTGTTACAAACTGGGACAAAGTTTCCAGCCAAAGATTCTTCAATAGTCAATAACTCAACATCATCTTGAATCTTATAATCAATACTGGAAAGCTCCACGAATTTTAAATCAGTCCACTGATTGGATTTTAGAACATCTTCAAAATTAAGCAAGACAAATCTTCTCCTTTCTTATTATACTGTCATATGAATCTTCACCGAATGAA
>Ga0099364_10008962_pt1 | contig 13972 bp, 11 predicted proteins | sample TergutTh196P3_FD_73070 | JGI IMG/M metagenome (GOLD analysis project Ga0099364, IMG submission 73070) | Microcerotermes parvus P3 segment gut microbial communities from Pointe-Noire, Republic of the Congo - Th196 P3 | ecosystem: Host-associated > Arthropoda: Insects > Digestive system > Gut ...
TGATCACCGTCACTATCCCATACTTTTTGTACCGGTATGGTCTGAAAATTTTTCACTTCCTTTATCAACGATAACATCGCCTGATCGAAATCGCCCAAATAATGATATTTTAAATCCCGGTTATCAACCAAATTCCATTGACGGCGGGCATATTTATACGACCACCCGTTCCCTTCGCGCGGGAAATCAATCCATTCGGGGTGTCCAAATTCGTTGCCCATAAAATTCAGATAACCCCCATTGATTGCCGCTGCAGTGACTAAACGAAGCATTTTATGCAGCGCTATCCCGCGACTCACCGCCAAGTTTTGGTCATCTACCTGCATATGCCAGTACATCGATGCGTCAATAAGCCTAAATATCAATGTTTTATCTCCAACTAACGCTTGATCGTGGCTTTCTGCATAACTAATTGTCTTTTCATCGGCACGACGATTTGTTACTTCCCACCAGATAGTGGACGGGCGCCAGTCTTCATCCTTTTGTTCTTTCAGGGTTTTGATCCAGAAATCGGGAATATTCATTGCCATCCGGTAATCAAACCCATAACCGCCATCTGTCGCCTTGACGGCTAAGCCGGGCATTCCGCTCACTTCTTCGGCAATGGTCAACGCATGGGGACTGACTTCATGAATCAATTGATTGGCTAAGGTGAGATATACAATAGCGTCATCATCCTGATGTCCGTTATAATAATCATCGTAACTTGAAAATGACTCTCCCAATCCATGGCTGTAGTACAGCATAGACGTCACACCATCGAAACGAAAGCCGTCAAAACGATATTCCTCAAGCCAGAACTTGCAATTCGACAACAGGAAATGCAACACTTCGTTTTTTCCATAGTCAAAACATAACGAATCCCACTGCGTATGTTCCCTGCGACTGCCTGTATGAAAATATTGATAACAGGAACCGTCAAATCGCCCTAACCCTTCGATTTCATTTTTAACTGCATGGCTGTGAACAATATCCATGATAACAGCCAATCCTGATTGATGGGCGTCGTCAATCAGATGTTTCAACTCATCAGGCGTCCCAAAACGGGAAGATGCAGCAAAAAAACTGCTTACATGATAGCCGAACGACCCATAATAAGGATGCTCCTGGATGGCCATCACCTGGATGGCATTGTACCCGGCTTTTGCAATGCGGGGTAAAACCAATCTGCGGAATTCATCATACGTACCGACTTTTTCTTCCTGCGACGCCATGCCAATATGACATTCATAAATTAATAAGGGGGATGTTACAGGCTTAAAATTTTTATTTTTAAACACATAAGGATTTTCAGGTTCCCAAACCTGGGCGCTGAATATATTTGATTGCGTATCCTGTACAACACGGCGACACCATGCCGGAATGCGCTCTCCTACCCCACCCTTCCATTCAACAATCAGTTTATACAAATCTGCGTGATGCAATGCTTCGGAAGGCAACTTAATTTCCCAAACGCCATTTTCAATCCGCCCAAATTTATATTTTTCTTCTTTTTGCCAATGATTAAAAACTCCGACTAAATAGATTGCCGTAGCGTTGGGAGCCCACTCCCTTAGAATCCATCCATCCGGCGTCTTGTGCAAACCAAAATACAAATATCCCGATGCAAAATCCGAAAGCGACTGCTTACCCTGATTGGTCAAACTCCTTTCCTTCCCGATAATATGTCGATAACGCCCTTCGATCGCTTCCTTGTAAGGCTCCAACCAGGGGTCATTTTGAATCAATTGAAGATTTGTCATAATATCTGATATTAACGCAAAAACCGGTATTCACTTCTGAAATATTCACAACAAAGATAATCATTTCTGATTAAAGAGCAAACCAAATGTGAAATTACAGATTTATTTTTCCTACAATCAACCGTTCCGGAACCCATCCAAACACGCGGCTATCACGGGAATGGTCTCTGTTATCGCCCATCATAAAGTAAAAAAGCCTGCCGTTTTCCGTTTTGATTTCCGTTATTCGTTTGACCAAAAGCAGTTCTTCGTTTTCGGGACTGTTGAAAACGACAATATCCCCTACTTTGGGTTTTGTGAACGCGGGCAGGCGACGGTAGCCCCAGTTCCTTTTTGCATCCGATTCACGCCACGACTGAATATGCGTGAAGCCATTAATCAGCGGAATGTCCGCCCAGCGTTCGGGAAGGCGTCCGCCGTAACTCAACCTGTCTATCCACAGCCACCGTCCCGCCCGTATCGCTGGCTCCATACTCCCGGAAGGAACCTTGCATGGCTCGCCTATAACCGTTCGGATGAAAATGGCGAGTACAAGGATGACCAATAAGAACAAAGTGTATTTCTTTATTTTTTTAATGATCCTCACTATACTTGGTGAGGATTTGAAACGATTTGATGCATGCACCTTCAAAAGAGTTTTTTAATCGGATAAAAAGTTCTTAACCCTTTCCAGATACTGTTTATTCAATTCAGGAAAGACTTGATCCGGAATATAAATATGTGCAATGAAGATAATAAAATGAATACTTTTCAATTTACAGCGGTTTATCTATTCATCAACTTCATTCGAGACTATCGGAAAATTACCAAAATAGTCCGGTTGTCCCCATAAATTACTATTCCCAGCATGAAATACTGTTCATTTTTATATAAAATAACTACTTTTCAAAGACTTGATGTTATTAATGATAATTAAAAAATGATACTCATTTAGACTTCAATGTGTATAGGATAATTACAGGATTATCATCTTTCTTCATATCTTTAATATGCTCATTAAATTTAGAAAGTGCAGGAAAGTCATACATAACAGATTCTGCAGGCACAGCTCCTATTAAATAATTATCATTTCCCCAACGTGGAAAAAAAATAAAATCTTCAACTAAATCATGTTTCATTTTGCCATTAGATAAAAGACCGGTAGTCAGATCGTAAAAGCAAAAATATCTGTCATTGGCGTAGTAATACTGAAACACAAGATATTTGTCTGAAATATAATAGTTTTCTTTGACAGCATAGGGAAAATTATCTCCATAATATTCTTCAAAATATTCATAAACATCTTGATTTTGGGGAAAATTGTTTTTATCAAATGTTATTCTATATTTTGGATGAAAGTTGTTGTCTGAATAATAATAGATCATATTGTCGAGTTTGGAAGACGCATACAACTGTTCATTCTTCAAAACAAAAGTATTTATGTTGCCTATTATAGCTCCGACATTTTTCTTTGATCTAATTGGCATTTTCAAAAAATTATGTATTTCGTTATTATTCAAATTAATACTGGTTATATAAAATTCATTTGGAGAGTTTGTTGATTCATTCCATAGAAAAACAGTATCTTTCTTTTGAATAAATTGAGAACTGTAAATATTAAACTTGTCTTCACCTATAAATTCAAGATCGAAATCATATCTCTTTATAGCGCCTAAAGGTTCCAGCACTTGTATATGGTTTTCTGCCACATCAAAATCTATCAGTTGAATATATTCCCCGGGGCCTCCTCCTCTTTTAGAAAGAATGGTATCACAACTCCCATCTTTATTAAATACGAAAAGAGAGTTCATTCTTATATCAAAAACATATAATTTTTCATTGATATATTTAATTTTTGCAACAGATGAAATCAAACAATCATCATTGGTTTCCAACACAATGACTTCCATTTTTTCAACATAATCTGAAATATTCTTTTGATTGTCATTGAGAACCACATATAATTCTGTAATATCATCCGATTCATTTTGAAAATTACATGATATAATTAATATAATCAGAAAGTAGTGTATTTTTTTTATATATTTCATAATCATTTTTTTTTATTCCTAATATAATATATTTGTCCTAACAAACAGAAATTTATCTAAAAAATTACTATGTCAAAATCACAGTCAAACAATATTTATGGAATAGTGTATGATGGAATTTTGACATAGTTAATTCTCGTTCTTAGCAAGAAGTGTTAGAGCAACTATCAGCATATCCTCCCCGGAAACAGTATTTATATTTTCCTTTTGACGGGTCTGCCCAATTACAATCATAATACATGTAACCCCATTTATCGTACGAAGGATCTCCGGCACCGCTACCACAATTGAAACCGCTACAAGGTTCTACACCCGTGCAATCGCTGCAACAGTTTCCGGCTGTGCACGCCATCGCCTCAATATGAAGCTTGCTTTCCTTTACGCCATAATCATTCATCGCATGGCGTACATTGAGTCCAACTGCCAATATCAAGGCTAAGACTCCCAATATGATTGATATTTTCTTTTTCATATCTATTTGTTTTTAAAAAAAATTGTGTAAAAAATAATAACTAATTCGCAAAATCACCAATCCGGTTCCCGGATTCATAATTTTTAATTTCTGATTCCCGCCTCCCGCGGGGCGCGTTCTCGGTGAAAATGACGTAACAGGTTGTTATAATTGACGGTTCCTTCATTCCGCAGTTCCAGGACTTCTCTTTTCAAAGTTTCCGAATCGTACCATACGCGACTCCGAAGATTCGCATATCCTCCAAAGTAAAGTAAATAAGCGACTAATCCTGAAATCAGTATCGCTTTTTTGTAACCTTTGAAACGGCAGGTGAAACCAACCCCATAATAAGCGCCCGCAAAGCAAACTCCGACAGTTGCCAGATAAGCATACCGGTCGGCAACTACCGTATAGCGCGACAGCGAAATAATATGCAATGCAACCGCAATATGGATTCCGAAAAACAACAGACAAAAAATCCATACCTTATGTGTAACAATCTGTTTCCAAAAAGCATACAGTAAAATCCCGGTCAACAGCGGATAGATAAGCAGCCAGTGTGGCAACGGTTCGCCCGGAAGAGACGGGAAGGGATACAGATACGACAGTTTGAATGGAAATACCGACTTAATCAGGTATTCCGAAAACGTGTAGCAGGAATAAATCACTCTTTGCCATACCGGATAGCCGTCACTGTCGAATAAACTGCCTCCACCTGTCTGAGACAGGATAGTTATCATGCCGAATAGCAACGACAAAATCAAAAAAGGCGTAACGGCATACCAGACTTTACGGTCTTTGAAACGATAGCCCGCCAGCCAGTAGATCAGCAGCATCCAGAGCGGAAAAGTGACTGCCTGCTCCTTTCCCAGGAAAGAACAGACAAAAAGAAACAGTGTCCCAAAATAAAACTTCCGTTTACCGTATTTTAACCAGGATAAAAATGCGACAGTCGCCAACAAATAATACAATGAATAGACCAATACTTTGGAGGCGCTTAACCACGCAACCGATTCTACATTGAATGGATGGACGGCAAAAAGCAAAGCCGTGAAAAAAGCGACCGTCTGCTGATATTTTATTTCAAATTTCCGGTTTAAATCAAGCAGGCGACTGATACAGACAAAAACCAGACAGGCATTGGCAATGTGCAACAACAAACTTGCCAGATGAAACTGAAATGGACTGTATCCAAAAGCGGAGTAAAGAATCAGGTAAAGCGCTTCGTTCAGCGGCGCATACTGTTCCTGATGAAACTCGGTGAGAACAGCCCAAAGATTCTGCCAGTTCAACCCTCCTTCGGTATAATGATTCATCACCACCCACTGGTCGTCCCATTGATACTGGAAGTCATGTCCCAGGACGGGAAAATACACTGCAACTACGCTCACAATTAACAGGAACGGATACAGCCAACGGGTATTTTTCAAACGGTCGTACATAAAATTATATTTTTTTAGAGAATTCATCAGCAAATATACAAATTATTTTTATATATCAGATATATTATGTTTTTTTGACAGATATTTTTTTGTATTAATAGAAAAGAATTACGACTTACAAACAGTTATTTTATGATAAAATAACAATAAACCAACCGACAGCAAGACAGGGAGTATTATGCCTTGTCGTGAAAACAATCTTAAGGGCACTTCTAAAAACCTCTTACATCATCGTGAATTCGTTTCCGGATCTTCTTTACATTCAGAAGATTGCGGATCAAGTCCGCAATGACGGAAGTGTAATAAACAGGAGTTTTAGAAGCGCCTTGTAGTGTGTTGCATTGAAGGAAACAGGAAAGCAGTTCTTCTTTTTCGGGGTTGTTGAAAATCACAATATCCCCTACTTTGGGGGTTGTGAACACAGGCAGGCGACGTTAGCCCCAGTTCCTTATAGGCATCGAACAGCCAAAAATGACAGAACGCAATGGCGGCAGTTAATAAAAATTGCTGTCAGTGTTCCTTCAGGAACGAAATATGGGTAGAAACATGATTGCCCCCTGATTTTACGTGCCGTCAGGTACGTTACAGGTTGTTTTTTTATTGCGTACCTGACGGCACGCTGTTGATGAAAGCATGTCGTTTTTTCTACCCATATTTAATCCCTACGGAATTTGGTTATGTTACAGAAATTCTGATTGTTACTTAATATCTTCATTGGTAGGAGGAACGACGAAACAATCCGGCATGGTGGTGTTTTCTGGATTCCGTCACGCAAGCGCGCGGCTAAAGGCGGCTCGCAATGACGGCAAAATAATGTTGACATGACACTAAGTTGGAATTTCTTATTTTACTTCGATTTTATCAACATGCCGGATTATTTTCCCTTCAGAAGTAATTCCTTCGATAACAACAGAATAGGTCGTTTGAAAATCGGATGTATAAAATTCAAAGGATGCTTTACCTGATTCCGTTATGGCTATGTCGGGTTTCCAGAAAATGGTTGTCCGGAAATCGGGATTGCCCAAGTGTTTTGATTCGGGCGTATCGTATTTGGGAGAATAAAACTCAACAGGGGTCTGATAACCGAGCGGATTGATTGTGGCATAATTATAGCGGGGCTGATCACTATTCTCAGCGCTACTTATTCCTCTTCGGGTTGTTATATTAATTATAGCCCCAATTCCACGTTCTTGAAGACCAAAAACATTGGCGCTGCTCAATGTTTTAAAAACATCAACAGATTCCACCTCATTTGACTGAAAGAGTATTTCAAGAACAGCAATATTGTTATCTAAACCATCTATTAGTATCTTGACTCCATCTCCTCTAATAGTTATATCTGGCGAGAATAATACTCCGGGGACAGTAGCAAGTATATCACCCAATTGAGTAGGCTTTTTCTCTTCAATCCATTCTCTGTTAAATGTCATATCCGAACTGAAGTTGCGCCAGTCTCTCAGCCTTGCTTCATCTTTTCTTTCGATGCGTCGGGCAGTTACTACGACTTCGCTTAAATTAATCAAACGGAGATCGTCATCGTACTGTGCTCGTTGAGTGGCTTTGGTGAGAAATTCTTGCGCCCTGCTTTCCACAGTCGCTTCGTAGATAACGGGCAGAACCGAACTGTTTTCCTCTGAATTATTTGCAGAAAATGCTAAAACCGGACTGTCGGGTGCATTTTTCGGCTTGGGAAATCTTTCTTCATCCATAAACAGTTCCACATTTTCACTTCCCCGCCGATTGGCTGCCTTCACCATAAAGCGGATGCTGTCGGGATATTCAAGCCCGTAGATGCCAAAACGTCCCAGCGAATCGGTCATTGCAATATCAAATTCTCCATCGAAAGAAACGATTGTTACTTCACTGTCAGCTACAGGGCGTCCCCTGTACAGCGTCTTGACTGTTCCCGATATCTCCTTCGATGTTTCAAAACCGGTTTGTGGAGTTTCATACATACCCCTGAACACTTCAGGGATATTGTATCTTCGCCAGCCATGCGTCATCATCAACAGATCAAGCGACATTGCGGAATGGGGGGTGTCCTGCAAATAATATGCGGGCGTTTCAATATGACCTTTCAGTTCGGAAGAAAGTAAAAGGCTTGATACAATGGTGGTTAATGTGTCCGCTTCCAGATCCCTGTCGTCTGTGATGGATACGGATAAATGACCTTCCAGCATGTTGCCGCCGGAATCAAGTATGGACAGCGCGGCGGTCACCCTGTCGCGTTTGCCATAACCTGACCGGTCGGTCAAAAACGAGACTTCCGCCCTGTCATGATCCATGTTTTTATTGAAAACCAGTCGTTCGCTTAACGGATTCATCATTTCATCAAACAGAATAAAATGTATAATGCCGGAAGGTAATTCATTCCCCGAAAATGAAACATGATTTCTCCGGTAATCCCATGCGGAAAAATAAAGCACAGCGCCCGACGAGTGTGCAAGCAGGGAAAGCGGTTTTTCAGGATCACCGCCGGATCGCGCAACCGAAACAAAATGGCGGTTATCGCTCCTCCGCCATCCGGTAAAAATGGAACAGGTGTTTTGCGATGCAGGCAATTCAAATGTCTTTTCCGTACCGTTGCGGTTGGCAGTTTTCAGGAAGTAATTTTTGCCCTGTTCGGGAACATAAACGAAAGAACCCATTCCCGAATAAACCGTATTTACAAAACAGACAGATCTGCCTGCTTCATCAACCACTTCACCCTTAATATAATCTGCAGTACCGTCCCTGTTCTGCGCCTTGAATGCCACCCTGCATAATCGACCGGTCAACAGATTACCGCCTTCGGGCATAAACGAAACATTGTAATCGTCTCTACCCGGGTTCGTGAGCAGATCCTTTCTTCCCCGGACAATATCAGCCTGCGGCTCATTGGCTGAAACCAGATTCCCTATGCTGATATTTTTCTTGAAAAAACAGTCCTCTCCCAGGTTTTCCATATAGCGCGTATAGGCGCGGATGGTGTACATGCCTGCAGGAATCATTTCGGAAAGAAAAAGATGACCGTGATACATGTTATCCTCGCCTTGCCGAATCATCACCCGCTGTACAAGCGTATCGGCCGGGCTTATCAGCTCAACGTATACATACCGGCTGTTTGCGACCGGTTGATGGGTGAAACCATCCGTCAGGTATGCCTTAAACCATATCCGCTCACCCGGCACATACAGGGTACGGTCGATATGAAGGTGCAGCTTTTCCTGCGGAAACAGGCTTAACTGGCGGTTGATACTGTCCTGAATAGATTGAAGGGTATACGGTTGCTGCCCCGACAGGTTGACGGCGACAAAAAGAAACCATAAAAAAACGGGTGTTATCCTATTGTTCTTTCGTTTCCTGACAAGATGGACATGGTTTTGTACTTGTAATACCGATGCTGTTTTCATATCATTTCATTTTGAAACTCAATATATTCATATTAACGTTTGCACAGACTTTTTATTTTAAAATTGCGTTATTAATCTGTTCTATAATCTCTTTTTCATTTGAATGTGTTTTCGGGAAATCCAAATGTATAATACGATTGTCTGTATCCAATACCAAAATAACAGGAGTATACAAAAATTTCAGTTCAGTCCGTATTAATTCATTCATATCATTGTATACTAAATCATTAAATTCGTTGCGTTCCTGATCCCGTCCGAGATTGGCGTTGGTGGCTACTACATATACTTTATGACCTGTATTTTGCGATTGGAGATTTTTCAAAACAAGGAACCCCTTGTCAACACACGATTGACAGTCAAAGCCTGTATACACCAACAGAACTTTTTTGTCGTCAAGTGACTTTCCATCAAACAAAATCGTATTGACGGACTCCAATTGCCTGTTGATAAAACGGTCTTGCATCTTCTCTTCTGTTGATATAACGGACTCATCCGAAGCAATAATCATTTCTTCTATTATCTTTTGTCTGTTTTGATTGCATGAAAACAAAAAGAGCAACAAAACAAAAAATGTCGGTATAATAATTTTAGTTGACATATTGAATTATTTTAATGGATAAACATACAATGCCGGATTGACTTGCATGGATGCGTTGGACGCAATCAACCTGTTGTCGTTCGTTGCAACTATGGAGAGAAACCAGCCGTTATGCGTCAACGTGTACACTTTATTGATAAAAAAGTCGTTATCTTCGAAGATAAGCTCTACTACCTTATTGCTAAACGGAAGATTATGGTAATCATGATCAACATATAAAAGATAGAGTTTATTGTCAATGGATGTTAGGGAAGAAAATAATCCGTATATTTTTCTCAAATTCGCGGCATCTTTTGCCTGTTCAATTTGTTTAAATCTCAATCTTTTTTCAAATATCAGTGCAGGTAACTCTTTTTTCAACAAATGCTGTCCGTCTTTTCCATACAGATTTATTATGGGAGCATCTAATTGCAATGTAAGAATTTTGTCATCAAAATAATGGACAAGATAATTGTTTAGATAAAGCCTGAATTCTTGATTTTCAGGTTCAATCCATTCGCCAAAACCAAACAGACGATTCATTTTTTGATCATATTTGACAACCGGAAAACTGTCTAAATGGGAAGTGAAATATAAAAATCCTTCATTATCCATACAAAAATTAAATAGCGATAAACTTGGATCGTCTACAAAGGAATGTCCATCAATATACTTCCCATCAGTCGTGTATGTATTAAGGGTTAATCCACCCATATTTATTGCCAGTACAGTATCTTTCCAAACGGCAAGGCTACCTGTTCTGAAAAATTCACCCGGTCCCTGCCCTTTCGTTCCGATCGTACTTAAAAGATTCAGATCTAAATCTAATTGCAGGATTCTACCATTAATATCGTCCGATGCATAAATGCAATGATCATAAAACATATGTGAAATCCCTCGAAAGTAAGTAGAGTCTCTCAATTCTTCAATCACAACAGACGGTTCCAGATATATGCGGGTTATTACATTGTCAGGGTTTTGATTACACGACGCAATCAATACTATGGATATGATACAAACAAGTTTTTTCTTCATATTTATAAGTTTTAAATTGGAGAGATGATCAAATTTTGTCTCTCTTTTTTTGAGTAATAATTTTAATCCTCTCTCCAAATCAAGGAATTGTGTTTTAATAAAGTGAATCAAAGATTTTAATATTCTGTATTAAAGTAAAAACATTGATTCATCCAATTTTTTTTTTCACAATTCTCCTAACAACAATATGCAAATATATTATCACAAATGACAAAGCAACAACCAGTGACACAAGATTCCACACTACAATATTTTAGTCCATGACAACAAATAGCCTCGCACAACCAAGTATAACCTGGTTCGTCACCATTGCATATATTACAACTTCCAGCTGTGCACGCCATCGCCTCAATATGCAGTTTGCTTTCCTTTACGCCATAATCATTCATCGCATGGCGTACATTGAGTCCAACTGCCAATATCAAGGCTAAGACTCCCAATATAATTGATATTTTCTTTTTCATATCTATTTGTTTTTAAAAAAATTTGTGTAAAAATAATAACTAATTCGCAAACTCATCAATCCGGTTTCCGGATTCATAATTTTTAATTCCTGATTCCCGCCTCCCGCGGGGCGCGTTCTCGGTAAAAATGACGTAACAGGTTGTTATAACTGACGGTTCCTTCATTCCGCAGTTCCAGGACTTCTCTTTTCAAAGTTTCCGAATCGTACCCTACGCGACTCCGAAGATTTGTATATCCTCCAAAGCAAAGTAAATAAGCGGCTAATCCTGCAATCAGTATCGCTTTTTTGTAACCTTTGACATGGCAGGTGAAATCAGCCCAAAGATTCTGCCGGTTCAAACTTCTTTCGGTATAACGATTCATCACCACCCACTGATCATCCCATGGATACTGGAAATCATTTCCAAGGACAGGAAAATACACTGCCCATACGCTCACGATTAACAGGAGCGGATACAGCCAACAGGTATTTTTCAAACGGTAGTACATAAAATCATATCTTTTCAGAGAATTCACCCGCAAATATACGAATTATTTTTATTTATCAGACATATTATGTTTTTTTAACATATATATTTTTATATTCATACGATAGAATTACGATATAAAAACAGTTATTTTATGATAAAATAAAAAACATATCAAATGAAATCGACAAAAATCCATATAGGTGAAAATATTTGGGGTATAATGAGTCAAAAAAAAATAACTAAAGCCATGTTGGCGAGACTATTATCCATAAAGCCCCAAAGTGTGGATTATTTATTAAAAAGAAAAAGTATTGACACGGATATGTTGTACAACATATCCAAAGCCCTTGATTTTGATTTTTTTCAATTATTCCGGACGAACCAGACTAATCAGGAACAGACAAATTTTGATATTAATCCTGCTAAAGCTAAAATACAGGTAGAAATCATGTTGGAAATGGATGATATTATCAAACTAAATTTAAAGAAAAGGATTGATCAGGTGTTAACCAATAACGCCTAAACACCTGTCTTAGAATGTCTATGACATTAAAATTATAAAAACCATCAAGTTAGAGACGTGGTATGGAAGGGGTTTTATAATCAAAATGTTTTGTTTCTTTTTTTGTTTTTTTCTTCTCTCCTGGTTAAATCGTCAAGTTTTTTTTCTAATTGTCTGATCTCTTTCGCTTGATTACGGATGGTTGTCAGTAAGGAATTGAGTTCCTCATTTTCGATGGAGGAAGGGAATTGGGCTTCGACGCGCAACATAAAATCGGACAGGACATTCATGTAATTATTAAACGCATCATACGGATTGTCGTACGGACTGAACAGGTATTGATGCCTGGTATTCATATAGTAAAAATGATCGCTGCTTTGCAAATAGATCCAATCCTGTTTGATGCGGCGGTCGTCACACATGCGCACCCGTTCGCCAATCGTGTTGATTTTCTGAAAGGCTTCCTGCTGCAACACATTGCCCAACCACGAACTGCAATCTTTCTCCTCGCCGACCCACGAAATGGGATAAGGAACCGACACGACGCCGACCGGCTTTTCCGCAGTAAATATTTCCGAAGGCAACGAAAATGAAATGTTATTTTTTTCCGCATAATACGGCAACGCCTTGAAAAAATCAAATATACCGGTTTCGGCCGAAAGCATCGACCCTAACACCTCATAATTCAGGAAAATATTGAATAACTGTTCCGATTCCGGTGTGGAGGCTATCCACGAAATATATTTGTCGGCTGTCAACGGGTATTCACGCCACGAATAATTTCCGAAACGTATCGACACGTCCTCACTGAAACGGTTGTTCTTCAGTAACAATTTCAACTGTGGATGAATGGCTGAAGTGTAAACGTAATTCGGGCTTTTCCACCCCAATACATGCTTGGCGCCTTCTGTCAGCATGTTTTCGTACCCCATACCGTAAACCAGCTCCGATATATCATCCGAGTAAATTAATTCCGTATTCCTGAACACCTTTGGGCAAACGCCAAACAACGACTGAATCTTATCGCTGTGCATCTTCACCTGCATCCGAAATTCATCCGCATCGCCCAACGACGAAAGGGAATGGGCATACGTTTCAGCCAAAAATTCGATATGCCCGTTTTTTACTAACTCCTTGAAACTGTCAATCAGCTCAGGCGAATAAATCTCCATCTGCTCCAAGGCAGTACCCGAAACCGAAAATGCCGCTTTAAATTTTCCGTCACTCTGCTTGAGCATATCTAAAATGGCACGATTGGCAGGAAGGTAACATTTTTCGGCTATCCGGTGAAAAATCTCTTCGTTTTGATAATCATCATAATAATAATGATTATTGCCGATATCGAAAAACCGGTATCTCCTCAACCGAAAAGGTTGGTGTATTTGAAAATAAAAACAAATTGATTTCATATTTATTAAATCTTAAATCTTTGAATTTTTAAATCTTTAAATTGACAATAATTTATCATAAATTTCCCGTACCTTCTGCCCTGCATATTCCCATTTGATATTATTGACTTCCTTCAGTCCTTCCTCTTTCAACCATGCGTGTAAAACAGGGTAGGTGATCAGACCGTAGATGGCGTCGGCAATCGCCTCAATATCCCAATAATCAACCTTGATGGCATAATCTAAAATTTCGGCACATCCGGACTGTTTCGAAATGATGGAAGGCACTCCGCACTGCATGGCCTCCAATGGTGAAATGCCAAAAGGCTCAGACACGGAAGGCATGATATACACATCGCTGGCCTTGAATATTTCGTACACATTTTTCCCCCGCATAAACCCTGTGAAATGGAAACGGTCCGATATATTCCGCGCGGCTGCCAGCCGAATCATCTTATTCATCATATCACCGCTGCCG
>Ga0099364_10008963_pt1 | contig 13971 bp, 12 predicted proteins | sample TergutTh196P3_FD_73070 | JGI IMG/M metagenome (GOLD analysis project Ga0099364, IMG submission 73070) | Microcerotermes parvus P3 segment gut microbial communities from Pointe-Noire, Republic of the Congo - Th196 P3 | ecosystem: Host-associated > Arthropoda: Insects > Digestive system > Gut ...
TTCTTTGAAATTTATAATTTTATTTAAATTAATTTATTTAATAAAATAATGATTAATATAATTTATTTTTATAAAAAATATTATTAAAAATATAAAAATTAAAATTAAATAGATTATAAGAAATTATAGCATGTTTCAATATTTTTACAGATTTTTTAAAAGACATATATTTTTTTTCCAAAAAATTTATTCAAAATTTGGATTTTTATGAAAATAAATTTCTAACCCCTATATTTATTAACCTTAATTATATTTTTTTATCAACCTGAAATGATTTTAGAAATTCCATTTTCTTTTTTAACCTTAATTATATTTTTTTATCAACCTGAAATGATTTCAGAAATTCCATTTTCTTTTTTAACCTTGATTATATTGTCTGCTGCATTTTCTAGTTCTGAATCATGAGTTACAATAATCATTTGAGGGATTACAGACATTTTCATAAGTAGCTCAATCAATTCAGTTCGTCGGTATTTGTCTAGGTGAATTGTTGGTTCATCTAAAAGAATAGTTTCAAGGTTTCCTGAAGACATTGAGTGGGTTATACCTAATCTTAAAGCTAAAGCAATAGCTATTTTTTCGCCTCCACTAACCATGTCTAAGTTAGTTTCTCCTTCAGGACCATAAACTGATATATTGTAATCATCATCAATGATTAAATCAGAGTAATTAAAATTAAATTGTTCAAAAAATTTAACCGTGTTTTTTTGTATTAAAGGTTTTGACTTGTTTCTTAAATCTTTTTGAATCCCATCTTTACCATAAAGAGTTCTAATTTCTTTAAGTAGCTTTAAATAATCATCAATATTATCTAATTTTTTTTCATATTCCTTACTTTCATCAAGTTTTTTATTAATGCTAGTCAAAAAACTTTTAATTTCAGTAGTTTTTCCTTTAATTTCAGAAATATTTTTATATAATTCCTCTACCTTTTTTTCAATTTTCTCATAGCTAAGGAGAATACTTTTATAAAAATCTTCATCATATTTGCAAATTTCTATATTTTCCTTAATTTTTTTAATTTTAGATTCTCTCCAGTTTAAATCTTTTTCATAAGAAAGAAGTTGGGATTTTATAGTATCTTTTTGAATAATTGAACCTTTTAACTGATTATATTTCTTATCTTTAGCTTTTAATAGGTTGATTTCTTCTTTAAGTTTATCTTCTCCCATGTCAGTTTTCAGTGAACTATCTTTTTCCATGAGTTGCTTTATTTTTTCAACTTCAAAATCAATACTTTTTGTTATATTATTCAGTTTCTCTTGTGCTATACTTTCTCTTCCTAAAGTATCAAGTGAACCAAGAGACTTTATATAATTATCATAACCATTTTTTCTTATTTTTCCTAGTTTATTTAAAGATTCTATTGAAGAAATTATTTCTGCAAGATTTAACTTGATTTTTTCATTGTCTTTTATATTTTCTTGAAGTTCTTTTATTTTTTTAATGTCTTCACTAATTTCATTAGATATATATTCATTAAAAGTAATATCATATTCAATTTTTTCAAAAATAGCTATTTTTGACTGTAAAATATCCTTTTCTATCTTTGATTTTTTTATATATTCATTATTAGAATTTATTAAATTTTCATTTTTTTCAATTATTGATTTATATGAATTCAATAGTTCTTCTTTTTTATCTTTGCTTATCTCAGATTTACAAGTAGGACATTGATTATCAGTATTTTTAATTTCTTTTAAAGGTTTTTTAACATTGTTACTACTTTCTTTTAATGCTGAGTTTTCCTGATTTTTTAAAGAAATATTATCATTGAGATTAGCTATTTTTTCCTGAATTTTTTCTTTTAAATCTTTAAAATGATTATTTAATAATTCAAAATCAATGAAATCATAGTTTAACTGATTGTTAAAGTTTTTAAAAGAATCAAAATCTACTGGAACTTGTTCGTTTACTGATTTAAAGAAATCGTCCATGTTTTTTTTGTTTTTAGATATTTTTGATTCTAATTGTTCTATGTCTTTAGCTATTTTTTTAGCTAGTTGATTTTCAATTTCATATTTTTGTTTTTCTTGGGTTAGCTTATTAAGTTTCTCTTGAATTTCAATATATTCTTCATACTCAGTTTTTCCATTCTTTAAAATTTCTTTACAATCTTTTATAGATTGAATTTTGCTTATAAAGAACTCTTCATCTTTTTTAAGGCTTTTAATATTTTTCACTGATTCTTCAAATTCAAGATAAAAAGGAAGTTTTTTCACATCTCCTAACAATAGAAGCATTTCTTTTTCCATCTTTTCAATATCATCGAACTGTTTTTGAAAATTTAGTTTATCAGCTACTAATTTTTCAATAATTTCAGTTTCATTAGCTAAGTTATTGTTTAAAGTTTCAAAAACAGTTTTTTCAGATTCCATATTACTTTTTTTAAGTGAATATTCTTGTTTTTCCTTTTCTAAAGATTTAAGTTCTAGTTCATAGTTTTGAGATCTTTGAGATAAGTCATTTAAAATAAGTTTTTTATTGCCCAATTCTTCTTTTAATTCATTGATAGAAGATATTTTGCCTTTTAATTCAGATTTTTGATTTTCATAAATATTAATCAGGGGCAATATATTATTCCAAGCTTTTTCTAAAGAATCAATTCTAAGTAATTTAGCTATAAGTTTTTTTTTCTCAGATGGAGTTTTTCCTATTAAATCAGCTATTTCTCCTTGTCTAATGTATATTGCATTTAAAAATAGCTCTGAATCCATATTTAAAATAGTTTGGATTTCATTATTTACAAGCTTATCTCCTCTTGTTATAGAGTAATATTCATTTCCTTCTTTGATTAATAGCTTAACATCAGATTTAATTGTAATTTTGTTATTAGAAGATAATTTAGAAATTTTTCTAATAATTTTATAATCTTTACCATCAACATTGAATTCTAAAGAAACTTCCATGGTCTCTTTTGGATTTTTATTTTTATTAGTTTTAACTAAATCAGCTATTTTTTTAGTAGTGTATTGTTTAAATAATACAAAGCTAATAGCTTCTAGTATAGTAGTTTTACCTGCTCCATTTTCACCAATTATCAAATTTACACAGGGTTCAAGATTAATCACTGTATTTTCATGAGATTTAAAATTTTTAAGTCTTAGTTTATTAAATATCATATTATCTAAATCTTTATTTAAAAAAAACAAAGTTTCTATGTTTATTATAATTTTGGTGGTAATTTATTAAATTTTAAAGAAGGTGTTTATTTTTTATTATTATTTTTTTTTATATTATTATTTTAATTATTTTTTTTTAGAGTTTTTTCCTTTTTATTAATCTTAAATAGTTTAATTTTTATAAAAGTGAAAATAAATCAGTACATTATATTTCAATGTTTTTTATTTTCACTATCATAGGAAGATAGGTCAGGATCTTCCATTTCAAAATCGTCAAATTCCATTTCAGTATCAAATTCTATCTCAGAATCAAATTCTATCTCAGAATCAAAACCCATTTCAGAATCAAAACCCATCTCTGAAATATCAAGGTCTTCAAAATATTCCTTAAAAAATTTATTAGATATCTTTTCTGATTCTTCTAATTTTCCATTGGAAAGATTATTAAAAAGTTCAATAGCTAATTTTACAATATCTTCATTATCAAAAACCTTTAACTTTTCAGCTAAAAGTTTCTTTGGATCAAGGGTAGCTAAATTTTCTATTAACTTTTCATCGTTTAAAATATCATCTGATTTAAATACTGGTCTTATTTTAAGGGAAAAGCCAAAGAGTTCTTTGTTAATCTGTTCATAAACATCTCCACGGTCAAAATTCCCACCTTCAACCGTTAGATTGATAATAGGTTTGTTTTTTAAATTTGAAATATATGCTTTTAAGTCCTGAATTTCATTATCTAAATCAGAGTATTGGATATTTTTTGTTATAAACTCTCTTTGAAGTTCAATGTTTATTGCTTCAACTTTTACAAAATCATCATTCATTTCAACCGAAAAAAAACCTTTCTTTTTTTTCAGATAATCTCCTAATTCACTACTTTTCCAAATTTCAGTGGATCCAGGGTAAGCTAATTTTCCTCCTCCAAAATCATCGATTATTCTTGTGTGAACATGTCCACATGCATAGTAATCGAAATTTTGAGGTAAATCAGCTAATTCTAATTCATATTCCCATGGGAGGTATTTATCAATACCTTGATGAATTACGAGGATTTTCTTTGAGTAATTTTCTGCTTCTTTAGATAATATATTTAAGCATTTTTTCAATGAATCAACTTGAAGTTTTGGATGATAAGGAGTTCCTCCAATGAATATATCATCAAAAATGAAATATGGGTTTTTACGGCTAATTAAATTCAATCCAAGTTTTTTAAATAAAACTTGGGGTGGAATTGCATTTTTTCTCATTAAAATATCATGATTTCCAGCTATTGCATACACTGGAATTCCATTATCTTTTAATTTTAAAAATTCTTCTTGAAAAACAAGTAAGGCATTAGGTGATGGTTTTGAAAATTCAAAAAGGTCCCCACTATGGATTACAAAATCAGGACTTTCAATAATGATTTTGTCAATCATGTCTTTAAAAACATTATAAAAATCTTCTTCTCTTTCAATTAGACCATATTGCCTATATCCTAAATGTGTATCAGCTAAATGAGCAAATTTCATAGTTTTTCCCAAATATATGATTAATATTATAATCTCAGTTTATTTAAATCTTAATAAATTAATTATATTCTATCAAAAATATAAAATTAATGTTTTTAATCTTATTTTATTAAAAGTTTACTTATTAATATATTTTAATCAAGAAAATTTAAAATACAAGTAAATTTTCTCATTTTGAAACAGTTGCACAATTATTTTTGTTCAACATATATACAAATAAAAAATTAAAATTTATAAAAAAAATTAAATATATTATATTTGTTCAATTTAAAATTAAAATTCTTTAATTTTGTTCATCAAAATAAACTTTTTGAACTTCCTCATTTTTTGAAAATTTTTTTACAAAATATTTATGTGTATGTTTGTGTGTATGTGTTTCTGTGTGTTTGTGTGTACATATATGAAATTTAATTGAAAATATTCAAAGATTTTGTTATTATTGAAAAAATAATTTTAAATTATCATGTCAAAAAAAGATACTTTCTAATAATCCCCGCCTAAATCACTATATTCTTTTTCCTGCTCTTTGATTCTGTTTTCAAGATCTTTTTTTTCTTTATTCCACTCATATAAAATATCTAAATCTCCACCAACTGTTCTACCTTTAAATTCATCGATTTTTACAAGTGTAGGAATCTTTACCATGAGACCTAAAACTATAGCTTCACCAATATTTAAAGAAGGTAATTGTTTAACTAAATCTTCACTAAGACTTTCACTAGCTGTTTGAACATGCCTTTGATCTTGTGGTTCAACAAGTCTTAAAATAATCATGTTATTAGCTTGTGAAAGAGTATCTGAATCAACAGATTTTGGACTTTGACTAACTAAACAAAGACCAAGTCCGAATTTTCTTCCTTCTCTAGCTACTCTACTAATCCAATACTTAGACTTAGGATTTCTATTTTTTGGAGCTAAAATATGGGCTTCCTCAATTATAAAAAACACTGGAAAAGCTAAAGATTTATCATAGCTAGTTCCACTTCTATGGACAAAATGTTTTCGAGCTTTCAATGCGTTTCTCAAAATATGGCTAACAATAACTTCTGCTGCAGATTCATCAGCTTGTCCTAAATCAAGAACATTAGCTACTCCTAGTTTAAGCCGTGATAATATATTACCTGTATTTATATTAAGCAAAGAGCTATATTTATTTTGTAAATCTTCTACTTTGTTTATTACATCCATTATCCTAGATTTTTCTGCTGCATTGAGATCTTTATCACGGAATGTCTCTGTATTATACCATTTATCCAGTATATTTTTCATTATTTCAATAAAATCTTTAGTATCTGCAGTTCCATCTCGAATAATTGTATTTGCTTCTTTGTAACATTCTCTAAAGTATCTTTCTTGGATATGTGCTGATGAGGGAATATTAGCTAATGATTTGATTTCATCAAAAGACATATAAATTGGATTGATATTTGCCTCAATTATATTTATTTCTCCATTTTCAAATTTAGCTCCTGAATATTCAGAATGCATATCAAATATGAGAATACATCCATTATATTCAAGTAATCCATCGATTAATACCGAAACAGTATTTGATTTTCCAGCTCCAGTCATAGCTAAAATAGCTAAGTGTCTTGAAACCATGTTATTAATATTAACTTTAACTTCAACATCTTCTTGGCTAATTAAATTACCAATTTTTAAAGAATTTTCAACTTTAAAAATTTTTTTAAGTATTTTTTCATTAGCTATTTTAATTTCAGTTCCTGGAGGAGCTGGGGTTCGAGGAATCCTTAAATTATCATCGATATCTCCAAGAATTTTCACATGTCCTTTGATGTAGTAGTCTTCTCCTTCAATTTGTCTTATTTTTTCTATGGTTTCAGGATCATATATTTCTCCATTTAGAGAAACACTACCTCTAACTAGAGATTCAATCATTCCTAAAATAGTTTTTCCTTCATAATTTAGTGAAACATATTCGCCTACTTTAGGCATTTTTTTTGAAATAAAAGTCACATCAATAAGAGATGTTTCACCTACAGATCGTCCGATAATCATTATAACACCATAAAATGGAAATTTTTATTTTGCAAATTAGCTTTAATCATTTTTAATACGTGAATTTTATTTTTATTGATAAATTTTATTTTTATTTTTTTTAATTAATAAAATTATTCTTAAAAATAATAATATTAATTATGAAAAACATTATTTATGATTAATTCTATTAATTTTTTTAAAATGAATGAATTCTAATTTTTCTGAAATTTTTTCAGATTTAAATTCAATATATCCTGATTTTTTATACAAATATATATTTTTGGAACTTTTATATCCTGTAAATAATTTAAATTCAATATTAGGTTCAATATCAATAAAATATGTTTCAATATATTTTAACAGACTTTTTCCAATACCTTTATTTTGAAAGTTTGGATGAACTATGAGTTTGCGTATGAAAACTGTATCATTATCTTTATATGCTCTTATTGAACCAATGATATCCAAGTCATTGTTTAAAGCTTTTAATATAATTCCTTTTTCATATTCATTTCTAATTTCATCTATGTTTTGTTTTAAAGGTTCAATAGAGTAATCATCATATAAATCTGCTTCACTAATATATGCTAATTTTTGTAAGCTTAAAATCTCTTCTAAATCATTAAAATTAGCTTTTTTAATTATCATTTAACCTCTAATTGTAATTGTAATAGTAATAATAATAATAATAATAATAATAATAATAATTGATATATTTAGAGCATTTCCCTACCAGTTTTTTCATAAATTCCAATAATATTTGATAATTGTTCAATATCTTTTTTCTTAATAACAACATCTAAGTGGGCTTTTTTAAGAAGATAAGGATAACCTTCGGTGGAATCTCTAGAAATCACACTAATAATTTCTTTAATTTTAGTTTCATCAGCTTTATATGGTAATTCAATCTTTATAATGTTTTTTTGTTTTTTTAATCTCACATAAAATATAGTAAAATTCAAACTCTTAAAAAAGTTATTTTCAACAGGAAATTCATGTTTAAATTGATCTTTCTCTGCAGATATATATTTTGGAGGGGAAGAATATCCACAATCATTAGAATATTTAGTGAAAATAGCTATGTCTGGAATATTAGCATCAAAGTAATCATTAGAGATAGAAGTTTTAGAAATAGCTATAATTTTATCTTTATGTTTTAACAGATTAGCTAAAGCTAATAATTTTTCTATACTTTCAAGGTAATTTTCTATACTTTCAAGGTAGCTTGAGCCTTTTTTTGATTTAATCTCTTCAAATTTCTTTTTTAAATCTTTATTTGCTAATTTATTAGAATAAACTTCAACTTCATGGTTTTTTATACTATTAATTTCTTTATTTAGCATGTCTTTAGCTGAATCCAGTACAAAAGTTCTAATATTTTTTGGAATTTCTTTTTCAAGAGGAAATGGTCTTATTAAATCTCCAAGAAGAGAACCATCATATAAATAATAATCTATATCATAGGTTTTCATTGCTTTTAGAGCATTTTTAATCTCAAATAAACTCATATAATTTCTTATTCTATCTTTAGAATACTTTCCATGAGTTATTGTATTTATAGTAGCACTTTCAATTTTAGAGAGTTTATTGTTGTAAATTAAAGTTTCAGCAGCTATTGCATAAAAATAAAAGCTTAAAAATTTTTTATCATTACTACTACCATCTCCAGCAGCTATTGTTAAATCTTTATTATATTTAGGAATTTTTTCATCTTTCCAAAACTTAGAAACATTTAAATTATGATTATTATAATTTTCAATCATTTCAATAATTGTTCCTTTCTTTTTTATAGCTTCGCTGTAAAGTGATTCTAACATATTACACCTAAATATTAATAATTAATAAAAATTCAAGTAATTTATACTTATAATAATTAAAATTAATAATAACTTTATACTTATAATAATTAAAATTAATAATATAAATGAAATCTTTTTAAAAATATTTTTCAAATAATTATTTTTTTATAAAAATAATCTTTTAATAATATAGGTCATTACCAAGTAATTCTCCTAAAAATCTTGTTTATTTATAAATAAATACTAATTTTAATTAAAAAAGTTTTAATAAGCTATATTAATAATAATTATAAATATTCTTGGATTTTTTTTGCTATTGCCTCAGATAATTTTACAGGAACTGCATTTCCAATCATTTTATATCCATCAGCTATATTATCGTAATAAAACACAAAATCATCTGGAAAAGTCTGAATCCTAGCACATTCTCTAACTGATAATCTTCTATAAGGTTTTGGAGAATCTGGATCAAAAATATGTTTGTCTTTTTCAACTTTTATCATCTTATTAGATTGAGGATGGCAAGGAGCATGTCTTCCACCAGCTTGAATAGTAAAAGAAGGTTCATCCCAACAACGAACTCGATTTCTTGACATGTACATTGATGAAAAATCACCAGTCATATATTCATGATTTGGGACTTTTAATGAATTGGAATAATTAGCTTTATTTTTATTTTTAGCAGGTAAAGGTTCTGGAAAATCCATTATAGCATTTTTAAGAGTTAATTTTTCCTTTGTTGGTTTTGGAAAAGAAAATTTTTTAGCTAATTTTTCATGAAAACCAACAATAAAAACTCTTTTTCTATCTTGAGGAACTCCAAAGTCATTGGCATTTAAAACTTCGTGTGAAGTATTATATCCTAACTCTCTTAAAGAAGCTACAAATTTATTAAATTCGTCAAAGTGTGTTTTACATACCATTCCAGGAACATTTTCAGCTAAAAAAAACATTGGTTTTTTAGCTTTAATTAATCTTACATAATGATATAACAATTGTCCTCTAGGATCTTTAATCCCTTTCATAGCTCCAGCTAAACTCCAACTTTGACATGGAGGACCACCAACGAAACCAATCACATCATCAGGAATTTCATGAGCTTTAATATCTTCAATAGATTTTCTATTAATCTTTAAGCCATGGTTTTTCTCAAAAGTTTTCCAACAACCTTTCCAATTATCATTAGCAAAGACAAACTCAAATCCAACATTTGCAAAACCTAAATCAAGACCACCTGCTCCTGAAAAAAATGAAGCTACTTTCATAATCTATCATACCTTATTAAAACTGCATCTAAAAATTGTGCAGGGTTGTTGGGATTTTTTATTCTTATTTCTTTATATTCAATATCTTCATCATCCAAGATGATTTTCTTGTCTTCATCAGGAAATGAATCGAACTTATTTTTAAGGATTATACTTGATACTGAAAAATTGGACTTATTTTCTTTTTGAAGAAAATCTTCAAAAACTTGATAAGGATTTTTTAAAAGCCACATTCCTCTGATTCTAAGATTGGTAATTTTAAGAGGATCTACATTATTCAATCTTCCAATTTCATTAGTTTTAGAAAATTCAGAAGCATCATTTGAATTTTCAAGATAGCTAGTAATATTATCTTTTAAATCTTCATAAATTCTTCTTTCAGCAGCAAAGCAATCTCCATATATAAACAATAATGATACTAAAATTTTTTCTCTCATTACTCCTAAAACATAAACCATGTCTTTGTCAATCCAATTATCTTCACATATTCTACAAGCATTTGTTATTAAGGGGCTGTCTGAAAAAAGTTTGCTTTTAGGATAAGAACTATTAAGTTGTATATCCCCACTAAAACCTCCTGTTTTTTTTACTTCAATAGCATCTCCATGTTTAACTATTGCATCAGGAGGATGATTTTTACTTCCAAAAAAAGAAAAGTATTTTTCATAAAATTCATCCTTATTTATGATATTAAATCCATTTGAATAAGCATCTTTTACAAAGAATTCTAATGAATCTCCAACTGAATTAATCCTATTCTTAGTTGAAATTTCATTATTTCTAGGATATATTTCATCAAAATCATTTTTATTGAAGTTTTTGATGTTTATAATGGCTTTTAAAGTATTTGTTTCCAAAAAACCACCTAAATACTTTTATTTACTTGCTTTTCTAATTCCAGAAACAATTTCTTTAATTTTAGCTTCTACATCATCTGTTTCTTCAACAATAGTTCCTGTAACAATAACATCAGCTCCAGCCTTAGCTACTGTGTAAGCAGCTTCACCATCACGGATACCTCCACCTACAACAATAACCATATTATCAGTAGCTTTTTTTGAGTAAGCTACCATTTCTGGAGGTATGTGTTTATCTGCTCCAGAACCAGCTTCAAGATAGAAAAATCTCATCCCAAGTGATTCAGCAGCCATAGCATATGCAGCTGGGATTTTAGGCTTGTTTCTTGGTACAAGTTTAGCGTCTCCTACCCAACCAACTGTTCCTCCTGGTTGAATTACCATATATCCCATAGGAATAGCTTCTATCCCTGCTTTTTTAACAGCTAAGGCACCTAAAGCCTGAGCTCCTATAATCCAATAGGGATTGTTTGAATTTAAAAAACTCATAAAGAAGATAGCATCAGCATATTTACTCACACTACTTGTATTTCCTGGAAAAATAATTATTGGGTGATCAATATTTTCAGATAATGCTTTAGCTGTTCTATCAATATCATTTCCATCAACAGTAGATCCACCTAACATTATTCCATCAGTTCCACCAGCAATAGCTGATTTAGCTATTTGAACAGCAAGTTTTGGGTCTTGTTCATCAGGATCAATTAAGGTTAAGTGGACTTTACGACTTTTTAAAATATCTTTAATTTGATTTTCTACTATCATTCAGATCCCTATAATTATTTTCTTTATTTTTTAAAATTTATTTATTTTTATATTAAAAATATAAATTGTTGATATGAAAACTTTTTTTTTTATAAACTTTTAAATAGAATATAATTCTTTTTTTATTAATTTTCAAGATTTTAATTATATAAATAATATACAAACATTGATATTATTAATCTAATTTGTTATAATTTTTTATTATTTTTTAACTTATTTTTTACTTAGTTATAAATAATATAAAATATATGGGCTTTTATTTCAAGCTATTAATTATATTCAATTTAAATAATACTCAATAATTTCATATTTAAGGTTTAAATTAATTATAATTTATATCTTTTTATATTTTAAAGTTTTTAATTTTAAAATAAGTTTGTTGATAAAAAAGTTAAAATATCTTTTTATATTTTAAAGTTTTAATTTTAAAATAAGTTTGTTGATAAAAAAATAATAATTATTATAAAAAAAGTAATAATGAAATTTAAGATTAATATTAATTTTTTTTCTAAATGAAGGATATAATATACTTAAAATGAATTAATTCATTTAATACAAAAAGAAATTGAACTAATATTTAATATTAATCTTTTAAAAATTATTTTAATTAAAAAATAGGATTAAATTTGAATAAAAAAATCATTTTTAATTTAATTTTCCATGAAAAAATCAAAGCTAAAATTTAAAATATAAAAGTTAAAGAGAATAGAATTATCCTCTTGGTTCTTTTGCCTTGTATCTTAATCCTTTGTAACCACACTTTCGACATGTTGTAGCTGCTGCAGGATTACGTGCATTACATTTTAAACAAATTTTAACCTTGAAAATTCTATTTTCGGCTTCTTCAAACCTTGCCATATATAATTCCTCCTATTGTTTTAATTTTAAACTGTTAAAAAAAGTAGATTTTAATATCTAACATCTCTTTTATTTTAATGCCTAATATTTCTTTAATAATATACTATTCTACTAATTAAGTAATATTTTGTTAATTAATAAATAATCATGAAAAAAACAGAATTCTTTTAATTGTTTTATTTATTTATAACATCATGAAATATTGATTTAATACTATTTAAATTTTTATATATTCTGGTACTATTTAAAAATTATTAATATTTTTTAAGATTGTAATATTTAAAAATTTTTTATTATTTAGCTATGATTCTTTAAAAAATCATTTTGAATATTTACCACTTCAATACTTGTTTTTGCATTACTATAATCTTCAAGAAGTTCAAAATTTAATTCAATAAATGTATGCCCCCATTTAAAACTATTCATGATATCTTCAGCCTTTTTTTTAAATCCAGTTATATATAATACTGCAGCTATAGCTTCAACAGTAGATAATTTACAAGGACTTCCATAATTAACTGGACTTGCAGCTATTAAAAAAGGGAGGCTACGGTGATATTTACTTAAATTAAAAAAAGTAGCTGATGAAGAAATTTTATTCCAGGAACAGTCTAATCCAACTATCCCTCTTTTTTCAACTATATTTTTATCTTCTGGTGAAACGGCCTTCTGGGCAAATGGATTTAAAACAATAGCTCCTTTTGGAATTTGATTAATCTTATAAACTATCTTACATTTACCTAATTTTTCCATTTTATATCCGCTACACTTCTTTTTATCACATTCATTTGCATGGAAAACGATTATTTTCATTCAATCACAATTACTAAATTTATATATAAATATTTAAAATTTTTAAAACTATTAGTCATGAATATGGATAAATTAACGTGTTGTCTTAAATAATTCTTGAAATGATGGAGAGTAATCAACATTTTTAATTTTTATAGTTTTTAGTAATGGTTCCACATGGTTACCATATAAATCAGAATTTAGGGGATTACTAGCTCCAGTAGATTTAGGACTAAATAAAAAAATAAAATAATCAACACCATTTTGATTAGTAGTGCATAGGTAAAAGTAAAAAAAGTTAGGTAATCCAAAAATAGTTGAGTTTTCTGCACTAATATCTTCTGATGATATTTGAGTCTTTAAAAAATAAATATCCCATGTTACAGTATTATATGTTTTTGATTCGACTTTTTGAAAGCCAGAATATTTAAAAATTTCCATTAATAGAGTACTATTTTTTAATATAAATAATTTGTAGGAAATGTTATTCGTCTGATCTTCATAACTCACCCACCAGTTATTATTTTTGTCATGGCTTTTATTTAGTATTGCATCACCATAAATAGTACCTGACATAAAGTTTGTATCAAAGTCAGTTTTTGGCACAGATACAGCAGATTCGTATAGCCCTACTAGTATTGATAACATAGCTATTAAAATAGTAATTAAAGCAAAAAATTTTTTATTCATTTTAGGTCTCCATAATCTTGTAATTACCCATTTAACTAATATTTTCTATAAAATGTAATATATTTTTAAAAAACTAATATTCATGTTTCATAATTAGAAAATAGCTGTTTTTATTAATATTGATTCAAGGATCTTTAATATTTCTATATTTTTTATTTTTCGATGAAGATTAGATTAAAAAATCCTAATAACCTTTTATATTTTAATTTAGATTGACCATTTTTTAATATAAATAAATGTCAATAGTTTTCATTGAATTTACACAATTATGTTTTTTGAAATGATTTTAAATTTTTAAAAAAATTATAAGT
>Ga0099364_10008964_pt1 | contig 13970 bp, 11 predicted proteins | sample TergutTh196P3_FD_73070 | JGI IMG/M metagenome (GOLD analysis project Ga0099364, IMG submission 73070) | Microcerotermes parvus P3 segment gut microbial communities from Pointe-Noire, Republic of the Congo - Th196 P3 | ecosystem: Host-associated > Arthropoda: Insects > Digestive system > Gut ...
ATTATGCAAGATGAAAATGATAAAACAAAGGGCGAATTGGATTTGATTTTAATCAACGGAAAATCGGTCGCTATCATCGAAGTTAAGTTCAAGGTGCGTGAAAAACACATTGAGCAGGTAAAGAAAAAAGTTAAACCTTTCCGACAAAAATTTCCCGCGTACCAAAACCATAGAGTATTTCTTGGTTTGGCGTCAATGGTTTTTGACGTTGGTATTCAAGACAAATGCGCCGAAAATGGTATTGCGGTATTTCAACAAGTAGGCGATACATTTGTAATACATGATGAAAATAAGAAAACGTTTTGATTGCCGATAACAAGCAAATATATGCTGCCGTTTGGAAAGTCTTCAACCTTTTTTCGCTAGCTTAAGCATATACACGAAAGGGAAACGTGGGGATTCCGCGTCAAGCGCGGAATGACGCGCTACCCTTATAACTCAAACAATTTTACCGTCATTCATTTCGTATTTAACGTCCGACATATCGGCAAGATTAGCGTCGTGCGTTACAATTACAAATGTTTGTCCGAATTTTTCGCGCAACGAAAAGAACATTGAATGAAGTTCCTGTTTGTTTTGCGAATCAAGATTTCCCGATGGCTCATCTGCAAAGATTACCATCGGGTCGTTTATTAGCGCCCGCGCAACTGCAACGCGCTGCTGTTCGCCCCCCGAAAGTTCATCGGGTTTATGGCTTATGCGGTCGGACAGTCCGAGAAAGGACAGCAGTTCACCGGCTTTTTGTTCGGCTTTTGCCTTTGGAATACGATTGATGTAGGCGGGTATGCAAACATTTTCGAGCGCTGTAAATTCGGGCAAAAGGTGATGAAACTGAAATACAAAACCAATGTTACGATTGCGGAATTGCGATATTTCCTTTTCGCCAAGACTGCTAACTTCCTTTTGGTTAATGAATACACGCCCCGAACTTGGACGACTAAGCGTTCCGAGTATTTGCAGCAACGTAGTTTTGCCTGCGCCGCTTGCGCCCACAATAGATACGATTTTTCCTTGCGGTATCATAATATCAATACCTTTCAGAACTTGCAGATTACCAAACGATTTGGTGATTTCTTTTCCTTCAATCATGTTCATACGGGTTTAATGTTTCAGAAACGTGTGCGTCATCGTCTTGATTTTGGATTTCGAGATTGGCGGCTTCGCCGTTATGGTCTTGTTGTTCAGGCTCCAAAGTCGAGTCTTGCGAGTCTGCGCCGACATTCGTCTCATATTCAGACTTATATTCATTTTCAAATTTGAACTCGCTGTCCAAACTGTTGTAATAAATATCCTCGTAGTGTTGATCTTTAAATTCATTAAAAGATTTTGCAGTTTCGTTCACTGTTTTCTGCACAGGCTCGGATATTTCCTTTGTCAGACTATCTGTCAGACTGTTACCGATATTTCTGACCTCGTCAAAAGCGCCCGAAGAACTTTCGTGAATCTCACGCTTAATATCATCGGTTGCTTTTTTGAACTCACGAGCTCCCTTTCCCATCATTCTCGCAAATTCCGGGATTTTATCGGCGCCGAAAAACATCAGTATGAAAATCAATATGATAAATATTTCGCCGCCACTTACGAAAAGTAAAATAGACAACATAATAACTTAAAGTTTGGCGCAAAGATACAAAAAAAATACATTTTTGCATTTTAAATAGAACCTTTTTAATTTTTTTTCGTATAAAGGATAAAAAGAGATATTTATAGCATGGGTAAAATTAATGAAATCCTAAGTGAGGTCAGCGGCTTGTATACTTACAGCGATGATATGGCGCACAAGTATATAAACTTGATTCACGAGGCGATTGATACAATTAGCATTTTGGAGGCGCAACCAACGAGTATGTTGGATAACGCTAAAAGTGCGGCAGTTACCGAGTTGAGTAATGAATTGGCTAATCGAATGAACGAAAAATCTTTTTTCAGTTCTAATTTGGACAGAAAGAAAAGCGAATTCAAAATTTCAAAAGCGTTGGTAGTTGTCGCTATTGGGAATGTTGTAGCCAATATGTAGCCTTACGTCAAGGTTGAGAAATCAACAGTCACTGTCACCGGACAATGGTCGGAATGTACGGCATTTTGTGCTATTGATGCGTCTTTGACTTGTGGCAGTATCTCGTTGGTTGCGATGATGTAGTCAATTCGCCAGCCAAGGTCTTTGACCCGCGCTTGTTGACGATAACTCCACCAGCTGTAAACGTTTGGCTCGCTGTGAAATAGCCTGAATGTATCAAAATATCCATGCTCTAAAAATTTGTCCACCCAAGCGCGTTCTTCGGGCAAAAATCCTGACATTTTTTGGTGCTTTTTGGGAAAATTGATGTCAATATCAGTATGAGCGATGTTATAATCGCCTGATATGATAAGATTTGGGCGTTCTACTTTCAGTTTTTCAATCCATTGCAAAAAATCGTCTAAAAAAACCATTTTGAATGCCTGTCGTTCTTCACCGCTTGTTCCCGACGGAAAATACACGGAAATCACAGAGACGTCGCCAAAATCAGCCCGTATCAAACGTCCCTCGAAGTCGTATTTTTCAATACCCATTCCGTATGTCACCTTGTCGGGTTTATCTTTGCAAAAAATTGCAACGCCGCTGTACCCCGGTTTTTGCGCCGGAAACCAGTACTGTCTGTATCCAAGACGGTCAAATACCATTGTATCAATTTGTTCCGGCTTTGCTTTGATTTCCTGCAAGCAAAGAATATCCGGCTGCACTTCTTTTATCCAAACTTCAAATCCCTTGTTCATCGCGGCTCGCAAGCCGTTTACATTGTACGAATAAATTGTTTTTAACATAATATTATAATAATTTTTAGAGCAGATCGTGAACGTTATCGTCGCTTTCCTCTAATAACAACCAATGACGCTTTTGCCACTCAACTGCTTCGGTTATAACAAAATTGCCCGCAAATTTAAAACTGTTAGAAGATATTTCCAAATTATTTGTTAAAGATTTTATAAATTTTTCTTTTTTCAATAAAAAACATTAATTTTGCAAAAAAATATTTGAATCAATAACCTAAAATTAAAAATTAAAACAATAATCATTATGAATAATCAGATTTGGATGATGACGTCCGCATTTAAGCCTTTTAAGTTGGAGCAGATTGTGGACAAGGCAAAAGAAGCCGGAGTGCAGGGTTTGGAACTTTGCGTATTTCCGCGCGACAGTTCGCGTAGCGACCACGTTGCTACTCACTTGGATTACGAAAATTTTGGAGTCGAGCAGGCTAAAAAACTTTTGGAACTGTTTGGACGTGAAAAATTACGTTTTTCAGTTGGCTCATACGTAAACCTTATTGGCGGCGATCCCGCAGAAAGGGCGTCAAATCAGAATCATCTGCTAAAATTAATACGAATTGCGCATCTTTGCGGTGGCGATGAAAACGATGTGAAGGTAGGTACTTTTGTTGGCTATAACGATGAATTAGGCGTTCAGGATGGCGGATTTGAAAAGAATCTTTACGAATATCAGCGCGTATTTGCGCCGATTATCAAATATGCGGAAGATTTGGGCGTCACCATCATTTACGAAAACTGTCCGATGGAGGGTTGGCGACCGAGTACTTGGCCCGTAACTTTCAACAATTTGCCCGGTACGCTTGCAGCGCGCAAATTGATGTACGCATTGATCCCAAGCATGGCGCACGGCGAAACCTACGACCCGTCGCACGATGTCTGGCAGCATATTAATCCGTCGGACGTGATTAAGGCTACTGACCTCAACAGACTGCACAGAGTACACGTAAAAGCAACGCGAAACCTGCGGAATCAATCGAGCATATATTGGGGAGGCATGTATCCCAAACAATACGTGAACGATGAATTAGCGCAAAAAGCGGGCGTTCCGGTGCCTCAACACGAGTGGGACAGAATACCCTACGAGGCGATGCTTCCGGGTTTTGGCGGTTACGACAGCATGGATTGGCGCGAATTTCTCGAAACGTTGATGGGAATTGGCTTCAACAAGCCATTCGTAATTGAAAACGAGGCGGCAAAATCGGCGCATACAGGTTGTCCGGTTGCTACGATGCAGGGCTTCAAGGCGGCTGTTTTATGTCTCGCGCCTATTGTGTGGGATTTGAAAGTAAATCAGGGATATGCCTTCAACGACAATCGCCCCGAACTAAAAATAACCGAAAAGAAAGATATTCCGGTTGTTACAGTAGATAAATTATAAACATAATCATCAACATGAGAATCACAAAGGATTAGCGTTCTTTGTGATTTTTTTTTGCGTCAGTAACTCCTCCTTACCGATACTTATTTTGCGTATCTTCCATCATATTCAGATAACTGCGATAGCGCAGTTCGCTAATGCTACCGTTTTCTACCGCTTCCATCACAGCGCAATTCGGCTCGCTGACGTGTCTGCAATTATGAAACGCACAGCCAGCCGATGCCGCGAAAATTTCAGGAAAAAAATGATACAGTTCTTCCTTTTCGATGTGTATCAACCCAAATCCGCGTATTCCCGGCGTATCAATGATATACCCTCCGCATTGCAGTTTGAACATTTCGGCAAATGTAGTCGTATGCCTGCCGCTTTGGTGATAATCGGACATACCACCAACACGCGCGTTCAAATCCGTATCTACCGCGTTAATCAGCGACGATTTTCCAACGCCCGACAAGCCCGCTATTACTGAAACTCCGTTTGCAAGCATCTGACGCAACTCATCTATGCCGGTCAAATTGGTTGCCGACGTCTCGATGGTCTTGTACCCTATTATACGATAAATGTCGGCAAATTGTTTCATTTTTTCCAATTCTTTTTCAGAAAAAATATCAATTTTATTGAAAACCAGACAAACGGGTATTCTGTATGCTTCGGCGGCGACAAGAAAGCGGTCAATGAACTCAACGGGCGTTTCGGGCAGTCGCATTGTGACTACCAAAAAAGCCATATCAACGTTTGCGGCGATGATTTGCGATTGTTTAGACAATTTGGTCGCCTTGCGAATGATATAATTTTTTCGCGGCTCAAGATCGCATATCTGTTCGTCGTCAAGTTTTACTCTGTCGCCAACTACCACAGGATTAGTGCTTCTGATGCCTTCTGTACGTAGTCGTCCCTTCAACTTGCAATCAACACAAACACCGTCGTCCTTTTGCACAGTGTACCAACTGCCTGTTGATTTTATTACAATTCCTTTTTCCATTGAGTGTACAATTACTTGAAACGGCTTAACCGAAGATTGATATTTCTAAAAAAGCCGGACTTAAAGGAAGCCCGACTTCGTGCAATTAATCAACAATTTAAAAATCTTCTATTCAGTTCCAGCTAAACGCTTGTAACTTTCGTATCTCCATTTTGCGTCTTTTTGGGCTGCCTGAAACAGTTGTTCCGCTTCGGCGGGATTCTGTTTCTTGAGCGACGAATAGCGCACTTCGGAGAGTATAAAGTCTTGGAATTTATCCCAATCAGGCTCTTTTGAATCCAATTGGAACGGATTTTTGCCTTCGATTTCAAGCATCGGATTGTAGCGATACAAGTGCCAATAACCTGCTTCTACGGCGCGTTTTTGCTGCATTTGGGTCTGTCCCATTCCGCCGCGCATACCGTGATTGATACACGGCGAGTAGGCAATAATGATAGACGGACCGTCGTATGCTTCGGCTTCGCGTATCGCTTTGAGCGTTTGAGCGTTGTTGGCGCCCATCGCTACCTGCGCTACATAAACGTAGCCGTAACTCATAGCCATCATACCCAAATCCTTTTTGCGAATACGCATACCCGCTGCGGCAAATTTGGCAATAGCGCCTACGGGAGTAGACTTGGAAGCCTGACCGCCTGTATTTGAGTACACTTCGGTGTCCATAACCAGCATATTTACGTTTTCGCCAAGCGAAATTACGTGGTCTAAACCGCCAAAGCCTATATCATAAGCCCAGCCGTCGCCGCCGACGATCCATACGGATTTTTTGACCAAATATTGACGCAAGTCGTAAATCGCTTTTGCGTATTTGCCATCGCATTTTTCGATGAGAGCCAATACGTCTTCCGAAGCCTTTTTGCTTTCTTCGGCAGTTTTAGCGGCTTTCCAAGCGCCGAAAACGGTTTTCATGTCTTCGGTGCAAGAGCAGTTTTGAATTGCCTCGTCCATCAGGCGAGCGATGCGTTTGCGCATCTTATCAACGCCGATAGCCATTCCGAAGCCGTATTCTGCATTGTCTTCAAACAACGAGTTTGACCACACGGGACCAAGTCCTTTTTTGTTCATGCAGTAGGGCGTAGATGGCGCCGAGCCGCCGTATATTGACGAGCAGCCTGTGGCGTTGGCAATCATCATGCGGTCGCCGTACAGTTGCGTAGCGAGTTTGATATAGGGCGTTTCGCCGCAACCGGCGCAGGCTCCCGAAAACTCGAACAACGGCTGTGAAAACTGACTGTTCTTTACGCTTTGGTCTTTGGGCGCGTAAGTGTCTTTGTATGAGATGTTTTCTGATGCATAGTTCCACAATTCCTTTTGTCCCAACTGTGTTTCTAACGGTTTCAGTTCCAATGCCTTCGCGCCTTTTTTGCCCGAACACACATTTACGCAGTTGCTACAGCCCGTACAGTCAAGCGGACTTAACTGAATACGGTATTCTAGCCCTTCAAACGTTTTTTGCGGAACGGCGGGGATAGTAGTCACGTCCTTCCAAGCCGCTTTTTCTTCGGCGTTGAGCAGGAACGGACGTATAGCGGCGTGAGGACACACGTATGAGCAGATATTGCACTGAATACAGTTATCGGGTATCCATTCGGGTACGTTTACCGCTATACCGCGTTTTTCGTAGGCTGAAGTGCCTTGCGGGAATGTGCCGTCTTCGCGCCCTGTGAAAGCGCTGACAGGCAGCGAGTCGCCGTGCTGGCTGTTCATAACGTCCACTACGTTGCGGATAAACTCCGGACGATTTGGATCAACGGCGGGAACATCGGCGTTCGGGTCAAGTTTCGACCACGCAGGATCAACGTTTACCTTGATGACGTCGCCGCCTCTATCTACCGCGTCGTTGTTCATTTTTACAACTTCCGAACCTTTGCGTCCATAAGACTTTTGATTAGCGTCTTTCATTTGTTTGACCGCCGATTCGTAAGGAATAACTCCCGAAATTTTGAAAAACGATGATTGCAAAATAGTGTTAGTTCGGGCAGTTCCCAAGCCAATTTCTACTGCAATATGCGTAGCGTCAATGATATATAATGAAATATCGTTGTCAGCCAAATATTTTTTCATTTTGTTTGGAAGTTTTTCGCAAGTCGTTGCGGCGTCCCACTGGCTGTTGAGCAGGAAAGTGCCGCCTTTGCGAAGCCCTTTCAACACATCGTATTGATAAACGTATGGAAACACGTGACAGGCAACAAAATCGGGCGTTCCAATCAAGTAAGGAGCGCGTATCGGACAATCCCCGAAACGAAGGTGAGAAATGGTTATTCCGCTTGTTTTCTTCGAGTCGTATGCAAAATATGCCTGACAATATTTGTCGGTAGTTTCGCCTATAATAACGATAGAGTTCTTGTTGGCGCCAACTGTTCCATCGCCGCCAATACCCCAGAACTTTGCCTGATAAGTACACCCTTCCTTCATTATGTTCTCTTCGGGGCGCAAAGGCAACGACAGGAACGTTACATCATCAACTATTCCTAACGTGAAGCCGTTTTTAGGCTCGTTCATTTTCATATTGTCAATAACCGAAAGGATTTGCGCCGGAGTAGTGTCTTTCGACGAAAGTCCGAAACGTCCGCCAACGATGACAGGCGCGTCGGGTTTGCCGTAGAACAGTCCTTTTACGTCCAAATACAGCGGCTCGCCGTTTGCTCCGGGTTCTTTGGTGCGGTCTAAAACCGTAATTCGCTTCACGGACTTGGGCAACGCCTTTAAGAAATATTTTTCGGAAAACGGACGATATAAATGTACGGAAATTAAGCCGACTTTTTCGCCTTTTTCGGCAAGGTAATCAATCGTTGCCTTGATAGTGTCTGTAATTGACCCCATTGCAATGATTATATTTTCTGCATCTGGGGCGCCGTAATAACTGAACGGATGATATTCGCGACCTGTTATCTTTTTGATTTCCTGCATATATTCTTCAACGACGTCGGGCAGCGCCAGATAAAATTTGTTAGCCGCTTCGCGAGATTGAAAATATACGTCGGGGTTTTGCGCTGTGCCGCGCGTTACAGGGTGTTCGGGGCTTAAAGCGCGTTCGCGGAATTGCTGTACGGCTTCCCAGTCGAGCAATCCCGTGAGTTGCTCTGCCGTTATTGGCACGATTTTTTGTATTTCGTGCGATGTGCGGAAACCGTCGAAAAAATGTAAAAACGGAATTCTCGACTTAATAGCGCAAAGGTGCGCTACTGCTGCCAGATCCATTACTTCCTGAACACTTCCGGTTGCTAACATTGCAAATCCGGTTTGGCGCGTACTCATTACGTCGCTGTGGTCGCCAAATATTGACAACGCTTGCGCTGCAAGGCTTCTCGCCGATACGTGAAACACGCCGGGCAATAATTCGCCCGAAATTTTGTACATATTGGGTATCATCAACAATAACCCTTGCGATGCTGTGAATGTGGACGTTAAGGCGCCCGACTGCAACGAGCCGTGAACAGCGCCTGCAGCGCCCGCCTCGCTCTGCATTTCTACAACTTTTACTGTTTCGTTGAACAGGTTTTTCTTTCCTTCGGCTGCCCATTCATCAACGTATTCAGCCATCGTGGAAGACGGCGTGATAGGATAAATAGCGGCTACTTCGCTGAACATGTAAGCAACGTGCGCAGCGGCATAATTACCGTCACAGGTCAAGAATTTATCTTCTACTGCCATTTTATAATGTATAATTTTATGTAAAAAAATTTGAGGCGCAAAGATATAAAAAATTTTGAAAATAAAAAAAGTTTTGAAAAAAACTTTTTGCTGAAAAATGAAATATATTTCGTACTTTTGCGGTTTCATTTTAGACGTTTCTAAAACATGAAAGTAAAAATCAATACTGGTCTTGTTTTGCGGGTATGCGCAAGTTTGCTCGCAATGCTGCTTGCATGGTATTTTTCGGGGTTGGTTCTGTATATTTTCCTTGCCTTCATCTTTTCATTGATTGGCAAACCAATAGCCAATGTTATCAATCGCATAAAGATACATAAATACAGAATACCATACGGAATATGCACCTTGTTTACTATGGTGACTTTTGTGCTGTTCATCACTATGATAGTAATTTTCTTTGTGCCGATGCTCACGCGCGAAACACAAAGATTTGCGAACATCAACTACGATGAATTGTCGCGCAATTTGGGCTATTTGTTAAACAATGTACAGTTTTTTCTGCAAAGCAACAATCTGATTGACCAAAACGAAACTTTGGTGGGAATGGTCACAAACGAGATCAAGGATTTTGCCAATCTGACCAACTTTTCCAACCTTCTTGGCAGCGTTATGAGCGCTACCGGATCGTTTATGATGGGATTGTTTGCCGTATTTTTCCTGACATTCTTTTTCATTAAGGACGATATACGTTTAGACGGCGTGGCGCAACTGTTTTTTGACGAAAAACACTCTGCGCGATTAACCGAAGTTTCCGAAAAAATCAACAACCTGCTTTCGCGCTATTTCATTGGCTTGTTGATAGAAATTGCCATAATGATCACGTTGCTGTACGTTGGTATGTCTATTTTGGGCGTTAAGGGAGCGTTGCTGATGGCTTTCTTCGGCGGTATGCTTAATGCTATACCCTATCTTGGTCCGCTCATAGGCGCCTTGGGCGCTTGCATGTTTGGCGCTGTGGACTGCCTCGCCGTTAACGATTATGACGCTATACTGCCTACCGTGATAAAAATAGCAAGTACTTTCATTGGCGCAAACCTGATAGACAATATCGTGCTGCAGCCGCTTATTTATTCGCACAGCGTTAAGGCGCACCCTATAGAAATATTTTTGGTAATTATTATGGGCGGTTCCTTTGCGGGAATTTTGGGAATGTTGTTCGCAATTCCCGTTTATACGATGTTGCGCACTATCGTAGTGGAAATTTTTAATTATGTTAATACAAAGTAATAAAATGGATTTAAAATCAAAGAAAACCGTAACATTCGTCACCGTTGCCGTGATAATTATACATGTAGTAGCGATTGCCGTTTGGCATTTATATACGCCGCGCGGACATCTTGCTGTACAGGCTCCGGGCGCCGATAATCGCCCCGAAGGCACAGCGCGTAACATTCACGACGTGCTGATTGGCGAGCATTTTATGAGATATGCCGATTTTGCCCCGTCTAATCTTACCGGAAAATGGACGCAATTCAGAGGTGAAAAATCGGACAATATAATAGTGGCTTCCGAAACTATTGATTTTTCGGACGCCGATTATCCTGTTCTGTGGACGATAGAAACCGGCGAGGGTTACGCAGCGCCGGTTATTTACAACGGCAAAGCTTATTTTTTAGACTATATTGAGGCGACAAGTTCCGATGCGTTAAGGTGTTTGGATCTTGAAACAGGCGTTGAATACTGGCGGCGATGGTACCGCTCGCCGATGCGGAGAAATCACGGATTTTCGCGAACTGTCCCAGTCATTGGCGAGGGATACGTTATTACAATGGGACCGATGGGGCATGTGATGAGTTGCGACCCTGTAACCGGCGATTTGAAGTGGACGATAGACTTGCAAAACGAATACGGCAGCATAATACCTCAATGGTATTCTGGACAGTGTCCGATTATTGATGATGGCATTTTAGTGCTTGCCCCTGCCGGCGAAGAAATATTATTAGCCGGTTTTGACGTCCATACGGGCGAAATGCTTTGGTCAACTCCCAATGACATAAACTATAATAAATCGCACACGTCCATAATGCCAATGACTGTTGGCGGCAAAAAAATGTACGTTTACATCGGTCTTGGCGGCGTTTGCGGCGTATCAGCCGAAGCAGCCGACCGCGGAACGCTGCTTTGGTACGTTTCAACGTGGCAACCCTCAATAGCGGCTGTGTCATCACCGGTACAGGTGGCGCCAAACAGGATATTCTTATGCGCCGGTTACGACATGGGCGGAGCTATGCTTGAAGTAAACAGACAGGGCGACAGATGGACAGCAACAATAATACAGCAATACAACCCAAGGGAAGGATTATCAAGCGAACAGCAAACGCCTATATTTTACAATAACATGCTGATAAGTACACTGCCAAGGAGCGGCGGTACAATGAGGGAAAGATTGGTTATCTTTTCGCCCTCAAATTTGAGTACTCCATTGTGGACCTCGGCAGAAAATGAAGTACGTTCGTACTACGGTCCGTACATTGTAATTAACGGTCATTTGTTTTTGTTCAGCGAAGATGGCGAACTGTTTGTTTATGAAATATTGCAGCAAAGCATGAGATTGGTTAAGCGACAAAAAATCATGGACGGCAAAGACGCCTTCGGACCTATGGCTTACGCCGATGGAATACTTATTCTGGGAGACGACCATACGTTAATAGCGTTGAGAATAGGTAATTAATTTCGTATGAAAGTATATACCAAAACAGGCGATAAAGGCAGTACCGCATTGATAGGCGGCAAAAGGGTTGCAAAAAATCATCCTCGCGTTGAGGCGTATGGAACGATTGATGAACTGATGGCGCATACTGCATTGTTGATGGATCATTTGGAAAATGAGAGCGACAAGGAATTTTTGCTGTGGATATTGGACAGACTGATGACTGCCGCGTCATTACTTGCTGCCGAAGGCGATGTAGCAAAGAAAATACCCAAAATGACAGATTGCGACGTTACCAAAATAGAGCAACGTATTGACGAGATACAAGGCGAATTGGGCGCGCCCGACAAATTTTTCGTTCTTCCGGGCGGAAATATAGCCGTATCGCAGTGCCACGTTGCAAGAACAGTTTGCAGACGCGCCGAACGAAAGATTGTTACGCTGACAGAAGCAGGATTTGACGTTCCGACAGAAATAACGGAATTTGTCAATCGTTTGTCGGATTATTTTTTCGTTTTGTCGAAAAAAATTGCAAAAAAATTAAAAATTTCTACAAAAAAATGGCAAAATTGAATAACGATAACGTTTTTGCAAATTTTCTTGAGGTTATATCTGTAAAACACACAAGAACATTTTCAAACAAGTTTTTTAAAGAACATCCGCATAGGAACAATTTGTACGGATTGTCTAAAATGTTGACGGACTACGGGATTGAAAACAAGTGCTTGAAATTTACAAACAAAGATAGATTGTCCGATTTAGAACCTCCATTTATTGCACATATTTGGAATGACTTTGTAATCGTCACAAAAATATCTGAAAATAATATTGATTCAATTTGGAATGGCGACCAACTATCAACAAACTATTCTGATTTCAATTCCAAATGGTCGGGAGTTGTCCTTTTAGCAGAAACAAATGAAAATTCTATCGAACCAAATTATAAGACAAATCGCAAATCTGAATTATTCGCTGACTTAAAAACATATACATTGTACGTTGCATTTAGTATGCTCATAGCGGCATGGTATGTTAAACAGCAGTTTATAAGCAGTTTGTATTTGAATATGTTACTGATCGTTAATTTGTTAGGCGCTGTTGTCGGTTTTTTATTGCTCCAAAAACAAATCAACTCAAAAAGCAATTATGTTGACGCAATTTGCTCGTTATTTGGCGGGGTACATGGCTGTAATGACATTTTACAATCAAAAGCGTCAAAATTTTTGGGGTTGATAAGTTGGAGTGAAATCGGCTTTGCGTATTTCATTTCTAACATTTTGCTTATTTTGTTCAGTCCTGAATATATTGCATACGCAATGTTTATAAACGTATTTGCTTTACCATACAGTATTTGGAGCGTTTGGTATCAATCAAAACATAAACAATGGTGTGTATTGTGTTTGGTAACGATGTTGATTATATGGTGTATATTTCTCATTAACAAAACTTTTGGACATTTTACAGCGCCAGCTTTTACATTTTTCGATACTGTTGCAGTATTTACGTTCTATATGCTACCTCTTTTACTTATCAGTATAATTATTCCAAAATTTAGTGAGAGTAATAAAGTAGAGAATCTTAACTACGAAATTAACAATATCAAGGCAGATGAAGACGCTTTTCTTGCAATTCTGAAAAAACAGGAACGATATGATGTTGGTCTATCTGACTCAAAAATAATTTGGGGTAATCCAAACGCTAAAGTTTTTGTTACAGTTTTGAGCAATCCACATTGCGAACCGTGTAGAAGGATGCATTTTCGATTGGAAAAACTGCTAAAATACAATAGCGATAAGCTTTGCGTACAATACATTTTCTCATTTTTCGACAAGTATGAAGAGCTTACCGACAGCAACCGATTTTTGATAAGCGCTTATTGTAACAGTTCTGCAGAAGAATCCGCTCAAATATACAATGAATGGTTTGAACACAGCACATTTGAAAATAGAGAAAAAATTTTCAAAAAATACAATTTCTCATTTGACGCCAACGTAGAGAAAGAATTTTTAAAACATAACAGTTGGATTGATAAAACCAAATTGATGGCAACGCCAACAATCTTGATAAATGGATATGAACTGCCAAAGAATTTCAAAATTGAAGACGTGAGATATCTATCTGACTGTTTAAGAGACATGAGTGACGTTTGACAGTGACAAAATGGCGGCAACTGACAAAATGGCGTAAGCCTACAATTAGTTATAAAACCGCAAAGGCGGTTTTATGCCTTATAATCAATATTTTTGACACTTTTAGCATTACAATTTATTTAAAAAAAAATGTTTTTTTTGTTTTTTTTAATATTTGGCATGATATTTGTGCGTTATTCAATATAAAAAATAACATTTTATTAATTTTTAAAAATATAGTTTTATGAAAGTTTTAAAAAAAATAATTTTAAGCGATTATGCCAAAGATTCGGTTGAATTAACCAATAGGCAGGCAAGGTATATTTTAGGCGGTTCTTTTGGTATTGATGAATGTAATGGTAATGATTATTG
>Ga0099364_10008965_pt1 | contig 13970 bp, 15 predicted proteins | sample TergutTh196P3_FD_73070 | JGI IMG/M metagenome (GOLD analysis project Ga0099364, IMG submission 73070) | Microcerotermes parvus P3 segment gut microbial communities from Pointe-Noire, Republic of the Congo - Th196 P3 | ecosystem: Host-associated > Arthropoda: Insects > Digestive system > Gut ...
GAGCTTTGTTTGTAGAATAGAGCGTGCCTAACGATTGCAAAGTTACGCGAGAAAGCTATTGACTACATACAATAATATATCATGATAAAATTAAGGAGCGAGGGGTATGAGACCCAAAGAGCTTATGAAACTACTCTCGCAGAATGGTTGGAAAATAGTGAGAATCGAAGGTTCGCACCATATTCATCAACATCCAACCCGATCAGGAAATATATCCGTTCCTCTTCATAATAAAGAAATGGCGACAGGCACTTTAAACGCAATCCTTAAGGCTGCGGGGCTTAAATGATTTTATTTCGGAGGTGATTTCCCGTGAAGTATGTTTATCCGGCGATTTTTACTGAGGAAGATGTTTCAAGCCGCGGTTCAGTGTACACTGTGGTATTTCCAGATATTCCCGGCTGTGTGACCGAAGGAGATTCTATTTCAGAGGTCATAGAAATGGCACGGGAAGCATTGGCTGGTTGCATTTGTGCCATACAGCAACGCGATGAAGCGATACCAACCGCATCTTCTTTAGAGTCCATCCACTGCCCAAGCGGTTTCGTCAGCCTTATAGATCTTGATATGTTCGAGTACAAAAGCAAGACAGCCAACAAAGCCGTCAAACGGACTGTGAGTTTGCCTTCATGGCTTGATTCCATGGCGCAAGACGCCGGCCTTAACTTCTCCCAGACAATTCAGGACGCGCTGAAAGAACGTCTCGGGGTTAGCCAATAACCTTAATCCAACGATACCGATGAATACCGTGAGAACGAATTCTTTTGTGAAAGGATGCAGCGTTAAGTGAAAAATCTAAAGAGTAATGAGGAACATGTACGTTTATTACGCGATATTAAGGATGGAAAAGCGAGAGTAATAACGTATGCAATGACCGACAATCATTACATATTTGCGAAAGATTTTTTGTTGGCCGAAAATGTCGTTGCCAATTTTGACAGCGATAAAAATAAATGGGGACAAAAACTCTATATGGGAATTACTACAATGCCTCTTGACGTGATTACCGGAATATAGAAAAAGATTGTTGCGACGCTGTCGCAACAATTGATATATGAATATTACAGAATAATAAACAACCTTGGAGAAGTCCGATGTCAAAAATCTTCGGCGAGCCATTATATAAATTTCATAATAACACAGCCCTCGTCACCGAATCCGGCGACGAAATAACCTACGCCGAATTCTTGGGCCATGCAGACAAAATCGCTTCTCGCGCCGAACGCCGAAGCGTCGTTTTCCAAATCTGCCGGAACGACGCCGAGTCCGTGACCGCTTACGCCGGTTTTCTCCGCAACGGCGTCGTCCCGGCGCTGATAAGCAACACGATGAACGCCAGGATGTTTACGAGCCTCAAGGAGACGTACCGCCCGTCGTATTTATTCCTTCCGTCCGCCGACGGCGGAGAGCAGGGGGAAACCATATACGAATTCGGCTGTTACTCGCTGGTCAAAACCGGATACGAGACGGATTACGCCGTTCACGACGACCTGGCTTTATTACTCACCACCTCCGGCAGCACCGGAAGCCCGAAACTTGTCCGCGTGACTTACGAAAATATAAAGAGCAATACCGATTCGATAATCGAATATCTGGGGATTACGCAAGGGGACAGGGCGATAACCACTCTGCCAATGAGCTACACTTACGGCCTTTCGATAATCAACACCCATCTGCGGGCCGGAGCGGCCCTCATCCTGACGGAGCGGACACTGATGGAGCGCGGGTTTTGGAATATGCTGAAGACGCATAACGCGACCACGTTCGGGGGGGTTCCGTATACATACGAGATGCTGATGAAATTGAGATTCGAACGGATGGAGCTTCCCTGTCTGCGGTATCTCACACAGTCCGGAAGCAAGCTGCCGCCCGAGTTGTGCGCCGAGTTCACGGAGATATGCGAACGCAAAGGTATCCGATTTATTGTCATGTACGGTCAGACGGAAGCTACCGCGAGAATAGCGTACCTCCCATGGGCAAACGCGAAAAACAGGCCCGGCAGCATGGGGATCGCGATACCGGGAGGGGAGCTTTGGCTCGCCGTCGACGACGGCAGCCGCGTTACAACAAGCGGCGTGACCGGCGAACTTATATATAAGGGAAAGAACGTGACGCCCGGCTACGCCGAGGACAGATTTGATCTCCGCAAGGGCGACGAACGCGGAGGAATATTGGAAACGGGCGACATGGCGTACTTCGACGAGGAAGGTTTTTTCTTTATAGCCGGCAGGAAGAAGCGCTTCCTCAAGATATTCGGCAGCCGAGTGAGCCTCGACGAGACGGAAGGCATCCTGAAACGCGCCGGCTTCGACTGCGCCGTCGCCGGAACCGACGACAACATGCGGATATTCGCCACGCTCGAAAAAACGGATGAAATACGGCAGTTTATCATAAACAGCACAGGGATAAATCCGGCGGGGTTTTCGGTGACCGGGATAGACGCCATCCCGAGAAATGCCTCCGGCAAAGTGCTGTATTCCGAGCTCGCGGATTTGTAGGCCGGTATTTTTCAACCGTTTTGAAGAAATTTACCGGGTAAAAATCTTCATTTCGATGTATAATCGCAGACATGGAAAGAAAAATCACCCAGCGACTAGTAATAGTAATACCGTTTTTTGCATCGGCGATATGATTTGAAATGTTCGATATAAACGAAATCCTGGCAATTCCCCCATATTCCCTGGACAAGGACGCGAAGGCGTCGCTGTATAAAGACGCCTTACGCGAACTCGCCGCGCATCACTATCAAAACTGCGAACCGTACCGGAATATACTCGACGGACTGTCGTTCCGGCTTGGAGCGGCGAATAAAATTTCCGATTTTCCATACCTCCCCGCGCGGCTGTTTAAAACCCGCGAGCTTATCAGCGCGGACAAGTCCAATATAGTAAAGACCATTACGTCGTCCGGCACAACCGGGCAGTCCGTATCGAAAATATTTCTCGACCGCGAGACATCCGCCGCTCAGACGAAAGCCTTAGCCCGGATAACGGCGGACTTCATCGGGCCGAAGCGTCTGCCGATTATAATCGTCGATACCGGAGAGGTATTGCGCGACAGGAACATGCTTTCGGCGAGGGGCGCGGGTATTTTGGGCTTTTCGATGTTCGGCCGCGATGCCGTCTACGCCCTCGACGAGCGAATGAACGTAAACCACAGGGCGTTAGACATGTTTATGGATAAGCACAGGGACGGGCCTGTGCTGCTGTTCGGCTTCACATTCATGATATGGGAGTATTTTATTAAGCCATTGACGGATTCCGGCGATTTGCGTTTCCCCGGCGGTATATTGATACACGGCGGCGGATGGAAGAAACTGCAAGACGAGAGCGTCGGCCCGGAACGCTTCAAAGAGGCGCTCGGCGAGACGTTCGGCATACGGCGCGTGCATAATTATTACGGCATGGCGGAACAGACCGGCTCCATATTCATGGAATGCGATTGCGACCGCCTTCATTGCTCCGTATTTTCCGATGTAATCACGCGGCGTCACCGTGATTTTGTGCCGTGCGAAACGGGAGAACAGGGATTGATACAGGTCGTCTCGCTATTGCCGCGCAGTTATCCGGGGCACAGCATATTGACGGAGGATCTGGGGCGAGTCACCGGGGTCGACGACTGCCCCTGCGGCAGGCTGGGTAAAACCTTTACAGTGGACGGCCGGATACTGCGGGCTGAGGCAAAGGGGTGCGGCGATACGTATGAGAGAAGATAAGATCAGTTATCTCGTCGGGCGGGGATTGCCCGAGATGCCGCCGTTGCCTCCATACGACGATGCCGTGTGTTCGTTCCTCGGCGCGCTCTCCGAGCGGCTGATGCGCGAACGCGCTTTCCCCGATGTTGTGTCGTTCGCCTTCTTCTGCCGGCGGGCAAATATCTCCAAATTAAAGCGGGAGTTCGGAAGCGGTGAGGTTCGTTTGGGAAGGGGAATGGTATTTCATGTCACGCCGTCCAACATACCGATTAATTTCGCCTTCTCGCTCGTTTTCGGCCTGTTGTCCGGCTGCTCCAACGTAGTCCGGCTGCCGGAGCGCGAATGGCCTCAGGTGGACGTCATTTGCGGGGCGATAAACGATCTGCTGGCTCAAGACGAGTTCAGGCATCAGGCAAAGGGAATAACGATGCTGCGATATGATCGGGACGACGGGATTACCGGCTGGTTCTCGGAGCGCTGCGACGCGCGGGTGATATGGGGAGGGGACGAGACGGTGAGGTCGATCAGGAGACTGCCCATGCCGCCAAGGGCGGTAGAAATCACTTTCGCCGATCGCTATTCGGTATGCGTGCTGAGCGGAAACGCGATAGAGCAGGCGGACGACGCCGAAATGATTCGCCTCGCGGAAAATTTTTACAACGACACGTATCTCGTGGATCAGAACGCCTGTTCCTCGCCGAGTTTGGTGGTTTGGCTGGGCGCGAGTGAAAACTCCCGCGAAAAATTCTGGAACGCGGTTGCGAACACCTCTAAAAGATACGGCCTCCTGCCGATACAGGCGGCGGATAAATACGCCGCGCTCGCCGAATACCTGTGCGACGGCGGAATAAAGGGCGTGGCGAGATACGAAAACCTCATCTACAGGGCGTCGCTTTCATCGCTTGAGGACATCGAAAGATACAGAGGCAAGTTCGGCCTGTTCTTCGAATACGACGCGTCCGATATAAACGAACTGGCGGCTTTTATCACAGGCAAGTGGCAGACGATGACGTATTACGGCGTCGATAAAAATATTTTGCGCGGCTTTGTGACGAAAAACTCCCTGAAAGGAATCGACCGGATTGTGCGGGTCGGGTCGGCGCTGGATATAGGCGTGGTTTGGGACGGGTATGATGTGGTAAGGCACCTGTCTCGGATTATCGACAGTCCGGCGCGCGCGTATTGACAAACGCCGCGTCTTGAAAGAACATATACCCAGCATCGGGGGAGCCGTTCCGAAGGTAAGAATAAAACACTTCGGGCGAGCTGAGAGGAGGCGGAAGCCTCGACCCTTGGAACCTGATCCGGGTAATGCCGGCGAAGGAACGATGGACTGAATTTTCAGAAGTCTCATTTTCCCCCCATGCGAATAATGCAGAGGGGGAATTTTTTATGGGTAACGCGGTCGAGTTTGGCGGTTCCGGCAGGACGAGGATTTTGGTGGAAGGGGCGTTGTGTGTCGCGCTGTCGGTGGTCTTGTCTAATTTCAGGTTGTTTCGAATGCCGCAGGGCGGCTCGGTGACGCTGGATATGGCTCCGCTGTTTTTCTTCGCTTACAGGCACGGCTTCAAGTGGGGCGTCACGGCCGGGGCGATTTCGGGGATATTTCAGCTCATCTTCGGCGGTTACGTCGCGCATCCGGCGCAGGCGTTCCTGGAGTATCCCGCGGCATACGCCATGTTAGGATCGGCCGGAATCTTCGGGCGGGATATAAAAGGCAGAGTCGCGGGCACTCTCGTCGCGTCCGCGCTGCGCTTGGCGTGCCACGTGCTTGCGGGCGTCATATTTTTCGCGGCATACGCGCCCGAAGGGATGAACGTTTGGCTGTACAGTACAGTGTATAACGGCTCCTATATTGTTCCGGCCACGCTTATCTCCGCAGGGGCCGCTTTGATTCTGTGGAGGAGATTTCCCGAGCCCAGATTATAATCCTCTCACGTTCCGCCTCGACCCCGAGCGCGATATGTCGTATACTCTTCTTCGGCATATAGCTCATACTATATTCGAGGTGCAAAGACGATGAGAAAAATAGCCTTGACGGTGCTAGCGGTGATATACTGCCTTTGTCCGCGCGCCTTTGCCGAAACCGGAGTTATACAATTCGACTTCGAAAGCCTCTACGCGGATATTGACGCGTCCGGCGATTTGAGTTGGGATGCGATCGGCAGGCCGTTTTACGCGGAGATCGACGAGGCGGAATGGGGTGTGCCCGCCGGAAAATACCTGATCGGCGATTTCGCGATACCACTTATGAGCGGAGACGAGTATAGGGCGATACTTACCTGCTCGTCACTGGACAGGAATTACGCCTGTCTCGGTATACAGCTGTCTGTCATCGACGAGCGCGCAACGCCCGCCTCAGTAGTCCAGAGCTTTGAACTGGGCGACGGTTACGCCCCGGAGATCATCGCCGCGCGCGGGGACGCGTACAACGTCATGTTCAGGACGATAAGGGCCGGCGATAATACCGAGGCTTACGTCTACTCGATCAATCCCCTAAACGGGAGGATGGACTTGAAGCTTGCGATTACGAGAAATCTGCCCGAGAGAATGGGGCTCGAAGTCACCGGAACCTTAAAGCCCGGAGGCGTCATCGACGTTGCGTCGGAGCGGCCCCCGGTCCGAGCGACGATCGACATGGCGGAAGCGCTGGACTCCTTAATCGAGGATGAGATATATCATCCCAGCGGCAACCCAATAAACGCCTTCGTAAACCTGAGATTGATACGCGGAGGTTGGGAAGATGAAGATTTGTACCGCGCGGGCGCGGAGACAAGGGTAAGCGCGGGTATGACCCTTATGACACTGTCCCTGAAACCCGTTGTTGACGTTACCGCCGTCCTGAAACCGGATCCGGACGGGAACTGGGCGGTTACGGAGATGCGCTTCGAGCCGGCGATGCCCTATAGATCGGAATAACAGGAGGCCCGAGATGTACATCGAACCTTTCGGCGTCGAACAGTGGATGAACGAATGGGAGACCAAGGCGGTCACTAATCTTGCGGAGACCTGCGTGGCCTCGCTGTCCGCCGGGGAGTTGCTGGATATGTCGGGCCGCCGCGAGGAGATAACCCGGCTTATGATGGATATGCGCCTGTCATATGGGGAAATTCCCGGCAGCGGTGAACTGCTGGACGCAATCGCGTCGATGTACGAATCCGCGCGGCGCGAAAACGTGATCGTGATGAACGGTGGAGCCGCCGCTAATTTCCTGGCCATGTTCGCGCTGATCGAACCGGGGGACGAGGTCATCAGCGTGTACCCCACCTATCAGCAGCTTTACAGCATACCGAGGGCATTCGGGGCTTCGGTCGGACTTTTGCGGCTTCGCCGCGAGGACGGTTTTCTGCCCGATATGGATGAACTAAAAAAACTCGCAACGCCCAAAACCAAAATGATCTGTATAAACAACTCGAACAACCCGACCGGCAGCCTGATGACCGAATCCCTGCTTAAAGAAGCCGTACAGATCGCCGGGTCCGTCGGAGCATGGCTCTACTGCGACGAGGCATACCGCTTCATGGCGCATGACGGCGGGCAAGTTCCGTCGGTAGTCGATATGTATGAGAAAGGAATCATTTCCTGTAGTCTGTCGAAGGGTTTCTCGCTCGCGGGGCTTCGCCTCGGCTGGCTTGCGGGGCCGGGCGAATTCATAAAAGAGGCGGCGCACCGCCGCGACTACACGACGATAAGCTGCTCAAGGATAGACGACTTGCTGGGGTGCGTCGCCATTCAGTGCCGCAAAAATATTTTCGCCCGGAATCTGGAGATAATCCGCACTTGTGCCGGCGTTTTGGACGATTGGGTGAACAGCGAGCCGAAGATCGATTATGTGAAGCCGCAAGCGGGAACGACAGCGTTTCTGCGGTATGATTACGGCATACCTTCGGAGGATTTTTGCCGAAAATTGCTGGAACGCGACGGCACTTTCCTAGTACCCGGCATCTGTTTCGGTCCCGAATTCGACCGTTATGTGCGCATAGGTTACGCCTACGAGCCGAATGCCCTGAAAACGGGGTTGGGTAAGGTATCGGAATTTCTCCGAGAACTGGAGAAAAATTGACGCTGATCCGGAGGGCGAGCCCTCCGACGCTGTTAAGATATAGATAATTTCGTGATATTGGAGGATGAGTTATCGTGCCAATGACTGACAAAATCGATCCCGCCACGCTTCAAACCGCTTCGGGTATGCCGAGAATCAAGAACATGAACGAATCTCTCGTCTTTGAGTCTTTTGAGATAGTCAGGCTTCGCGAGCTTGCGCATCGCATGGCGGAACTCGCGGCCCTGCCGATCCAGTCCGAGAAGGCGAGACTCTGGGAGAGGCACAACGGCCTCCACACATCCCAGCCCCTCGTGTTCATAGACCCGGAAAACGGCTGGAACGAGTGCATACCGGCGGAAACGCTGAGATGCCGAACACCGATGGCGCGCGTTTGGGAGATGTTTTTGAGAAAGCATATCTACTGGTGCGAGATATTCAAGGACGACAAGGTGATAGAACCTTACTTCGACGTGCCGCATTCGTTCTCCGACACGGGCTGGGGGGTCGAGCTCGGCAGGGAGGGAGGTGTGCGCGGCGGGTCGTTCAAGGTAGTACAGGCGATAAAGGATTATGCGGAGGACTTTCCGCGCGTCCGTTATCCCAAGATAATCATCGACTGGGAGGAATCGGACAGGGTATTGGAACTTGCCCACAGCGTGTTCGACGGCATATTGACCGTGCGCCGCAAGACTTCCTGGTGGTGGTCGCTGGGTATGACGCGGAACTTTATCGATCTGCGCGGGCTCGAGGATTTCATGTGCGATATGATAGAGTGGCCGGAGTATGTCCATAAGCTCATGGATCTGCTGTGCGAGGGCGTCCTGGGCATGCTCGATATTTTGGAGAAAAACGGTTTCCTCGCTTTGAACACCGGCGGCACTTACGTCGGTTCGGGCGGCTTCGGGTTTTCGGATGAATTGCCGCCGCCGGAATACGACCCGCAAAGAATCACCACGATGGATATGTGGGGATTCGTCGAAAGCCAGGAAACTTCGCTCGTAAGCCCGGAGATGTATAACGAGTTTGTATTTCCATACCATAAACGGATAGCCGAGCGCTTCGGGTTGAATTGCTACGGATGCTGCGAGGGATTCGACGCGCGCTGGAAATACGTCAAAAACCTTCCGAGGCTCCGGAGGGTATCCGTATCGCCCTGGGCGAAATGGGAGACTATCGAGGAGCACTTGGGCAAAAACTACATCGCGTCCATAAAACCGAACCCGTCCCATCTGGCAATCGCAAATATGGACGAAAGCGTGGTGCGCGGCGATATTAAGAGGGCGCTCGAGTGTTCACGTAATTGCGTGCCGGAGCTGATAATGAAGGATAACAATACGCTGGGGAAAAATCCGCGCAACGCCGCCCGCTGGGTAGAAATCGCGCGCGAGGAAATAGCCGAACTCTAAGGCGCCGCGTCAATCCTGCAACTTCCTGAAAGGCGGCGCGAGGAACAGCGACAGTCCCGCCAGGGGCAGCAGGGCGAGGACGACGAACGCCGCGTCGATGCCGAACAAGTCGGCCAGTTTTCCGAACGGCGACACCAGGATGTTGCTCCCGCCCCAGGCGAGCCCCATGACTATGGTGCTCGCCGCGTTGCGGTCGTTCGGAGCGAGCGTCTGCGCCATCGCGGTGGTCAGCGAATTCGTCGAGTATACGCAGAAAAGCCCGGCGACATAAAGAGCTATCGAGAAAGAGCCGGAGGAGAATGAGGCCGCGAGAAAAATACATGTCCCGACCGCAAGGCTCCATCCCAACGACCTTTTGTTCCCATAACGCCCGGCGATTTTCGCCATCGGGATCATGCCGAGGCTGCTGCCGAGCGTGAGCAGAAACACGACCATACCGACGGACTGCAATTCACCTCCCTGAGCCGCGATCTTCATCGGCAGGAAAAGGCGCACGCATTGGAACAGCAGGTCGCGGATCGTGGCGATGCCGCAAAGCGGATAAAGCAACGCGAAGAGGGAGTGGAGGGTTCTAAAAAAGCCTCGCGGGCGTTCGCCGGAGCTGATTCCGCTCTTTATGCGAGGCATGGAAAAGTAGATGAGCGGCGCGAGTACGAGAGTTGGGACGAGGGCGGCGGGAAGCAGGCTATATCCCAGCGTCCTTACGACCACCACCGCCACGAATGGGCTTACCGCGGCCCCGAATATACCCGACAAGCTGTACCAGGTCAGTGATTGTCTCAGGAGTTCCGGTTTGGAGACGTATCCGACCGCGCCCGTCCCCTGTGAATGGAAGACAGCGCTGCCGAAGCCCCAGAGGCCGGCGAAGAACAGGGCAGCTAAGTAGGAGTTCGCGTTGGGTATCATGACCGCGCCGAGCCCGCAGAGGATCGGGCCGATCATCATCAGGTAAGGCCGCTGTATGCGATCGCTAAAGAAGCCGATGACCGGCTGACAGATCATGTGGAAGACGCCGACTATGACGTTGAAGCTGCCCGCGAGGGCGTAGGACAGGCCGAGATTTTCCCTGATGAACGGCATGAATGTCGGCAGAAATCCGGCGAACATGTCGTTTGTCCCATGCGCAAGTGACAGCAGAGCGACTTTTGTTTCAGATAATCTCAGATACCGTTTTACGCGAGTTTTTTTCATTGATTGCATTGTAGCAGATTTTGCCGCAGAGTTAAAATTGCGCGAAATTTATTGACGGCGGCGATACAGATTGGTTATAATCACGCAGTTGTCTTCGCGGGGTATATCCGGGCCCGTAGCTCAGCAGGATAGAGCGACGGCCTCCTAAGCCGTAGGTCAGGCGTTCGACTCGCCTCGGGCCCGCCAGGGATAGCAAGGGTTTACGTCAATCGGCGTAAACCCTCTTTTATTGCCGGGATTCCATATGGATTCCGCTCGCTAAATCACCCCACCAACAAATCCCTAACCCGCCCCCCAATATCCAAAAACGCCAAAACCGCCGCCGCGCCGGAGAGCAGATAGATAATCTTCATCATGCGGTCCTGCGTGTCGCGTATGATATTCCACTGCGCCATATCGCTCTTTTGCAGCGCCTCTATCTCCTTTGCCGTTCTGGCGTTACACTCCGCGAGCTTCAGCTGAAACGCGTGAAAATTATCCCGCATCTCCCTGATGGCCTTGGTCAACTCGCTTATATCTTCCTGCGACATAAAGATCACCCCTCGCATCTCTGCTGCTTAACCGCCGCCTCGATATGCGAGGCGAGATAAGCGGCCGGGCTTCCGTACTCCTTGTTAAGATACCCCACCGCCTCGTGCGAAAGCATCTTCTGTGTCTCGTTCATGGCCATCTCAAAAGCCTTCTCCCGTGCCGCCTTGCCGAGCGGCTTGCCCGATTTTTTAAGCGCATCAGTATAGGTCTGAGACGTAAACCGCACCGCCGTCTCCACCGCGTCAGACATCTCAAGCAACATGCGCTCCGTCTTCTCGCACTTGATCCTCTCGGCGATATAGCTGTTCACCCGCGCAAAGGCAATCGGAATGATCGTCACAACGATCATCTGTATAAGTGTGACTAATATCTCCTGCATCATGCCTCGCCTCCGTAAACCGCCGACCGCCTCTTCGACCCGTCCGTGTCGATATGCACGACGTCCGCCGTACTCTTGAGCATAAACCGGCGCTGATAAATCGCTTTTTAAAGCGCTGTCGTTAGGAATTGCGCCCCCCTGCGTCAGCCATTCGCGCATACCGTCCCACATCTCGGATCTCTTGTTTGCGTAACGCGACGAGTCGATCGCCTGCGAACCGAAATTGATTTCGTGGACCGTGAATCCGAGCTGCCTCAGCCGGTCGATGACCCCCTCGCCGCGCCCCGCGTCCACAAACACGGCGTCCGGCCGCCACGCCTCGATCTCCCTCGCGACGATCCCCGCAAAAATCATATTATCCAAGCCCGCGTAAGGCCGGACCGAATGGCATAAGAGCCCCTCGCGTTTGCATATCGCGCTCCTGTCGTCTCCGTACCGCGCGACATCCACGCCTATGGCCTTAGGCGCGCCGGTTATTTCATGCGGTAAAAATTGACGCCTCGCCGCCTTGCTGACGAGGTCGATAGTAATCAACGCATTATCGACCGCCGCCGAAAAATCGCACAAAAATTCCTGACGGTACTGCGCGTCGCTCATGGCTTCCCGCGCTTGGTCAAGCTCTTCCGGCGCGATGACCCCCGTCTCGTCGGCGCGGTACAATGCGCTGTACCATCCCGCGCCCGCGGCGCCGATCGCGCCGTGATATAAATCATAAAAAAGATTCTGCCCCTTGGGCGTGCCGATGAATACCGCGAATCCGTTACGGTCCGACAGCGCCGGCCGTATTATCTCGCCCCATACATTCGGCCTCATATCCGCAACCTCATCCAACACGACGCCGTCAAGATATATCCCCCGCAGCGCGTCCGGGTTGTCGGCGCCATACAAACGAATCCGCGATCCGTTCGGCAGCCGGCACTCGATATCCGACTCCGAAAATTGCGCCCCGGGAATGACGCCCGCGAAGCGCTGAATATAGTCCCACGCTATTGCCTTGGCCTGATTCCGGTACGGCGCCACATAGGCAAACCGCCCGTCGCCGCCCTGCGCGAGCCACGCCGCGCGAATCAGGTGATTAAGCACGCAGACCGTTTTCCCCATGCGCCTATGGGCGACGATCACGGAAAAACGATGCTTAAAAATCCCTTCGTGTATATCTCGCTGCGGGTATCTGGGACTATACGGGATCACAAAGTCAGGATTCATCGCGCAAGTCTCCCAGCCACACACCCACGAGCATTGATTTCCCGCCCTGGGCCGCGATATTGACGTCATTCGTCGAGACCGGTTTCCCATTCACCCTATCCAAAATTGAATTGACGGCGGCGAGCGCAACTTTGTCAAGCGGTGAATCCATAAGTTCAACAAGCCTTCTCGCCGCGGCCGGCGTGGCCGCCCTTAGAATCGCCTCGGCCTCTTTGTCTTTTTTCGGCCTGCCGCTGGGATTACCGCTTTCGCCGGGCTTAAACGGCCGCCCACGCTGCCTTTTTGCTGTTTTTTTGCTGTTACCAACCATATTATTCACCCACAAAAAAAGACGCCCCGACCCTTCGGAACGCCCCTATGATTCGCACTATACTATTTTAGCAGAAATTAAACCCTCAAAACGGTACAAAAACGGTACAAAAATTTTTATTCCTGTGGCTTCGCTCTCTCCGCTTCATTAATTACTTTTTTAATAACTTCATTCGCCTTCTCCGGCCTGCCTTCGTCAAGCAGGGCCTCCAAAGAGTACAGCAGCGTAAGTATTTCCAGTCTCGTCATGGCCTCTCCCTCCTCAGCTCTCAATTCTATTCTAACACAAATCGCCAAACAATATCTTTGCCACCCTGACGATGATCTTAGGCGCCCTGCGCCTGCGCGCCGTGTTTTCATCCACATGCAAAGCCGCGGCGACCTCCGGCCACGGCAGTCCGCGAAAATACCGCGTCTCCACAAGCTTCATGTCGGAGTTCGGCAGCGTATCCAAAATATACTCCAAAACCCTCACCCTTTTGCAAAGCCGCACATACTCGGCGTTGCCGAACTTCCGATCCATAATGGCATCCTGTTGGGCAAGAGAAATCCCGCCCCGCACACTCGCCCCCGGCTCCGGCCCGATCGCCGCCTCCAGATGCTCATTCAGCAGCGCGAGCCGCTCACAGTCATCATGATACGATTTCAACGCGTCCTCCGCGTATCGATACAAATTCCGGTCAATCTTTCGCATCGCGCCATCCTCTCCTTTTGGGGTATTGACAAGCGGGAAATAGCTTATAAACTGGGGAAACCCCGCCAGAAGGCGGGGTCATTTTTCCAACAGCTTCATTGCTTTCAAACACCACCGCCGAACAGTACAGGGCGCGCAATGCAAAACCCCGGCGGCTTCACCCCGCGTCATCCCGACGAAATACACCAGAATAACCGCCTTACACAGTTCAGCCGGCAACCGATCCACCGCCACGCGGATACCCATAGCGGCGGCGGGGTCTTCATACCTTAAGGCCCGGTAGTTCCTTAATACCTTCTCAATTCTGCGTATTTCGTAGCTGCTCATGCTGCTTACCGCACACGACCGCCAGCCCAAACAACGCAATCAACGCCGCGTCCGCCCGCCCGTGCGACGGAACCCTGCACCCGGGCGGCACAAGCTCAAGCTCCGGCAGCAAGCGCCTTGCCTGGCGGATGGAGCGCTCTTTCGGATTGGTTATAACAGTTCCAGCGCCAAAGTGATAACGCTGCCAG